>Ga0180433_10004564_pt1 | contig 19344 bp, 14 predicted proteins | sample SS_ome_8_FD_132980 | JGI IMG/M metagenome (GOLD analysis project Ga0180433, IMG submission 132980) | Hypersaline lake sediment archaeal communities from the Salton Sea, California, USA - SS_1_D_1 metaG | ecosystem: Environmental > Aquatic > Non-marine Saline and Alkaline > Hypersaline >... | reverse complement strand
TGATCGATGGCTCCCTTGAGACAAGAATCAGCACCGAAGAATCAGCCCGTGCTTCTTTCGACGCTGCCGTCTCTGGCGACCTCAGCACCGAAGAGTCTGTCCGCGCTTCTGTTGATGCAGTCCTCTCTGCTGACCTTTCTGCTGAAGAGTCTGCTCGTGCATCTGCAATCACAGCATTGCGTTCCGAGATCAACGAAATCGACAGACACTTCGAAGAGAAGGCAATCGTTTCTACCTTCACTCCGGCGAATTCCGAAATTACGCTCACCACAACAAATGTGAAGGAAATGATGTATGTCGTCGTTAACGGTCTTATGATGTACCAAGGTATTGATTACAATGTTGTTATGGACACTGCTACAAACACTGTGATTGAAAAAATCGTCTTCACATTCAACCTTAACGTTGGTGATACTTACATCTTTAAGGGTGTCGTAGCTACATCTCTCTAAGATAGACTTTTTCGATTACAGTTTAAAAAGATAATTTATTTATCTTGCCCCCCTTCCACTTTTGTGGGAGGGGCGCTTTACTTTTGACTACTTATTTTAGCGTTGAATGGAGGGTAATCGCATGTTCAAGAGGTTAGTTAAGCTTTTCAAAGAAGAGTTCGAAGAGAAAGAAGAAATAAAAGAAGTTGAACAGGAACCAGAACCAGAACCAGAACCAGAGCCAGAACCTGCTCCCCCGCCACCACCTGAAATCATTGAAGTTCCTTACAAGATCGCAGTGAGAGTAAAAAATACAGATGATACTATAAATAAAATACATTCTGACTTGAAAGAATTCTTTTATAGTGTTAAGATAAAGGAGAAAGAGGCTTTCGATGCATTGGATAGAATGAAAGATCTTAAGAAAGAAGTCATCAAAGAAATTAGAAGTGCTTATAATGCCCCAGAATCCGAATATGATTTTGAACCTTCTGAAACCCCAGGCAAGCCAGCCTTTTTAAAAAGAAAGAAATAAGTAAATATAAAGATTTTGGAAAAATATCAAACTATTTACTATGTGAATTTAACCATCCTAAGATAAGGAGATTCCTAGATGTCAGTTAAAAAGTTCAAATTTGTCTCCCCTGGTGTTTTTATCAGCGAAGTAGACAACTCCCAATTGCCAGCAACTTCAGAGGTTGTCGGTCCAATGATCATTGGTAGATTGCCTTATGGTCCAGCAATGACTCCTGTTAAGGTTGAGTCATTCTCAGAGTTTATCGAAATCTTCGGTCAGCCAGTTCCTGGATCTTCTGGTGGTGATGTTTGGAGAGATGGGAACCTTCAGGGTCCAACATATGCTGCTTATGCCGCACAAGCATACTTGAATGCTGATGTCGGTCCAGTTACAATGTTTAGGTTGCTTGGACAGGAAAACGCAAACTATACTGGCGGAACTTCCTTGGAAGACAAGGGTGCTGCTGGTTGGACACTTGCTGGTGACGCTTCTACTGGTGATGGTGGTCCTTACGGTCTTGTTTTGATTGACTCTGGCTCCGGCGCAAGAAACGCTTATCTTGCTGCTGTTTGGTATGTTAACTCTGGCTCTGTCGAATTGTCCGGCTCTGTTGCCGCTTCTTCCACATCAGCGGAAGGAACATACGGAATGTTCGCTAACCAAGGAACTTCAACTCAGCCAGAATACACAATTGTTGTAAAAGATCCAGCAGGTACAGTTGTTCACAAGACAGCATTTAACTTCAATAAGAACTCTGATAAGTTCATTAGAGAGGTCTTCAACACCAATCCACAATTGGTAAACTCCGATGTTGTTAACACCAGCGTCTTGGCAAACGGTGAGCAATACTACTGGCTTGGAGAGACCTATGAAGATGGTTACGCAAAGGTTGGTAATACAACAGTAAGAATCTTGGACTTGGCTGACCCTCATGCTATGATTATCGCTCTCTCTGATGGAGCAACAGATCGCTCCATGATGAGAAAGAGCTTCGAATATCCAGCGACAGGTTGGTTTATCTCTCAGGATGTTACAAATAACTTCACAGCATACGACCCAAGAAACATGACTCAATTGTTTAGACTTGTTTCTCTCAGCGGTGGTGAGTGGGCACAAGCTAACTTGAAGGTCTCTATTGAGAATATCGCCGCTTCCACAAGTATTCAAGACCCATATGGTTCTTTTGATGTTGTTGTTCGCTTGGCAAATGATTCTGATAATGTTGTTAGGTACGTCGAAAGATTCTCTGGTGTTAACTTGAACCCAGCTTCCGATAAGTACATTGGTGCTGTTATCGGCGACAAATACACTGAATTCGACACAACTCAAAATAGATTGAGAGAGTACGGTGAATTCAATAATCAATCCAAGTACATCAGAGTTGAAGTAAAGGACGAGGTTGCTTCTGGTCTCGCTAATCCATCCTTCCTTCCATTCGGTGTCTATGGTCCTAAGCGCCCAGGTGCTATCAGAATCGCTTCTGGTTCCCTTACTCAAACAGCGCTTCAAAGCACAGATTCTATCATCCTCAGCGGTGCTGCTGCGGCAAACACATTGGCTACGGCAGGAAACCAATATAGCGCTGGTGGATATACCGATCACACTGCTTCGATTTACTTCCCAAGCGTTCCAACAAGAGTTTCTGCTTCCGCAGGCGGCTTGGCAAACCCAACAGACGCTTTCTTCGGAGCAACAACTGCCCAAGACTTGGAAGACGAGAATATTAAGTTCCAAAAGGGCTACGGAGATTATCTCCGCTCTTACCCAGCAGGTCTTCAAAGCACGCTTACAGACTCTTGGGTATTCTCTCTTGATGATGTTGTTACGACTGGTTCAGCCACATCTTTCCACGAATTTGGATCTCGTGCTGCGGGAACATCTACAACAGCACAGGGTTCTGGTTATAGAGCGATTCTTGACGCTGGCTATGACAGCTTCACCGCTCCTATGTTCGGCGGATTCGATGGTCTTAAAATTACAGAAATGGAGCCATTCAGAAACTCCGCTATGTCTTCCACAGACACTGAGTTTACAAACTATGCGTTCAACTCAGTCAAGCAAGCGCTTCAATCAGTCGCAGATCCAGAAGTTGTTGAATACAACATTCTTGCGATCCCTGGCTTGACAAATACAAAACTTACGCAACAAATGATTGATATCTGCGAAGACAGAGCAGACGCTCTCGCGATTATCGATCTTGAAAATGTATACGAACCATTTACAGAAACTACAAATGCTTTCAAAGATAGAATTAGCACCCCAGCACAAGCTATCTCTTCTTTGAGAGCAAGACAAATTGATTCCTCTTACGCTTGTACCTACTTCCCATGGGCTCAGGCAAGAGACACTATCAATTCGAGACTTCTCTGGGTTCCACCTTCTGTCGTCGCTATCGGTACAATGGCTAACTCTGAAGCGAAGTCTGAGCTTTGGTTCGCACCAGCAGGCTTCAATAGAGGCGGTCTCTCCGAAGGCGCAGCAGGTATCCCAGTCACAAACTTGACTTACAAGTTGACTTCCAAGGATAGAGATCAATTGTATGACGCCAATGTTAACCCAATTGCCTCCTTCCCATCTGAGGGTATCGTAGTCTTCGGACAAAAGACAATGCAAGTTCAAAGATCTGCTCTTGATCGCATCAACGTTCGCCGCTTGATGATCTACGTCAAGAAGGAGATTTCCAGAATCGCATCCGGATTGTTGTTCGACCAAAATGTTCAAACAACTTGGACAAGATTTACAAACCAAGTAAATCCATTCTTGTCCAGTGTTCAATCCAGATTGGGCTTGACAGAATTCAGAGTCATCCTTGACGAGACTACAACAACACCAGACCTTGTTGATCAAAACATTATGTACGCGAAGATCTTCCTTAAGCCAGCAAGAGCTATCGAATTCATCGCTATTGACTTTGTTATTACAAGATCTGGTGCATCTTTTGAAGATTAAAAAAAATAAAATACTATTTAAGTAAAGAAGGAGTTAATACAACATGGCATTCTGGACAGACGCACAAAACAAAGATCCAAAAAGAAAATATAGATTTGTGGTTATTTTAGGTAACATGCCAAATGGTGCTACATGGTATGCTAAAAACGTTCAAAAGCCTTCTCCATCATTGACTGAGGAAGAACACAGCTTTTTGAATCACAAATTCTATTATCCAGGCAGAGTTGAGTGGAATGAAATTCAAGTCACACTTGTTGATCCAGTCTCTCCTGATGCCGCAGCCGCAACTGCCGCCATTCTTCAGGCAAGTGGCTATACTCCTCCAAGAAATGTTAATTCTAGAGAAACCATTTCTAAGCAAAAGTCCGTCAACGCACTTGGTGGCGTTACAATCGAACAAATCGATTCTGATGGTCGCGCTGTTGAAACCTGGACTCTCTGGAATCCGTTCATCAAGGGAATCGAATATGGCGATTTGAGCTATGATGAAGATGCTCTTGGCGAGATTACATTGACACTCAGGTATGATTGGGCTGTTCTCGAAACAGCTAATGCTGCCGAGGCTGCTGGCACCGCTGCGGCATTCAATGGAAGAACATTCTTCAAACCAGGTTCCGGTGGAACTCGATAAGATAACTTTTTTGATATAACAACGAGAGGTGTTATTTGGCTAGAAATAAAGACAGGCTTGGTCTGGACAACGGTCCAGAACATGACAGTCCTGCTGCCGCTTTCCAAAACCCAGGTGGACCACTCACATTTTCTACACCTACGGAATTTGTTGAGTTACCATCTGGAGGAAAGTTTTATCCAGAAGGTCACCCGCTTTTTGGACAAGAGACAATAGAAATCAGACATATGACAGCAAAAGAGGAAGATATTCTTTCTTCCAGAACTTTGCTCAAAAAGGGTCTGGCTTTAGATAGGTTCATGCAGAGCGTCGTCGTCGACAAGAGTATCAACGTCCAAGATTTGCTCGTCGGCGATAGAAACGCTATCCTGATTGCCGCAAGGGAAACAGGGTATGGGGAAGAATACGAAACACAAGTAGTATGCCCATCTTGCTCTCAATCCTCAAGATACACATTTGACTTGGGGCAAAAATCCATAAATAAAGGAGGTGATGAATTAGAAAATATAGCTTGGACAAATAACGGAACTTTCATTACAAAGTTGCCTGTTCTCGACATAGACGTAGAACTGCGCCTATTAACAGGCAAAGATGAAAGCTATCTGACAAGGTTAAACCAAAACAAAAAGAAAGGAAACCTTGCAGATACCTTCTTGACAGATCAACTCAAAATGACGATTGCTTCTGTCTCAGGAAGAACCGATCCAGCTACTATTAATTCTTTAGTAAATCACCTTCCAGCTAAGGATTCGAGACATTTGAGAAAGATATACGCCCAGGCGGTCCCAAATGTCAGCATGGCGCAGACTTTTGAATGCTCCCATTGCAATCACGAAGGTGTAGTGGAGGTTCCGCTTAACGCGGAGTTTTTTTACCCTAAGTGATGAATACATCCAAAACGTCTATGAAGAGATGTTTCTTTTGAAATATCACGGTGGATGGTCTTTCATAGAAAGCTATAATCTACCAATTCAAATTCGTAGATGGTTCTTGAACCGACTCGCAAAACAGTTCGAACAAGAAAAGAAAGAGATGGAAAAGAATTCTAAAAAGAAACCTAATTCACGATAAAACCGAAAGCAAATCGTTTTCGGTTTTATTTTTTTAAAAACTATTTAATATATAAAATGAAAGGATTTAATATGCTCCTGAATGAAGACCAAATTGTTGAATTAGAGATTGACTTGGAAGAGCTTAAAAAAAACAAGCTTGACGAAAGTTTCCTTTCAATGTTTGGTAGTGCTTTAAAGCTCCTTATGGGATATATGTTTGGTCCCCCACAACCTCTTTCTCGCAGACATAGAGTCAAGGGAAGAAGAGAAGATGTAGAATCTCTCGCCAGAACTCTTGGAAGAGAGAAGAGATATCTTGAAGCACTTAAAAAGCATGGACTCGATGATCCAAAAACATTTAAATCAAAAGCTTCTTTGGATAAAGCTATAAAAGGCTTCGAAAAAGGCACAGGTCTCAAATGGCCATTTAAATAAGGGGGAATGTTAAATGGCACAAATTGACGAATTCAAAAAATTCCTTAAAGAAGCTGGCAAAGATGCGAAAGAGATAGAAGAAATTTTTAAAAGCCTCAGACAAGAGGCACAAAAGACTGCCGAAGAATTAGAAGACGAGCTTGAATCACTTAAAGTCAAGTTATCGCTTGCTAAATCAATTGTTGAGCAACAAGAACTCCAAAGAGATATTCAAGAAAAACTTCTTGAACTTGAAGTATCCCAAGGCAGAGCTACCAAAGAACAGCTAGAGGCTTTGAGGCAAATTAATGCGACAACAGAAAACGTCGCAGACAGATTTGATAACATATTTGATTCTCTTACAGGCGTAAATTCAAAACTGCAAGATTCGATCTTTGCCGAGATGATGAAGCCAGGCGGTATGCAAGGTTTAATAGACTCTTTCCAGAGAACCTTTACAGCCACAAACATTCTCGCATCTGGTCTTTCAAAAGTTGTTGAAATGTCGGTAGCGCTCTCTATGGCAACCGATAATGTCTTAGTTGAATTCAATAAGGCAACAGGCGCTTCCAGTTTATATAATAACGAAATCATGGCATTAGAGCAAAACATGTATGAGCATGGCGTCGGAATCGATAATGCCGCTGCTGCTTATGCTAGTTTGGCTACGAACGTTACCTCTTTCAATAATATGTCGGCTTCAACAAGACAAGATATAGCAGAAACAACTGCTCTTCTTGACAAGTTTGGTGTAAGCGCCGATTCAACTGCTCAAAATATTCAGTTAATGACTTCGGTTATGGGACTGAGTGGCGCAGAGGCTGCTGCGACTTCGAGGCAAATGTTTACTCTTGCCCAAGCGCTTGGTATGCCTCCTGCTGAAATGGCAGATGCTTTCCAGAGCGCAGCACCACACATGGCTAAGTTTGGCTCTACGGGAGTTGAAGTGTTCATGGATGTTGCTGCCGCCGCCCGTGAGGCTAACATGTCGGTTGACCAGCTTTTGGGGATAACAGAAAAATTTGACACATTCGAAGGTGCCGCCCAATCCGTTGGAAAATTAAATGCTATCCTTGGCGGTCCTTTCTTGAATTCGTTGGAGATGGTTACAGCCACAAACCCTGTTGATAGAATGAGAAATCTATCTGATGCTATCGCTGAAGCAGGCTTGAGCTTCGATGAAATGGGGTATTATGAAAGACAAGCAGTTGCTAACGCAGCAGAATTACAAGATGTTAGTGAATTAGCACTCGTAATGGCAGGCGAGTTTGATAATTTAAGTAATAGCATGGCTAACATGTCTCAATCTGAGCTTGTGGATCTTCAAAAGCAGACTTCTGACTTTAATAATCTTGCTGACAAGACAACTCAAATCATGAGAACTCTGGCGCTTCAATTTCAGCCAGTTGTAGATTTTATAAAAGAAGCAGCGGATTTATTTTTATATCTTAACAAACAAACAAATGGTCTTTTACCTTACTTGGTTATAGCTGCGAGCGCAATGGCTGCTTTGGCTTTAGCTGCTATGACGGTTCTTCCGCCGATCATCACTATGGGTGCTTCCTTAGCGACTCTTACAGTCACAGCCGCACCAGCAGGGGCAAGTTTGGCTGGCTTGGCTCCGGTTGTCACAGCAGCAGGCGCTGCAATGGCAGCAGGTGCCCCAGGTATTTTGGCTCTTGGTGCCGCGTTTCTTATGCTTGGTGGCGGTATCTTCCTCGCTGCTGCTGGTATGGCACTTTTTGTCCTGTCTATGACTCAGCTTTTTGAAGTGGCGACACCAGATCAAATGTTAGCATTCGGAGCATCGCTAATTATGATCGGTATTGGTATGCAGGCTCTTGCTGCCGCATCGTTATTCTTGGGTCCAGTTCTTGTTCTTTTGGCGGGACTTAGCGCTGCTCTGCTTGGCGTTTCTTACGCAGTTAGTCTGATGAACTTTGATAACCTTCTTCCTCTAACGAATTTATTCCAAGCTATCGCAACAATTATAACTGGTGAAATGGATAACTTGACAGAAACGATTGAAGCGGTTACAGATATGGCAGACGCTATTAGTAACGTTGACGACGCAAGGAAGATAATTGCCGTAAGACAGGTCATAGATTCGATAAACGGAAGACCGCCAGCCCCCGCTGCTGCTGCTCCTGCTGCTGCTGCTCCTGTTGCTGCTGGTGGAAATAGACAACCAATCTATTTAAGAGTAGAGCTTGGCAATAGATATTTTGATCAGTATGTTGGCGAGCTTGTTAACGGAATGATTAATCCATTCGGATAAGATAGAGATTTAAAATGCCAGATTATAAAAAAACTCCACCACCAAAGCCAAATTTTGGAATCGTCTCTGGAAATCCTCGTTCCACCATAGCAAAAAGAGGATATTTTTCAGATGCGACAGATAATTTGGCAAACGGCTCTCAATACTATATTCAATTTGAATATATCCACGGTGAACCATCGGTTCGGTTTGTCGCTTTTAAAGCATTCTTGACGGCCTTTCAAGATAGTATTTCGTCAACCTGGAATGAAGAACCAGTTTATGGTAGAAATGACCCGATTTACACATTCCAGGCAAATAAAAGAACCGTGACAATGAGTTGGGATGTTCCAGCAGCAAGTGTCTCGGAAGCACAACAAAATTTAGCAAGAATGTCAAAGATGATGAGATTTCTATATCCATCTTATAAAGTATCAGGCGAAGCTTCCTCAATTTCAAAGCCACCACTTTTAAGAATTAAGTTTACTAACTTGCTTAAAAGAGATGACGTAACGGGATTGTTAGGCAAATTGAATGACTTTTCTTTTGAACCAGATGTTGAATCAGGATGGTTTCAGACCGATGTTGCCGAGTTATATCCAAAGTTGCTAAGATGCTCTTGTACTTTTGACGTTATTCATGAACAGCACTTAGGTTGGAACGAGGGCGGACCCAACGGAGGTTCGATGTGGGAAAGAAAAGCGGTTAAGGTTGGGAAAGACAAAGAGATTGTTGCCGAAACTGCCGAGAGGCAATCTTGGCCATTTATGCCCTATGGGACTTCCGCAGACAGAGTTCAAATCAATCCAAACAATACAAATGGGACAAACACAGTAAATCCAGGACCAGTGACAACAGATCCAAATGCCGAGCCAAGCCAAGGAAGACAGAAGCCATCCAAAAATTCTACTGTAAACGCCCAAGGCACAACCAAGTCTAACGAAGTGAAAAATCAGGAAACAACCAATCCAACAGAGAGAGACGAGCAGGTTGAAAATACAGAAGTCAACAGACAAGAAGAAGAAGCTCGCCAACAAACAGCATTGAATAACAGGTAAAAATATGGGAAATAGATACGACAACAGAATCATAAGAACGAATGCCCAAGAGATTCATAAAGATCTTTTAGATAGAAGAGGCTTGCGAAAGGTAAAGCAATATACAACGCCTACCTTGAACGATATTACTGCGCAAGAAAGAGCATCACTTCAAAGAGTCGAGCACGTTTGGAAGATTGGAGACAGGCTTTATAAGCTCGCTGCGCAATACTATGGTGACCCAGAACTCTGGTGGCTTATCTCATGGTATAATCAAAAGCCAACAGAAAGTCACTTTAAGATTGGGGATATTGTTTTAATACCTCTTCCCCTCGAAGATGTCAGTTATTTATTTTCCAAATCGAAGAATAAGAGGAACAGTTAATGGCTAAGCCTTGGAAGGAAAGTCGCTGGGGCGCTTATTATGATAAGGCTTTCGGTTATTCATGGGACCGGGGGACGACTGGGTATCTTGATAAGATACCAGAACTTTCCTCCGTACAAACCATCCAACGCTCTCATATTGATCTCATTTTTAAAGAAGACTTATGGGGATCTGTTAGATCCACCAAAGATTTAGAAAGACTTCTTCCAGGTGCGATAAGTAGCGCTGCCGGTGGTGATAGCGAGTTAGCTCAAAATCTAAGTCTACCAGAAAGCCTTTATGGTGAATTCGTAAAGATATGCGAAGAGATCCGTGGAAAGTGTAATTTTGAAACACTCGCAGAGTTGGGTGAAGTATACCGAAGATATTACCGCAAAGAAACATTGGCTTATAAAGACAGTAGTGGAAAGTATTACTTAGATAAACCAGCCGGAACAGATACTGAACCCGTAGAGTCTGCTGTTGTTGGGAATGTTTTAGATCTTGATGGTCGAGATTTCAACAAGCTTATGGAAGTCACGGGATTACAAAAAGGCGCTTACGGATCGTTTCTTAATCCTCTTCCGGTAAATGGGAATGGTTCGCCGCTATGGAGTAGTAATCCGAACTTACCTAACGCCTCTACTGGCAGATATGGTTATGGTCCGCAGTATGCTTTGATATGGCAATTCGCTCAAACAGATACATATGCTCAGTTAGTAGAACGATTATCGGGAACAAGTTACAAGGGCACAGTTCTCGGTCCAGGTGGTGGTATTTCTCAGGCATTTGAAGATGCCAGACTCAGAGAGGCAGGAAAACAAGAAGAGATAGATAAGCGACTCGCCCAGCGTACAGCCGAAGCCAACAGGCTTGAAGAAGGGCAAAAAGCCGACGACCTAACAGAAGAAGAAATTAGACAAGCAATCTCGTTTGAGAACCAAAGACTTTTAGCTCAAAATGTTGGTAATCTTGCGGACGCAAATATACGTCGCGGATACGACAAAGAGAAATATAAAAGATCTTATATGATCGATGGTGATCCCTACAAATTAATTAATCTGCTTACTCTAAGAGAAAATGGTGCTGACTTTTCGAAAATAACGGTTCCACAAGCTTCCGCACTGGTCCCGCAGATTAGTCTTTTTAAAGTGCTGTATAACGATAACGGAAGCTATGAGGGTGAAACACGAATACTTTTCAAAACATTTTTGGAACTTCAAAAACAAACAAGTCAGGCTACTGGCGTAGAAACAACATTAGGTGGTGCTCGTTCTGGCGTTGGTATAAAGTCTTTTGAATGGGAACTTAACGGGACAAACATTGCGAACGTCAAAAGCGACATTACAGCCAAGCTTGTGCTGTATTTTCAGAACTTTGATGATCTTTTACAAGCCAATGAAAATGGGTTTAGATATGTTGATCTTCTTGTTCGACCATCGAAAGAAGACCTCGAAGATGATAGCATAGATACCAAAGAGACAGCAGAATTTATCAATGTCGATACAAGAGAATTAGATCCAAAATTTTATGAAATAAAAGCAGAAGTTGGATGGGCAAGCAATGATTCTTATCTCGGCAGCCCAATTAACAAGAAAGCCATTCAAAATGCTATTAAGAGCCAAAAACACACATTTTTCTTGACCCTTGTTGATCATGAGTTTGAAATTAATCAAGATGGAACATTCATGCTAACAATCAATTATCGAGCAAGATTGGATGGTATGCTAAATGATGTCCGCGCTGATGTTTTGATGACGGAGAAGTCAAAAAGACAAATATCTGAACTCACAGATAGACTTGATGACGCCAAGAAGAAAGATCCTGAACGAGAAAAGAAAATAAAAGAACAAATAAAACAAGTAAAAGATGAACAAAGGCACGCAAGTAACACGGACATATTGAATAAACTACTTGTCCAAGGTAGGATTTTTGTTGGATATTATGACAAAGACACTCTTCGAAGTGTTGATTATGATCTTGGCAAGCTTGACGCAAAAACCTTAAATCTCACAACAGATGGGCTACCAACACCAGCCAATGAGGATTTTGTACAAAGAATTAATGAAGATGCCGTGAGTCAAGCCAACGCTGATGCGGCAAAAGCTCGCGGAGCACTGGTTATTGATGAAGATAGGTGTGCTATTCCGGAAAACCGCTTGGTCGCAGTTTCATCGCAGTTCCCTCCATTCGCGCTCATTCGTTCCGTCAATAAACTTGCCAGCGGAGAAAGTATAACGGATGTTTTCAATTCTGAGCTTGAAAGAGGACTCACCATCGCCGGTCAGAATCTTGGACAAGCCGTAACAGCGGGCTCTGCAATTGTGAATTTTTTTGGTGGCTCTTCCCCTGTTGAAGAAGAATCCCCGGATATACAAGAGATTGATGGTGATGAATATAGCTGCTTTGGGGTCGGATACGCATCTCAAACAGGAACAGAAGTTTATCGCAAGCCAAGTTCTCTGGATGATCTTGAGCAGCTTGGCTTATACGAATCTAATGGCAGATATTACATCCCTTATTTCTTCTTAGGAGATCTTATAGATATTGTCTCCCAAAAAGCATTGGATGTCTTGGCGGCAGATGAAGATAGTTCTCCTGGGATTTTCAGTGATCCAAGAACAAAAAACATCAAGATTATTTTAGGCAGTATCGGAATTCAAAATCTTTTGGATAGCGACAATCCTGGTCGCAAAATCGTCAACATCGGAGATATTCCTGTATCGGTTGATATGTATCGAGATTTTTGGGCGAGAAGAGTGACAAAGAAAGAAAGAGATTCTTATAGCTTAAATCAATTTATCAAAGATTGCTTGGAAGAGTTTGTTTTGGACGCAATCGGGTACCAGGACTTTGACGGACAAAGAAAGCAAATGTTCCGCATAAAAGACGCAACAATATCTTTGCCTGCCAAAATGACCGGTGGGTCACCTTTGGATCCTCTTTATGATAGGATAAAAGAGACAAATGGCAACGGTTTAGTGCTGGCTAATTTCGCACCCGTCGTTCGCGCCGCAGATACACTGACATTTGGATCCAGAATAAGTATCGATGCCCTAAAAGACCCAACACCACTTCTTAAAGTTGGCGAAACGAGATTCACAGCCGAAGATACATTCCAATATAAAGTTTTCTACATTCAAAATGTTTTGTCTTCAAACATGAGAGGAAACAGGAGAGAAGACGAATCCAATGGTATCATGCATTTGGGGCTCGGCGAGGATAGAGGGCTTGTAAAGCAAGCAAGTTTTTCCAGGACAGATCTTCAAGGTTTGCGCGAGCAAAGAGTTGTTGAAAGGGACAGGCTGGATCCACTTAGTCACCTTGCTGATGTGTATAATGTAAACTTTACCATGTTTGGTAACACATTATTCTGGCCAGGTCAGTATTTATTTTTCAACCCCATCGGCTTTGGTTCCAGGTTTGGAAGTCCATTGGATCCAAGATCTATATCCAGAGTTATGGGGCTTGGAGGATATCACAAAGTTATTAAGGTTTCATCCTATATTGAGGCAGCAAAGTTTGAAACAACTGTCGAAGCGCTTTACGAGACTTCTGGTGGTGATAAATCTGAACTCGTCCATGGTTCAGTTGAGGGCACCGAATCTAATGACTCAGGAAACATTCAAGCTGCTCAAACCTCACAGCCGATAGCAACACAATCTAACGTTGGCAACATCAATAAGAAGGAATAAGATGGCAAACAGAGAAGCAAACATACAGAGAATTAGACAAAGAGCGAAAGCCAATAATAATCTTGGTTCAAGGCAGCTTTTTGATCAGAGATTGACTTATTCCGCATTCGCTTATGAAAACCTTAGAGAAGAAATAAGACCAGTTATAAAAGATTTTAACCGAGATGAGTTCATTCTTTACGGAAGAGTGGACAAGAATTATAGAGCAGTCACAGTTGATCAATCCTCTCTGGTTGCTATACCGGATACAAACGAACAGTTTGCTTTGCCTTTCGTCGCATCTGCGATAACTGAATTTACAAAGCAAGTCAAGATTGATTTAGACAAAAAGAAGCTGGCGAAGTTCCCGTTTTTTAGAAACTTGGAAGTTGTAAGATCTTATGTTCCATATGATTATGTCCAGGTCAACATGCTAAACCGTGCGTTTGATGGCTTCTTGTATTCACAAAGGGCATTAAACAAAGCAAAAGATATTATGAATATTGATATGTTTATCCAAAGGTTTGTTGATTTTCTCATGGAGTACGCACAAGAGAACCCACTTTCCTCTCAGGCTTTTGTTACATCAAGGTTTTACGACATGAGTTGTAGTGGGTTGTGTATTGATTTCCGAGAAGAGAACTTTTCGGATGATGCTGTTAAGATGGCTTTTATTGATTCTCCATATTTTGATTACTACGCAAGCCTTGCGGCAAAGTTCGGATTCTATGTCGATAAGAATATGCCCACCAGGCTTGTCAGCAATCTTTCTTCCTCGGCAACAAAGAAGTTTATTGTGTCGACAGGTCAAACCAATCCTTCCCCTACAAATGTTTTTATTCAAAATTACAATACGGCTTATAGAAGAGATATCGAAATATTTAAGAACTTTATGTTTATTAGCTATCGCCGCTATGCGACAACAAGACCAACAGTCAAGGAAACATTCATTCAAGACGGAAATCTTTTTACAAGATATCACCAGAGAGAGTTTGAGTTAGCCGCCGAGTATGAAAAGAAATATACAAATGAATTCTGGACTGACTTTTACGTTAAGTTGAGAAATGTTGAGTCCCAACTTGATTTCTCAGAGAATCAAATTCGAACAATCACAAATAATGCTATTCAAATTGAAAAAAGTATTGACAGGTTGACTTCTTTGAATTATATTAACAGAGTGTTTATGGATATTCCTATCAAAGAGGGCTCATCGAACGATAGAATTTATCGAGATTACCTTCGCGGCATGACCGAAATGCCATTTGAAAATTACCCAGAATATCTTAAAGAAGTCTATAAAACGAGGTAAGATTGCTTTTCCAGACGCTTGATGAAAAACAAGAATGCGTTGGGATTTATTACGGTGACGAGTTGATTTTCAATCAGCCTCTTCCCGAAAATCTTTCTCATACTTGGTCTTATTCGGCTTTCTTGGCTGACTTGGACGTAGAGTATGCTAAGCTCTATTGCGGCTCTCAAACGCTGGATGACGCATGTCCTGAGTCACTTAGAGACCAGTGGGGCGATGTTAAGGAAAGGTTGCTCGCTTTCCATAAGTCCTTGCGAACAGCAAGGATTGATCTTTCACAAAATTGCTTTTATGATCTGGTTCCGCAGCGATTTTTGATTGAGTATTGTTATGTTCGAAACCTCATAACAGATTGGGTTTTCCAGAACTTCGAGAAGCCAAAAAACTATGATTATATGCTTGATCTCACAAGAGAGATTGATCGCATTAAACACACAAAGCTTAAAATCGATTTAAAAGAACTCAATATGGTAAAGCGAGACCATCGAGATTTCGCAAAGAAGATTCGCAAACTTAATCCTTGTTGTCATTTCAATATCAATGGAACAAAAACAGGAAGGCTAACAACAACAAAAGCAAGTTTTCCTATTCTCACATTTAAGCACGAATACAGAAGCATTCTCAAACCAAACAATGATTTCTTTGTTGAACTTGACTTTAACGCAGCAGAAATCCGAACTCTTCTCTCACTCCAAAACAAACCACAACCACAAGAAGATATTCATGAGTGGAACATAAAAAATGTTTTCAGCGGAAAAGAAACCAGAGAAGAGGCTAAACAACGTATTTTTGCTTGGTTATATAATCCTGAGAGCACAGATTATGCCTGTGAAAAAGCGTATGACCGAAAAAATATCTTGACAAAATACTTCTCAGGTGATAAGATTACAAATGCATTCGGAACAGAAATAGAATCAGAAAAGCGAACGGCTCTCAACTACATTATCCAAAGCACTTGTGCTGAAAACGTTTTAAGGCAGATGATTAAAGTCTCAAAGGCTCTTCAAGGCAGTAAATCGTATGTCGCTTTTCCTATTCACGATTCGATTGTGATAGACTTTTCAATGGAAGATGGGGACAAATTGAAGGAACTTGTGAAAATCTTTTCCCAAACAGGACTTGGCGATTTTATGGTGAACATTCGCGCAGGAAAAGACTTTGGCAATCTAAAGGATATTGAGGTTTAAAATGAATATTGTAGGACTCGGAGGTGCAGGTTGCAACATTGCTGATGCTTTTTCGCAGTATCCGCAATACAATATCTTCAAGATTGATGTTGGCATTTCAGGCGAGCGCTGCTATGAGGTTCCAAAGCTCTCTGGAGCAGAGGAATATGAGAAGCACTCGTTTCCAAAGCTGGACAGATTCTTCGGAGAAATAAGAAAGAATAAAGAAGAAGTTATGTTTATTGTCGGTGGCTCCGGAGAGATCTCTTGTGCATCCCTTAAAATTCTTCAGAAACTAAAAAGAAATGATATTACTGTAGTCTATGTTCAGCCAGACCTTGGTATCCTAAATGAGCGACAAAAGATGATTGAAAGCCTCGTTCGAGGAGTCTTTCAGGAGTATGCAAGGTCAGGAGTATTCAAAAGACTTTTTCTAATTTCAAACCAAGCTTTAGATAACATGCTCGGCGGAGCACCAATTATCGGTTATTACGATACTTTGAATGAACTTCTTGTTTCTTCTATCCATATGATCAATGTATTCGAAAACACAAAACCTCTCGTGGGCAGTCCAAACTTTGGAAAAGAAACTCACAGAACAGTTTCCCTTGGTATGCTCATTATGGAAGAAAATACAGAAAAAATGTTTTTTAACATTGACAACCCCCGATCAAAATGTTACATTTATAGCATAGCCGAGGAAGAACTCAAAACAAATAAAGAGTTATTTTCAAGGCTTAAGTTTCAAGTCAAATCTAAAGAAGAGGAGAACCTTGAAGTTTCGTTCGCAATATATCCAAATGATTTTGGACGCAATATTGCGTACATTATTGAGAAGACACCATACACACAAAACTAAAATGGCAGAGCAGGATATTTGCTGACTCTGTACTTAACCAATCAATAGGAGAAAACAATGGCACTTGATATTAGTAAGATTAGGCAACGACTCGAAGAAGCAAAGGGAAATGGCTCAAAGTCTAACGGGACTTATTTCTGGCGACCCCAGGATGGAACCCAAGACATTCGCATCATCTCTCCAGAAGATGGCGATCCCTTCAAGGATTACTGGTTCCACTATAATCTTGGATCAGAAAACCGTGGTGGTGTTCTGTGTCCCAAGAAGAATCACGGTGAGGATTGTCCAATCTGTGATTTCAAGGACCAGCTTTGGAAGGAATTTAATGAGAGTCAAGACCCTGATACCATGAAAATGGCAAAGGATCTGAGCCCTCGTCAGCGATTCTTTTCTCCTGTTGTCGTTCGCGGCGAAGAAGATAGCGGCGTTCGAGTCTGGGGATATGGAAAAGAAGCTTACACTTCGCTTCTGAATCTTGTTCTTAATCCAGAATATGGTGACATTACAGACACCGAAGACGGCACCGACCTTACCCTTACATATGGTAAGCCACCAGGTGCAAACTACCCAAAGACAACTCTGACTCCTCGTCGTCGCTCGTCTCCTCTTAGCGAAGACAACTCTCGGACCCGAGAGCTTATTGGGAGTATTCCAGAATTTGACAAGCTTTTCGTTCAAAAGAGCCAGGACGAAATCCAAGGCATTCTGGATAACTTTATGAGTTCTTTGGATGGGGCAGCCGCCGAAGAAGATGCAACACCCCAAGCATCTTCTTCCGAAGCTCAGACTGATGTGAACGCAGTATTCAACGAGCTTATGAACTCGTAAGTCACATCAACCGCAGGGGGGCATGGGTTTAAAGATGCCCCAACACTTACTGTGAGAAATACATGACAAGCAAGACACCACTTAGATATCCAGGCGGCAAGTCTCGTGCCGTTAAACATATTCTTCCACATATTCCTGAAGATTGCGAAGAACTTTGCTCGCCTTTTCTTGGTGGTGCATCGGTGGAACTTGCTGTTGCCGCAAGGGGGACGAAGGTATACGGATATGACATCTTCGTCCCTCTTGTTTGGTTTTGGCAAGCATTGCTCAAAGACCCAGATCATTTAGCCGAACTCTCAGATTCTTTCAGAGTTGAGAAAGAATACGAGCACCAAGGAAAGATCGAAAAGAAAAAAGGGCTTCCTCCGGAAGCTTTTCGTGAATTTAGGAAAGAGATAAGAGAGGAAATAGAAAAAGAAAACCCTCAGTTCAGTTTTGACTTGGCAGCAAAGGTCTATGCTATCAATCGGTCAAGCTTTTCGGGAGCAACCCTGTCAGGCGGTTTCTCAAAAAGAGCTTCTTATGCTCGCTTCACGGATAGCTCTATCGATAGGGTGAGAGACTTTCATCAGCCAAACTTATCAGTAGAACAAATGGATTTCAAAGAATCTATTGCGAAGCATCCTGATGCTTTTCTTTATTTGGATCCTCCCTATATGTTTGACAAGGAATGGATTCCAAAGCATACTGACGAGAGAACAGGAAAAGTTATTGAAGGATACTGGATGGATAGAGACAAGCTTTACGGCAAGGATGGTGATCTCCACTCCAGCTTTGACCATAAAGGTCTTTATGATATTCTTAGCCAGAGAAGCAACTGGGTTCTTTCATACAATGACACCCCAGAGATAAGGGATTTGTATAGGGATTATGAAATCATTGAGGCAGCATGGGCATACGGCATGAAGAATGTTACAACGAAGAAGATGGGAAAATCATCAGAAATTTTAATTATCGCTTGACATTTGGGTCAGGCTTGTTATAATACACATCAACTTGGAGAAATGAATGGCAAAAGCAAAAGCAAAGGCAGGCAAGCTTTCACTTGCAGACATACGAAAGAGTATCAATAAGAAAGCAGGCATGAGTGTGGCGCATGACCTCAAAGAAGAAAACCCTACAGAAGTCACACAATGGATTCCTACAGGTTCTCGTTGGCTAGATTCTATTATTTGCCGAGGTCATTATGCGGGAATCCCAATAGGCAAAGTCTCCGAAATCGCAGGACTGGAAGCAACCGGAAAGTCTTATATGGCAGCGCAAATTGCAGCAAATGCTCAAAAGATGGGTATTGATGTCGTTTACTTTGACTCGGAATCTGCTATTGATCCTTCATTTTTGGTTAATGCCGGATGTGATCTGGAGAATCTGCTATATGTTCAGGCGCAAAGTGTTGAGTTTGTTTTGGAAACAATTGAGGATCTTTTGTCTAATGACAATCAATTTCTTTTCATTTGGGATTCCTTGGCGCTAACTCCAGCAATTAGTGAGGTTGAGGGTAGTTTTGATCCTATGTCTCAAATGGCAATGAAAGCGCGAATCTTAGCACGCGCCATGTCAAAGTTGGCAATTCCAATTGCAAATGCACGCGCAACTTTGTTGGTCCTAAACCAACTCAAAACAAATATTACCAGAGTCGCAGCAGAAGCAATGACAACACCATATGTCACTCCTGGTGGAAAAGCCATGGCTTATGCTTATTCTTTGCGAATTTGGCTTACTGGTCGAAAAGCAAAAGCAAGTTTCGTGCTAGACGACAATGGTTTTCGTATCGGATCAGAAGTGAAGGTCAAACTAGAGAAGTCTCGATTTGGCACCGCAGGAAGAAGGTGCAACTTCCGAATCTTGTGGGGCGG
>Ga0180433_10004563_pt1 | contig 19349 bp, 14 predicted proteins | sample SS_ome_8_FD_132980 | JGI IMG/M metagenome (GOLD analysis project Ga0180433, IMG submission 132980) | Hypersaline lake sediment archaeal communities from the Salton Sea, California, USA - SS_1_D_1 metaG | ecosystem: Environmental > Aquatic > Non-marine Saline and Alkaline > Hypersaline >... | reverse complement strand
TGCATGATTTGTAAACAGCGGTGAATTAAAAACGGGAAACTGAAAAATAAAGTCAAGAGCTTGAATCGAATATTGAGAGTGAGTGAGAGTCCTCATACGAGACTTCAGAGCATCGTATAATGAAAGGATAGAAGAGGCTTTGCGTTCATTTTCCGTAGCTTGAACAGAAATTCCCGTCAAGAAAAATTCACACCACCCCTCCCAGTCACCATCCTTGGATACGGCTCGGAGTCTTTCATGATATTCTTCGTGGTTGGCTTCGAGATAGCTACTCATATAAAAATCTGGGCCTGAAAGCAGTTTTCGGTTGGCAAGGTAAAGTGGGATTAGCATTCTTCCTAGGCGTCCATTCCCATCTTTAAACGGGTGTAGAGCTTCGAATTCGACATGCAAAATGGCAAGTTGGACAAGTTTGTCGAGTTCGGAATTGCTATTAAGGTAACCTTCCCATGCATCCATGCCAGATTGTACATGTTCTGGAGCAATAGGTATAAAACTTGCTTCTTCTATTTTACATCCTTTGGAGCCAATCCAGTTTTGATCATTTCGATACTGGCCGGGAGATTTATCTCGCCCCCGAACTCCCTCCATAAGCATACTGTGGGCACTCCTCAAGATCTGCTGAGAAAGCGGATGACGCTCCATTTCGTTAACACAGGCTCGAACTGCTTTTCGATAGTTGAGGACCTCTTCTGCATCATCACGTTTCGGTTGAGGCATAGATTCAGGTGCACCCCCAGCTTCTATTTCAAGTACCTCGCCAATAGAGACTACTGTGCCCTCTATTCTTGATGAGAGCACGGCTTCCTGCGTTGTGAGGGGCGATAGAAGAACACTAGCATTTGGGATTGCTCTCAGTAAACCGTCATATCTTGCAAGTCCAGCATTAGCAGGGCCTATCATAGGAACTAAACGAGACCAATCAAGTTCTTTAGGAGGAAATTGTTGCATATGATATCGAACTGGTTCAATTTTCATATTTTCATCCAAATATATTATCGCTTGTTGTTTGGAAGGATGCAAACATATAGCCAATTGAATTAATTGGAATAGTTCAATGTCGGTCTAGAGTCTTTTTCTCGTTATTGAAATAGCCCCCAATTCAACCGGACACCTTTGATCCTCTGAATAAGATATAGTCATAGTGTTATGCCTATAATCTAAGAAAAAAAATATCATGAGCAGAGAAAAAGTCATCACCTCCGTACAGCAGAGGCGGCGGTGGTCGGTAGAAAATAAACGGGAATCGGCTCAAGGAAGACATTCTTCCGGAATCATCAAGAAACGCGACATTCTGTCTGAAGAATTCAGCTTAAAATCGCCAGAGGTAGCTGGCTTTAAAGAAAAAGCTTCGCCTCATGCTTTGAAGGCTTCCATATCCCGGAATCCACTGTTCGTTTCTCCAATCCTGTTTCTCGTAAAGACCTCCATACCCGAGATGAATAACCGTGCCGGGGATAAAGGTGAAAGAGGCTAGAATATCGGACAGCAAATTCTTTTTGTAGCAGTCGTATTGAATGATGGCACGGAAAAACAGGTATTTGTTGAATTGGTAGGTGGATCGGGAATAGATGATGTCGACATTGTAGATTTCCTCGGTTTCCCTTTTGAGTGAGCTGTGATGTAAGTTCAAGGTCAAGCTGAGCTTGGAATTGGGCTGGAGGGTGAACCCGAATCCGGCACCGAGAAAATCGCCTTTGAAAGGGGATTCGGCAGGATAATAAATCTGTTCCCCAACCGTGAATCCTCCTTCCATCCGGAACCATTTGGTGAGTTGGATCCCGCCTTGCGTGTCGAATGTGGAGAGAGGGAACGTCTCTCCTTTCCAACTCTCCTTTTCATGGATGTATGTGGTAGAAAGGCGTCCTTGTTTGGTGAAACTGAAGTTCACAGCCGCTCTTAAAAAGGAATCATCCATCCCCGTAAAAAGATCGTGGATGGATTGTAAAGTGAGGTGGGGGTCGATTCTTTTGAGCCACGCCCATTTCTCAGGATCGGGATAAAAGCTGGGGCCTATCCATATCCATCCCTCATTGATACCTGTGCGCTGCACGAATCCGGAATCCATCTGGAAGTTTTTTCCGATATGTTCATAGCCGGCCATGATCCCTAAAGGTTTGGTGAAACAAGAATACAAAAAATGGTACGTAGGGCTGTCCAGCGTGTCGTCTACTCCGGGCTGCCTGGAAAAACTATGCATGTAGGATGACTGAACCTGGTGATTGGTGAGAAACCTGAAGCTGAGATCCAGTCCTCCCACCCGGTTGACTCCCCCGGCAAATTCCCTGCCGCTGTAGATCGCTCCTATGTAATTATCCCCCCCAAGGCTTTGTTTTCCTCGGGCGATTGTGAAATAGGCTTTTTCCCCTTCATAGGGATTAGTCCTGGAATCCCATCCGAGGCCCGGCCAATCATCCCCAGCTGCAAGTATCCCCAGCGCTGTTTTGCCTACAGTTCCTGTGAGCTTAGCTCCCCAAGAGGGATCGATAATCTTTCGGGTATGGACGGTTTTCTGGATATAACCATAGGGGAGCGTAAAAAAATTGAAAATGTCCGTTCCCTCCATAAAAAACGGACGTTTTTCACTGTAAAAAAGGGGATAGCGGCGGTTGACTTCTACTTGGAAGGCATCGCTTTCCACCTGGCTGAAATCGGGATTTAGGGTGATATCGGCTGTGATCGAGGACGTAATGCCGTATTTGAACCCGGCCCCTATCTCTTGAAAGATATCGCTTTTCCCCCATTGTTGGGGAGTCATCCGCCTGCTGTCGTTGCCCCATGTGAAACTGGGGAGGATCTCCAGGTTGAGCGGACTTTTGAGATTTTCATAAATAATGGTTTGGTGCATATTGAAAACACCCTGACCCGGTTCGAGATCGGGCCACGAGCCGCTCATGCCCAACCGGCTGATCCGCCGCCAAAACAGGACTCCCATCCGCACATGTTTGCCGCTTTTAAAGCGGATGGAACGAAGCGGGATGCTTATTTCTACCTGGTAGCCTTCCGGTGTCAACCTTCCGGCACTTGTCCAGACAAAATCCCAAGAGGTGTCTTCGCTTCCGAGAGCCGATCGTAATATATCCGCTTGAATCCCATTGGGATTGCAGAAGAGATCATAAGCTGTTTGTTTGTTGCCCATGGCATCGAGGGACAAGCCTACCCAATCATCGGAAAATATGTTATCCCGCCTGGTGATGGAGGTTTTTATTTTATCCGGATCACTATCGTAACATTTGAAGGCAAAATACAGATTCTGTTTATCATAGGCCATCCAGACCTCTGTTTTTTGCGGGAGAACTTCACCGTACGCTGGATCGTATGAGATGAAATTATCATGCAGTGGTGGATTCCGCCAGATTTCATCTTCCAGACTTCCGTCTATCGTGGGCGATGTTCCGGCGAAGGGAGGATTCAAGAGCCCGGAATTATTCCTGCGTGATGTCGCTCTACCGGGAAGGCTTATACAGATCATTCCAATGAGTATACATACGGCTGTTCTTGAAAAACATCTTCCCGTTTTCATTGCATTCCAATTACAGTTGTTCTATTAATAAGACGTGGTAAAGACTTTGATGGTTCATTTATTAGAGCGATTTGAAATATTCTCCTCGGCTGCCATCAGGATAAATCCCGGCAAAATAGAGTCATTAAGCATTGCGAGATGGTCCCAAGCTATTTCTGAGACCTCTCAGGATTATGTTGAAGTCTATATAGCCATTCTGATATTAACGAAATATACAAGATAAGTTGCTGAACCTTGATTTTTTGACACGTTATTGGATATCAGGGCTCTATTGGAGCGCTTGTGATAGGAATAGAACTGCAATCAATCGTATAGTTCTCTGAGTTATAGACCACCGGCACCAAAGACGTTTTTGACCGAAAAAGTCTCTTATGGAGTGGTACATTGATGGGAGGCGGGTCAAGAGGTTGATTTATACTTTATATTATATATGATAGTAATGGTGTGGTAATAATATCGAGAAAGGGATGATTTCCTTTTCGGGTTAGAAAAAAAAAAAAGAGGTTAGAATGAAAAAAAACAGATTGTTTATTGCGGCGGTGCTGCCCCTGATGCTGGCCGTTTTCCTGTGCGCTACGGACTTCACGACCGCAGCGGGAAAGGCTGAAGGAAAACCTGTAACAACCAACAAGGACAAGCTGCTGACCATTGCGGTCCAGGGCCAAATCGCTCCGGCTCAGCCCTCCCGGTCGTACGCCGTCACATGGGACGGAACACCTAAGGTGCTGATCGGAAACGGAGGGATCAACTATAACCTGAAAATCGGCGATCCGATTTTCGGATGGGCCAGCGGGGACAGGGCGACCATGGGTGTTGCGGTCGCAGGTTCCGGCCCCGATGCCAGGGCTCGGGGAGCCTGGGTTCCTCAGGTGTGCATCGGGAATGAGGTGAAGCTTCTGTCCGGTGCGGCCAAAGGGGAAAAAGGGGTGATCACGGGCAAGATGCGCGGCTTCGCCCTCGTTCATTTCGAGGACTCCGTGCTGAACAAGCTGTCTATCGGCGATTCCATGCTGGCCAAGTCTTTGGGGGTCGGGCTGAAGATCGACGGATTTGATGATGTTTTTGTTCAAAATCTAACACCCGAAGTTCTGGAAAGCCTCGTCTCTCAGACACCGGACGGCCGGCTTGAGGTTCCTGTCGTCAAGGAGATTCCGGGTGATATCATCGGCCGGGGGTCTATTCAGACCTGCTATCCTCCCGATATTGAAGAATACGGGCTGAAGGATCTCCGCTTCGGAGACATCGTCTACCTCGAGGATGTGCAGAGCGTTTACGGAAATGGTTATTTCAAAGGGGGCGCGGTCATCGGTGTTATCTCTTCGGGGCCGAGCGACATGTCCGGTCAGGGAATCGCCTTCACTCCGATCCTTTCTTCGCGGGAGGGAAAACTTAGCGTTCGGATCGACCACGATGCCAATATCGGGAAATACCTGGGCATCGAGATGAAAACGAAAGCGTCCCGAAAGAGCCCCGACGCCGCGCAGGGCGTGCTGAAGACCAACAAAGACAAACTGATCACTACCGCCGTCGAGTCCGTGGTCATTCCCGCACGCGGCGCAAGCCATGAAGTCACGTATGACGGAGCACCGAGGATCGGCATCGGCATGCATTCGATCAACTACACGGTATCCATCGGGGACCCCGCCTACGGCTGGGCGAGCTCCGATCATGTGGAACCCGATGTCTCCACTTACGGCCGCGACGCCGCCAGTTCCGCTGAATGCGCCATCGCCATCCTTTCCGGGATCGGCAATCCCGCCAAGGTCCTCACCGGCGAAGCCAAGGGCGCTGAGGGATTCTACATCGGCCGTCACTCGCCCGCACGCGACATACTCTGGTTCCCCAAGGACGTACTGGATAAACTCTCCCTGGACGACCGGTTTCAGGTCAGGGCCAAGTCGGTCGGCCTGAAAATCGAGAGCTTCGAGGATGTCCGGGTGAACATGATCTCTCCGGAGCTTTTAGAAAAGCTGGGCATCTCCATCCAGGATGATCAGCTGATTGTTCCCGTGGCGATGGAGATTCCGGGCCGTATCATGGGGTCGGGACTGGGAGCCTCGTTTGTCGAGACCTCGGATTACGACATCCAGACGACCTGTCCGGATACCGTCGAACGCTATAATTTGAAGAAGCTCAGGATTGGGGATGTGGTGGCTATCCGCGACCATTATAACTCCTTCGGCACCGGCCGGCATAAAGGGGCGGTGACAATCGGTATCGTATGCCACGGCTGGAGCTATCTGGCGGGACACGGCCCGGGAGTCAACACGGTGTTGAGCGCTTTGCCGGGCCGTATCAAACCTCGGATCGATCCTCATGCCAACGCGGCCTATTATCTCGGAATCCGGGAGAAACCGGACCAGGCGTCTTCCGGGCGCTAGTGCATCTCAAGACCGCGATGTCATCCTGAGTCCTGCGGAGCAGGCCTTAAGAAGAGAAAAACAAAGCATTGCATGTTGACTTGACTAAAATGATGGTGATGAATTGACTAGCAGAGGCGGGATCTGAGGAAATCAAATGAATACAAACGTGTTAAATAGAAAGCTCCAGACTTAACACTGCCTTTAAATCTGCTGGTCAATCTCGTATATAGCGACCAAGTCCAAGAAATCGTCTGGAATCAACTTTAAACTTCCTCGTTGCATGATAGATTACCTGCGACCATCTGGCCAGGCTTGAAACCTGGTTGTCGCTGAACATCTCCCCATTAAGGAAGGCGTATCCCTGAAGATCTTAATTCATCATACTGTTCAGGATGGCGTTTCCTGTTTTGGTCTTGAACATCTTTTTTTGTCTTTCGATGATGCGGTCTTTTCCGGCCCGGCCTTCATACATGTTCACCAGGAAGTCGGCTTCAAATAGAATTTGAAAATCGGTTTTGTCCACTTTTTCGTAAGTGTGGTGATGACCGATCATGAAGCACACCCGTTCCACCATTTTTTTATCGAGGTCAAGGTCCTTGAGCAGTTCACGGGCGATCGGAGGGCCTTCCTTCTCCTGGTATCCGGCCGCCGAGGAGTTGTACTTCCGCTCGCTTTCGGGTATGCCGATGTCATGGAGAACGGCCGCGATCTCGAGCGTCAATTGTTCCTCGCTGCTCAATCCCTCCAGTTTGGCGATCGTTCTGGCGAAATTGTGCACTTTCAGTGCATGATGCGTGCGCTTCAAATCGTTCCCGTAATAGGCGATCATCTTCATGATCACCTTCTCGACAACCAATTCATTTTCTTTCATTTCATGGATCGTATTTGCATGCGTGTTATATTTCATGGACAGGGATGTCGCAGCTCCCAAAACCGTGGTCATCCCCACCACCAACAGTAAGCTCAGGACCGTATTTCGCTTCGTCAATGTTGTTCTCCTCTTTTGGTGTTCGTATCGATGTTTGCTGCCGTCTGGTAAAATGACACATTGAGAACAGTGTATTTATCCTTAGGAACTAAATCAATCATTTAGTAACAGGAACCCTACCTTCTTATGCGTTGAGGGAAATTCCATATCACAGATTCCTGCTTGACGAAATCCCGCAAAAGGCGAATTCTTATAGAGTGGGAAAGATGAAACAGAATCATGGGGAGGATTCTATGAAGAAAATCAATCTGTTCGTTATTTTTTTGATCTTATGCTCGATCAATCTACCCGGGCAAAAAATAGACATCTATAAGCGGTCCTTACAGCTTGAAAGAAGCCATGATTTCGATGCGCTGCATTATAGGCTGACGCTTAATTTTGATCTGGACAAGAAAGAATTTTGGGGTGAGAACAAAGTGACGTTGAAACCCTTGAAAGACGAATTCAAGGAGTGTGTTCTCGATGCGAAAGAGCTCGTGGTTACAGAGGTTGTAAATCACAACCAAGCGTCCCTCAAGTTCGATCAGACTGATGAAAAACTTGTGGTGAGCCTTTCCCGGATTTACAACTATGGGGAGGAGCTTACTTTTACCATTAAATATTTTGCGAAAGACCCGAAGAAGGGATTCTTCTTCAGCGATGAAACTCCCCGGAATCCCAAAATGGTTTCAACCGATTCCTTTCCGGATGAGGCAAGGCATTGGTTCCCTTGCTACGATTATCCGCATGACAAAGTGACTATGGAGTTGATCGCAACCGTTCAAAAACCGAATAAGGTTCTTTCAAACGGAAGACTAGTCGACATAATTGAAAATGACGGGGACAATTCGGTCACGTATCACTGGCATCAAGACAAACCCCATTCCACCTACCTTTCCATGGTGGCTATTGCGCCTTTCGCGGTTATTGAGGATTCTCTCGGTTCTCTGCCGATCCATTATTGGGTTTACGAAAAAGACGTGGAAGATGCCCGCCGTATATTCAAGAAAACTCCCTATATGATCGATTTCTTCAACAAGCTCTACGGCTATGAATATCCTTGGGCAAAATACGATCAGGTGGAGACGCCGACCCAGGGCGGTGGTGCGGAAGCGACTTCAGCGACGATCCTCGGCCAGAATGTGATTTATGACGAGAAAGCCGACAAGGATTTTTCCTGGGAGACAACCATCGCGCATGAGATTGCACATCAGTGGTGGGGCGACCTTATTACTCTGAGAACCTGGTCTGAAACCTGGCTGAATGAGAGTTTTGGGACCTATTCGGATTATCTTTATACCCGTTTTGATAAAGGTGAGGATGAAGGGGCCCTGGCTCTCTTAGGCAAAAAGGATTCCTATCTGCGAGAGGCGCATGAAAAATATATCCGCCCTATAGTGTTCAACCGTTACGAGAACCCCGGCCAGAATTTTGATAGGCATACCTACCCTAAAGGCGCCTGTGTTCTTCATATGCTGCGCTTCATTCTGGGTGACAAACCTTTTTTCCGGACTCTTCGATATTTTTTGCATAAGCATGAGTTTCAACCGGTGGATACGCATGATTTGATGATATCGGTCAAAGAATCGACGGGTCAAAACCTGGATTGGTTCTTTGAGCAGTTCGTCTATAAACCGGGACATCCGGAATTCGAAGTCAGTTATGAATGGGATAAACGAACCCAAAAGGTCCGCTTAGAAGTTTCCCAGGTCCAGGATCTTTCTTTGGGGATTCCCGTCTATAAGATCCCCGTAATCATCGGGATCACCACATCGAAAGGAAAAAAGCTCCTAAAGGTGTGGATAAAAAGAGAGGAAGAAGTTTTTGAATTCACGGCGGATGAGAAACCTCTGATGCTGCGCTTTGATGAGGGAAATTTCCTGTTGAAAGAATGGACTTTTGAAAAAGGAATGGATGAACTTCTCTATCAACTCAAAAATGATGATGTCATCGGTAGGATGTGGGCGACTACGGAGCTGGCGAAGCTTGAGGGAAATCATCCGGTTGCGGCGGAATTGAAGGAGAGGGTTCTGAATGATTCCTTCTGGGCCGTAAGAAGAAGTGCTCTCGAAGCTCTGAACAAAGTTGCGAAGAATATGGAGCTTGGCCTATTAAAAAAAGCTTGTGAGGATAAAAACTCGAAGGTCAGAACAACGGCGTTAAGAATTCTTGGAGATAGGAAAGATCCTATGTCGGTATCATTCATAAAAGAACGGTTTAAAAGGGATGACAGTTATCTGGCACAGGCGGAAGCTCTTCGTTCCCTAGGGAAATGTGGGGACGAGGCACAGATATCTTTCCTTAAGAATGCGGCGGAAATGGAATCTCCCAGAAACGTCATAAAAAGAGCCGCGGAGTGGGCCTTGAAAAAGATTGAACCGTCCCTCTCCTATTAAACTAGGGTATGAGCTTATTGCCGCCGGATAGCATCCACCCCCCATTATTCATGTTTGAGGGTGTGGGCTGGATTGGTGAGGGCCGCCCGGATGGTTTGGCGGCCGATGCTGAGTACCGCAACCATCAAAATGACGGCGATCGAGAAAGCGAAAAGTCCTATATTCAAGCCGATGCGGTAAACGAATCCCTGGAGCCATTCATGGGAAAGATAATACGCGGCAGGCAGCGAAATCATCACCGCCAATGCAATGGGCACGAAGAATTGCTTCAGGATCAGGCCGGTTACCGAAAAAACCGACGCCCCCAGGACTTTTCTGATCCCGATCTCCTTGTTTTTTTTCCTGACCACGAATGAAATCAGTCCGTACAGTCCGATGGCGGCGATGATCATGGTCAAGATGGAAAAACTCAGGATGATCCTTCCCAGATCTTCCTCTCTTTTGTAAAGGTTGACATAGAGATCATCCATGAGCGCGTAGTCGAAGGTGAAATTCGGCGTAAAGCGGCGGAATGTGGAATCGATATATTCCAAGGTCCGCCGCATGTTGTCGCCGTCGATCTTGACCAGGAAAACATGGCTCCTTTCCGGTATGTACTGAAACATCATTGGTTTGATCTCATTCCTGAAGGAGGTGAAGTGGAAATCATCGACCACGCCGATGATACGCATGTTTTGTCCCCACTTGTTGATTCTTTTGCCGACGGGCTCTTTGAGTCCGGCTGTACGGGCCGCGGTCTCATTGAGGATCACTTGGTTCTCGATATCGGCGGTCAGATCGAGCGAGAAATTTCTCCCCGCCTTGATCTTCATATCAAACAGGTCTACATAATCCTCATCGATAAAATAGGTGGTGACCATCGGCAGTTCCATCATTTCTCCGGTCTCTGTTTCCACCTGGATATTGTTGGCTTCCGTTAATCTAAGCGGAGTCGTGTTGGCAACCGCGGCAGCGGAGATACTGGGATTTTTGAGCAGTTCCCGTTTGATCGTTTGATAATTTTCCCGGCTCTCATCATTCCAGATGCGTATTGTCACGACATTGTCCCGGTTATAGCCGATATCCTGGTTTTTAATAAAAAGGAGCTGCTTTTGAATCGTAACGGCGGCCACCAGCAGGACGACCGTCACGCCGAATTGAAAGATCAGCAGGAGATTGCGGAACCTCGGTCGGCCGCTCGAGCGGCTTTGCCCGGCTGCATTTTTCAGGACATTCAAGGGTTTGAGACTTGACAGGTAGAAGGCGGGGTAGGCCCCGGCGAGGAGTCCCACGACCAGAAACAAGACCATAAGCCCGGCGGCATTCGTCCAACTCAGGAATACGGACATGGGGATCATGCTCCCCGCAATGTGGCTGAAAACAGGGAATAGGAGGCATGCGGTTCCGAGAGACACCAGGATGCTGAAAAAGGTCAGCACGAACGATTCGCCCAGGAACTGCTTCCTGAGCTGCCGTTCCGTAGCCCCGACGGTTTTACGGATGCCCACCTCTTTGTTCCTGGCGCCGGCCCGTGCCGTGGCCAGGTTGACGTAATTGATACAGGATATGATGAGGATCAAGAAAGCGATCGATATCAGCAGGAAAATACTCTTTTTGTCGATGATATCCGCCATGGAAAAATTGACGTGGGTTTCAAAGTGGATATGTTGAAGCGGGATCAGAAAATACCGGCGGTTGTTCGAATTCCGATCGTGATATTTCGATACGATGGCCGACAGCTTCTGTTCGAAATCCCGGTAGGAGACCTTATCCTTCAGCTGAATGTAGCTGTTGTAATTCAAAATCCCCCAGGAGCTATCGATATCATCGCGGAGGGAATACATCGTCAGAAAGGAAATCAAGTAATCGAATTTGAGATGGGTGTTCCCGGGAATATCCTCGACGATTCCGGTGACTTTCAGCACGCGTCCGTTTTGGTAGGTGAGGATCTTCCCGATGGGATCTTCACCGCTGAACAATTTATCCGAAAGAGTCTGTGAAAGAACGATGGAGAACGGATCTTTCAAGACGGTGTCGCGGTCCCCGTTTTTTAAGGGGAACGTGAATACGTTGAGAAAATCCCGGTCCGCGTACAGCCCTCTTCCCAAGACACTCTTTTCCTGATGGATGAGAGGGGATTCGACTTCTTTCGTCCGAACCGCATAAGCGACATCCGGAAATTCCTCTTTTAATGTCGGAGCGACTATTCCCGATGTGGAGGCGAAATGATCGGAGCCTCCATGTTCCCAGTCCGGGAGGTGCTGCCCGAGCAGGAATATCCGGTCGCTGCGCTTGAAGAATGAATCGTAGCTAAGTTCATACCGTGCATAAAGTATCAAGAGCATAAAACAGGTTATGCCGACCACCAGGCTGAAAAGACTGATCACGGCCCAGCTTTTCTGTTTGATCAGATTTCTGATCGCGATTTTGAAATAGTTTTTGAACATGTCATGAGTTAAGACGACGATGACACTCAAACGGTTGCCGAGGCACAAAATTTTAAGATAATGTGTGGAAAGATCAATAAGATAGAATTATAGCGCCCGTGTTTTGTAAACAATCAAAGAAAAGGAGGATCAGGAGCAGCGTAAAAGTCATCACCTCCATACAGCGGAGGCGGTGGTGGTCAGCCCGGCTGAAATGGAGAGTTCACGACTGATCAATGTTCTCAAGTCAAATATCGGCAGCCGTTTTATGAATGAGAAGCGGGCCGCCGTCAAGGGGAAATATCAGCTGAAACAGCTTTTAATTTCTTTACTTTACGGCAGCCAAGGCATAAAATAATGATAAAGCTCAGCAAGTTTATAAAAGAAAGAAGAGTAGGGGATGGGAAGCAAAAAATCGCTTATTACAGTGATCCGTTGGTTTGCCCGAGTGTTGGGCATCCTTTCAGGGCTGAGTGTTCTTTATTTTTGAGGATTGGATCGTATTCTGGAGATTTCATGGCATCTACAGAGAGAAAGTCCCTTGAAATATATTGCTTTATTATTGCTTTTGATAATGATCCTTTCGGGAATCGTAATCTCCTGGTATCGTGAGGCAGCCGGCGGCTTGATGATCTTAATCGGTTACTTCTTTTCTTTAGCCTTAAAGGACATGGAGGGATCGGTGTTTTATACCCTCCCCCTGGCTGGTATTCTCTTTTTATTCTGTTGGTGGCAATCCGGGAAAATGACGTTGCAGATCCCTCATTGAAATAATCCTTTACAATAAATCTGCTTTTAATTGTCACTCGAATGGGGTTTCGAAATTTCTGTTCGGTTCCAGGTACAGTTTGTTGTTGAAATAGTCGAATACGACATTGAATTTAATAAACAGGGGCAGTCCGATGACACCGAGATTATCGGGATGAATTCTAGAGGTTTTCTCATCACCGAAAAACACCGTCGGATTATCGAATCGATAGTTTCCGATCGCCATGCTTTGAATCTTGCCGCTGTATTCCGAGGCCTTTCCTTGCGTACCGTAGCTGAATGTTTTTTTGAGGTCGGAAGATAATGGGATTTGATGTTTATTATTCAACGCGATTTTCAGAGGATATATTCCGCCCAGATCAATATCCACCCTGTCGGTGTATGTTTTTCCATCGGGCAGAGTAAATGTGAAAGGGACTGAATATGTGCCGGATTCATTCGCCTGCATATCCAATACGCTTCCTGTTTGTTTATATTGAAAACTTTTCGGATCATGCAAAATGATTTCGCTGTGAATGAAATCGAATTCCACGATAAAATGCTTGAAGAATGTATTGCAGAGCTGCCCGTCGGCTCCAGGGAACATTTGTGCGAACCCGGCGGCCGGAGGAGAAACTAATATCGGCTGTTCATAAAAAACGATGTTTTCGAATTTTAATGTCAGATTCTCCGAAGTATAGGCCTGTGTCGGATCGCCTTCGCCGGCGCCGCCGATGGTTGACTCCTCTATGGGCTTTAATTGAAGTTCCTCTATGAGAGGAGAACCGAACAGCCAAACCTGATCCCATAAAATTCCATTATCGATCATCATGGCGGCCTTTTGACCATTGATCTCCAATTCCATCAGCGGTTTTCCAAAGTGCATTTTGAAAGGGATTTTGATCGGATCGTCTGTGCCGCTTAAGATTTTGTAGGTCCCGGGTCCCGTCGTTTGCATGGTGTCAGGATTTTCCATGACTTGAGCATTAAGGTTCATTCCTGCAAGCAGTGTTATCACGCATAGGAAAAATGTGATTTTTTTCATTTGATTCGCTCTCTCCGTTTTATTCCCATAACCTATGCTATGCATGTTTCGTTTCAGCGAAATTCGGGCTGGGTATGAAATTTCCTTAAATGAAAATTCTCAGGGTGGATTGACGGTCTTTCCCCTGTAAATCCCTGAAGGATCTATTCCCGGATCATCCGGTAGACGACGAGCTCTTTATATCCGCTTTCTTTCTGCCTGAGGCAGTAGACGCGGTCTCCTTTGAATTTTATCTGGTTGCCCTCGAGTTCAATCCTGCCCGAAAATTCCCCCTCTGCGCTGAAGATGTCGTACAAATAACATCCCTCATTCGATTTTTCATAGGTTTGAACGAACAGCCGTTCGTCACCTAGGGAAACGATATCTTTAAACGGAGGGAAAACATCAGGGATGAAAAATTTTTCCTTTATCTCGGGAGGATATCTCTGCAGCTGCTGTTCATATTCCTCTTTATCTTTTGCGGACAGGGAAACAGCTGCGTCTTCTTTTTTTATGCGTCTTAGCAGATTACCGTCAAAGTCGAACACCCGGATTTCGTATTCATCCGTGTTCCCCGTATAGATATGATTGTCCGACGTCTCGAAATACACGAGCGTGGGAATGCTATTGACTTTGGCTGCTTTTTGAAAACTCTTGATCTTTGAGCTGTCCAGGATTTTCAGCTCTTCCATGCCGGATGAACACAGAATCACCTGGAACGACTGGGACAGGTCTTCATTCAGCTTGACGGAGATGGCCATAAAGCGGTCTTTGTTCAAGGGAATGATTTTGTGATACTCATTGTCGATGCGAAAATCACGAATATGTTTTCCCGTGTTGTCGAAAACAGAGACTTTTCCCGTGTCCGTAATGAAAATCTCATCCTGATTCGAGACGGCAAGCTCCTTGGGAGTCTGGAGTTCTCCCGGTCCCTGTCCATTGGGGCCGAAAGCGGAAATCAGGCCGCCGTTTTCATTCAAGATGAAGATATGATTCTCCTTGGCTTTCAGGTTGGCGATGAATATTTTTCCTTCCGAGTCGATATCGAAGTGCATGATATCGGTCAGCCCCGTTTCCGCGGTTTCATCGTTTTCCGTATCGATCGTCAGAATTTTTTCAAGGGAAAAGAATTTCGCTTTCACTTCACCTTGTTTCGAACCGCAGCAGATAAGAAAACAAATAACGAATAAAATGCACGCGGATTTAAAACTCCCCTTCATTCTCATCAATATAATCTCCATTGACGACGGAAGCCGTCCTATCACGCCTGTTTGGAGATATTATACAGGAGTGGTGATCCTCAGCCAAACCTTCTTTATCTGCGGATTTCGACCCATGCCGCGCCGGAATGAAGAAGAATCGTGTGACGAGATTTGGAAGATTACCTTTCCTTTGAAGAAGGAGCTCTTGCGCGGATCTTCGTAGTTGAATAAAATATAGAAGTCAGCGTTTCTGCATTTCATTCAATGGAGGTCGTTATGCCTAACACAGGGGAAAAACCCGGGATGGGCACTTACGAATGCACGAACTGCGGAACTTTGGTTAAAATCAACGATTCCGACGAGGCCCTTCCTATTTGTCCGGCATGCGGGAACACGGAATTCGAAGAAGCTTCCTAGAAAGAATCATGACGGTTTTTAATTTCCAGCCTCTGTTTTGCTTATAACCTGTCCACGTGGAAATGTAAGATCCAAGAAAAATTGAATTTGGAATTAAACTCCTTCGGGTGTCGAAGGAATTCGTTCACTTTTTATCATACTGAAAAACCTATGTCGGGATTTATCGGGCCGAAACCGGTGTGCCGTGTAAGCGTCTCTTGTTTGTATACGGGGATAAGAAAATTTCATTCTTCTGTTTTTATTTACTGTTGGATACGAAGCCTGTATCCGGGTTATTCTCGCCGAATTGTTCTTTCAGTTTTTTCAATATATCTTTGCGAGCCAGTCCCTTACTTTCCGATTTTTTTATGAACTGATAAGCCGAAAAGAGGGGGGATTGCGCGATCTCCGAGGAAAAATGTCCCACTCCTTGATTCCACACGAAAAGAGAAAACAACTCATCCAACTGCGCTGTGGTGATGCCGAGAGAGTAGGCTTTTATCAATTCCCTGGTTGCCTGCCTGAATCGGTTTGCGCCGACCGCATTGGCAAGCGACAGCAGGAATTATATTTTCAGTTCGATGGCGGGGTTTTGTCTGTTCCAGATAAACTGCCAGTAATTTACAGTCAGATCGGCGAGTGTCGTGTCTATGGCCGCATAGCTGGTCATAACAATAGGCTTCAAAGGCAGATCGCTCATATCGCCTGTTCTTTCCTCAAGGCGGTAGAAGAAGGCCGCATGTTCTCCTTCATCCCGTTTTTCCGTTTCATGGTCGAATCCCATTTTCTCTAAAGTTGAATACAAGGGAATCGGTTCAAAGCTCTGGATGATTTTAATCCCTTCGCCTTTTTTCAGCGTTCCCGCTTTCTTGAGGATTGCAGGAAGAAAGTTGCCCTTGAGGCCCCTCACGTCCATTTCGATGAAATTAGATTTGTGTTTTGCCCATTTTTTATTCAAAGCCCACTCCCGTCAGGTTTCTGTCGATTTTTTTCGTCTCCATTTCCGGTCATCATGTCTCAATAAATACACAATGCTGTGCTACCTCATTTTAACTTATTTTTTGCGGGAATCGATAATTATTTGCAAAAACAGGAGAAGATGGATATCGATTACAATATATTCAGAACGAGAACGATCAAATAGATGACAATGACGATAAGGGTGATCCGAACGAATGTCACGATTTTGTCGAAATGCTTCTGCTCATAATCAGCCAGCCAACTCCATTGTAACATCCGGAGAACCTTGATATGAAACCTTGTCATCTGCGGAACCAGCAGAATGAAAATAATCGTGACTGCCGCAAGGCCGAGAAATAATATTTTCTCTTGCATGGGAGCCTCCAATTTATCCTTATAAAAGCATACTGCTTATCTTCGCGAAATATTCATGGAAAAGCGGAGAAAATCCGTGCGGCCGGTTTTGAATGAATCGGATCGATGCTCATGATTGCATGGAATCTTCTTATGAAAGATTTCTATGATTTATATGTGCCGAGGTTTGACACACAGTGTCGCTTGCCCATATTCTTATTATTGTCGGGTGGCTCCAGCCTCGGGTTCCCGCGGCTATTCGCTGTATTCCGATCTTAAAAGTGAGCGGAGGATCCGGAATTTGCCGCCCGGTCCTGGCGGCAGATCATCCATCAACTGTAAATCGAACTGAACTTCCGAACCAAGAAATCGTTCCATACAGCGGATCAATGCCTTGCACTCTCCCGGTTCAGGTTTTCTCGAGGGGATGATCCGCAGCACCACTCTATCCTCTTTTTCTTGAACGACTTGATACTGCGTCATCCAGGAGGAATGGTCCTGGATGGTGATATCCAGTGTGGAGGCATAGATCTCCCTCCCATGGGGGAGGCTTAAAAAATCAGGTTTACGGCCGTCGATACGGCGAAGAGTCGACACCGGAAACCCACAGGGACAGGAGTCCGGTCCTTTCGTTACCCTGTCGTTCAGGCGGTAGCGAATAAAAGGCATTGTTCTGTTCCTGAGCGTTGTCACGAGAACATCACCGGTCTCTCCGTCCTCAGCCGGCAGGTTGCCGCTGACGACTTCCAGAATCACATTGTCCTCACAGATATGATAGAGCCCGGTTTCCGGGCATTCCCAAGCCAGAGGTCCTGACTCCATGCTTTCATAGTTGTCATAAACGGGAAGGGCGAATTCGCTGCTGATGGTGCGGCGCATTACGGGAGTCAGGGTTTCCGAGCCGGTAACCACGAATTTCATCTGGGGGAAAGAAACTCCTCTTTTGTTCACCAAACGGGCTATCCGGCATACGGCGCTCGAATAGCCGGTGAGGATGTCGGGTGACTCTCTGAGAAAGGCGTCCAGCATGCTTTCCGAATTCTCATCCGGTTTAAGCTGCTTTTGACGGAAGATTCCGGCCTTTTGAAGCAGCACCCAGGAGAAAGGAAGCCTTTTATGCATCCGGGGCCCGACTTTGATCATTTTATCTCGAATCCGCAGCCCGTATTGCGCCATGATCCGGAATCTCCGATAATGATAGAAGAATTCCTCGTTCCGCGACCTTAGGATTTTCAGCGGAATTCCCGTGGATCCCGTGGTGTTGAAGGTTCGAAGTGATTTACCGGCTTGCTTGCGGGATGTTCTTGCGGCAAGATCGTAGTGGATCAAATCCTCCCTCCGTGTTTCGGGAACCGCCGTCAGGTCTGAAAAACTCCGGATATCCCGGGGATCAAATCCGTGCTTATCAAAATGCTGTTTGTAGTAGGGAACGTCGTGATAAGCTTCTTCGATGCAGCGGAATAACCGCTTCAGACGTTTATCTCCGGATAAGCCTTTCCTTTTATTATTCTTCATGGATTTGATCGTTTTACTCATCACCATTATATCGCGTCTTCCCATTAAAGGGCAGGAGGATTTAAAAAAGGATAAGCAAAGGAAGAAAAAATCTGATCGAGATGATCTAAAGGAGTGAAACAGAACCGATTTGAAATTATTTGTTGACAATTAGTAATAAATATTATTTAATAATCATATGCAAAACAAGGCGCGGGATGAAGAGCTGGGCTGTTTCTTTGATTGCTGTCATCGTCACGGTCTCAAAATTACTCCCCAACGAATCGCGATCTACCGAGAGTTGGTCAAGACTCGAAATCACCCCTCTGCCGAAGAGATGTATCGAACGGTTCGCCGTCTCCATCCGAATATCTCTTATGATACCGTCAATCGTACCCTGCAGACCTTTGCGTCCGTCGGTTTAATTGATGTGGTTGAGGGAATCGGAGGTGTTCGACGTTTCGATTCGGACCGAAATCCTCATCATCACTTTCACTGCCGGATTTGCGGGAGGATCATTGACTTTCATTCACGGCAATTCGACGCTATGGAGATTCCGGATCACATCAGGAAAATTGCCTCTGTGGATTCCAAGCATATTGTCCTCAGCGGCGTATGCCGTCGATGCCAAAGCAAGCAACCGGCCTTGTCTTGTGAAAAAAAGATCATTATAAAGGAGAAGCATCATGGGAAAAACCGAAGACAACATTAAGGCTGCATTCGCGGGAGAATCACAGGCTCGCAACAAGTACACCTATTTCGCCGAAGCCGCCCGCAAGGAAGGGTATCATTACATCGCAAGAATTTTTGAAGAAACGGCTGAGAATGAAAAGCAGCATGCACGAAATCATTTTGAGCTTCTCAACGGGATCGGGGATACCGCAGCCAACCTCAAAGCCGCCATCGGTGGAGAAGATTACGAGACCATGGAAATGTACCCCACGTTCGCGAAAGAAGCGGAAGCTGAAGGCCAGATGAAAGCGGCGGTTCTCTTCAAGCAGATCGGAAAGATCGAAGCCCATCACAGGGAACGTTATCAGAAGCTCTTGGAGATGGTCGAGAACGGGACCGTTTTCAAACGGGATGAGCCGATAGAGTGGAAGTGCAGCGTATGCGGGTACACACACAAGGGAACCGAGCCTCCGGTCAAATGTCCCGGATGTGCACATCCCCGCGAATACTACGAACCCGCAAATATGAGCTTCTGAAAGGTCCGGCATGGGAATTTATAAATGCTCAGTCTGCGATACCCTTTACGATGAAGATCGGGAAGGCCGAAAATGGGAAGATGTTGAGGCGGACTGGATTTGTCCCGTGTGTGAATCGGGGAAAGATCTTTTTGAAAAAACAAATGACCAAGTTTCCGATATAGGTGAGCTCTCCTCTGAAACGGAGGGCTCATCTCCCGATTCTGATCGGTTCCGCCGACTCTCCGACGAAACGGAATCCTATATGGCCGATATCCATGCCATCTCCGAAACGGGAAAATCCATCATCGAACCGATGCGCACCCGCCTG
>Ga0180433_10004562_pt1 | contig 19351 bp, 15 predicted proteins | sample SS_ome_8_FD_132980 | JGI IMG/M metagenome (GOLD analysis project Ga0180433, IMG submission 132980) | Hypersaline lake sediment archaeal communities from the Salton Sea, California, USA - SS_1_D_1 metaG | ecosystem: Environmental > Aquatic > Non-marine Saline and Alkaline > Hypersaline >... | reverse complement strand
TTTTCGTCTTCTGGGGCGCCGCTTTCTTTCTCCTAGCTATTCTTCCGATGCTCGGGTTCAAATACTTCAACTTCCTTCAGTTCTCGTTTGTATCCGATCATTTCGTCTACCACGCAACGCCCGGTTTTTTCCTACTGGTCGGCCTACTTCTCGACCGCCTGTGTGGCAAAAACCGCGCGAGCGCATCCACTGGGGACAACGCCACGACCTCGGACGCCCAAGCCTCCCCTTCTGCCGGTCGCGCGATGGCGGTGTACCTTGTCACTGTAGGTATGCTCGTCATATGTAGTTGGCTAACGTTTCAACAGAACAAGGTCTGGAAAAACGGTATCACCTTCTGGGAACACACACTGACATGCAATCCCGATTGCTTTCCCGGCCAATGGAACCTCGGGAACCACTATACGCGCCAGCATGACTACGCAACTGCGCTGAGCTACTATCGTGAAGCAGCCCGAATCCTGGATACCCACGTATGGAGCCGCCAATACTGCGCACGATGTTGCAAGGAGCTTGGCCGTCCAGACGAAGCGTTGATGTACTACCAAGATGCCATTGACGTCGCTGCCAAAACAAAACGATTTGCCCTCGATGTGCGGCTGGAATATGCCAAGTATTTGAGCCAACTAGGAAAGCTACAGGAAGCGCAGGTCGAATACGCCAAGATTTTGAAGCAACGTCCTCATCACAAAGAGGCGGCAATGGCCACTCGAAACCTCCAAAACAAGATCGACCGATTGAAGTAACCCACAACCCGACAGTGGGCGAACAGACAATCACATATCGGAAGAAATCAGGAGGCAGACTTGCGGCTCTTGCGCACGAGAAGCCCGACCAAAAAGGCGATGATCAGGCCCCGCGCAACCCACTGCACTCTGTTATTGCCGGAGTTCTGAGCGGGTTTCGTCGTTGGAACTTGTGCACCATCGGCGGCGCGGTCAGCCGCATCTACCGCCGGTGACGTAGCAGCTCGGGTCGTCGCGTGAGGGGCGATCGTGACCGAGTAGGCAGGTCCCGTTACAGCGTCATGCTGCGTCTTACCGTTCGCGTCAACGTAGAGGACCTCCGGAAGGCTGAGTTGATAGGTGCCGGCCGGTGCAGCTGGATCGACGTGTACCTGAATCGTTACAAACGAGAACGTCCCCGTCGCCAAGCTGGACTTACGTGGAGCCCCGATTCTCCGCGGTGCCACGGGATCCAGTCCCATCGGCGGCTTGAAAGGTAACGCCAATCCGCCCCCCCAACCCTCCTCGAACGTCTGCGAAGTCAAATCGAAAACATGAGGCGTATCGGCCGCCATCCGAAATTCAAACGCTTTAATCCGATCAGGCGTCTCCACTTGGACGACGATCGCAAAGGTGCTACCGGGCGTCACGCCACTCACGGAGCTTGCGCCACCCTCTGCGTCCTGAATCACCGAGGCCAAACCCGCTTGGGCAATTGCTCCACCCCACGCCAACACCCATCCGACCAGTATCGCCCGCAAGACGAAGCGTTTCATGACTGCCGTCCCTACTCACCCCGATATGTACCTTGTCACCCATTAGTCCGCACAACCCAAATGTCGCCGGCTTTTATACCCCAGCTCAACTTCTATTGCACGTCCGACACGTTGCACACCGCAACAATCACCATGAGCTCGGCACCGGTGAGGCCGTCTATCATTATCCCTATGCCGTCATTGTCTCGGACAACGCGCTATCACTGGGAATAATAGACGTCGCGTAAAGCTGACCGGTTCGTAACAACGCGATGGCCGGCTTCGTTGAGCTTTGCGGATTTCGGTATTATATCTTGCCCGATGTTATTCCACGGGACGTTGAGAAGGTGATCGTGCCCAGCCGACAATGATCCGATATCGGCATCACTTATTGGCAAGAATTCCCGATTCGGATACACGTTGTGCGACCCGACGGTAAGCGTAAACGAAGTCTTGGCAAATCAGGTCCATCCGCTGATGAAGATCCCGACGCTCACGAACGATTCGTGACGTGAGCCGACGAAGCCGACGATACCGGACACGTCGCCAGCGACGCTTGGCTTCGCGCTCCGCAGCCCGGCCTACTGTCTCACAGAGCTGCTCGATATCAAAAGGCTTGAAAAGCACATCCTTCACCCCCAGCCGCATGGCTTCGATCGTCTGCTCAACCGAAACCTCGTCGGCTAGCAGAATCACGGGACAACGGTTGGTGATGCGCAGTTCACGGATGCAATCCAAGCCGTCGCCGCCCCCCAAGGACATGGATGCGATGATCACATGGTGCCGGGTCGTCAACTCCTCCCGGAGCGCATCGGCGGCCGATGTCACGTGCGTAACGGTGGCCGATGAGGCCTCTTCGAGACAACGCACGATCATCTCGGCAAGTTCCAGGTCATCCTCGACAAGCAATAGGTTGTGACGTCGGTTCTGCATAATTCTTTCCACTGCCGGTCGGCTCCGAAATCGACATAAAATGGCCGGCGGGAGTTTCAGCCGCGAGAGCGAGGAGGTGGTGGTGGAGGATAGAGGCCTACACTACCCGCCCGGCCCGGATTTCAGTCCTTCCCCTAAATTTTAAATAACCTCTCAAGACCCCGTTTGAGACTTCCGGATCCCCGTCAGGCAACATCTCCTGAAACAGCAACCGGCAATTCGACAAGCACGGTCGTCCCTTCTCCTGCCCGGCTGGAGAGCCGGATTCGACCCCCGTTGATTTCGGCATAGCGTGCCGCGCGGGACAGCCCGAGTCCCCGACCTCGACCTGCTGGCCGGTGGGAGAAAAACGGATCGGTCGCACGCTCTAAAACATCCGGCGTCATGCCACATCCGTTGTCCTCGATCCTTATCACGACTCTGTCATCGGTTACATCGGTGCGACAATTGACGATCAACAACGCCGCAGAATGATCGCGCATGGCCTCGACGGCATTACGAATAACTTCGTCGAATAACATCCGCATTTGCGACTCGTCAGCACAGACTTTTACCGTGTCGTCCGATAGATCCAAACGAAATTGATTTTCGGTCAGAACATTTTTTTCCAACCAACTTCGGCGAACTTCGCCCAATAACTTCGCAATCGACCATTCGCTGGCTTGCGGTGGAGCGGGTTTAGCAAAATCCATCAATTCGTTGACGATCACACTGGCGCGATGAGCGTTTTCAACGACAACTTCCGCCGGGCGACAAACGTCCTCATGTCCGCTACGAGCAATCAGCTGCGCCCGTCCGGAAATGACCGCCAGCGGGTTGTTCAGTTCGTGTGCGGCACCTGCCGCCATTTCGCCAACCATCGCCAAGGAACGAATACGCGCCACTTCGTTCCGCGAGTCCACGAAACGACGGTTCATCTCCGCCAATTCCTCGTTGAGTTGCCGCGCCACCGAACCAGCCTCTGCCACCTTCAACCAGGACGCGATCGACGCGAGGAGAACACGAATCGATTCGTCGACATCAACCGTCGTCTCACCGGACGTCACAAGTGCGCCGACCCATTTCGACCGATCGCGAATGGACCAACAACGTGCGGGCGGCATCCCCAGAAGATCCGTCAGGCGATCCGCCAGCGAGCCGGGCAATCGCGAAATCGGCAACACAACCTCACCCGTGTCCGCCTCATCAAGGAGCTTCTCGGCCAACGCCAGCGGGAACACTTCCTGACAAGCCTTTTTACCGACTCGCTCTGAAGCGGTACCGATAACAAGCGATCGACTTAGCGAAATACCGACGGCCGCCATGGGAATGTCGGCGGTAACGAGCCGCACCGCACGAACGGCGGCCCGAAGCACCTCCTCATGGCTCGGCTCCTGGCCCAAGCCACCGTTCAACGCACACAAAGCGTCGAAACAATGCGAACGTTGTTTCAGGCGACGGTTGGTACTGGCAAGGATGGCGTTGACGCGGGCCAACTCGGCATTCGCCTGGGTGAGCGTCTCCTGATACACCATCTTCGAGGTCACGCGCTCCAAGCCGAGCATCTCGGCCCGGGCCTCGATCATATCAGGCAAAGCGGAGGTGACACGACCAAGTACTTCGTCAGACAACCCCAGGCTTGCTACAGCCTCTACACCATAATCTTGAAACTGATAGTTGCCGGAGTAGCCAATACGCATTTGCCGGACAAGTCGATCGGCGACCTGTACGATCGCGACATGCGCGGGATAGGCGATCCGCGTCGGCGTCGATTCCGGCGCATGATGATGCAACCAGATGCACTCGGCGATCATCGCCGGCAACTTCCAGTACAAGGCCAACCGTCGACCGGCAAGCGTGTGATCCACGCCAAAAATAGCGCGCTCCTCGTCGGCGATACATCCGCGCCAGGCCTCAACCTTATCGATCACACGGGCATAACTCTGCGGAAAACACGCATCGAGTACAACCTTGCCCAGATCGTGCAATAGGCCACAGATAAACGCTTCTTCGGGCTTCGGAATGGAAGCGTCCGATGGCGCCTCAACAGCCTGCTTCATCTCAGCCAGCAGCCGAGCCGCACAACCGACGGCCAAACTGTGCTTCCAGAAACCAACACGATCAAACCCGCTGGATGTCTTCTCGACGCGGTGAGCGAAAGTCTCAAAAACCTGAATGGAAAGTACCAGGTTGCGAACCGCATCGAATCCCAGCAAAACCACCGCGCGATCGACAGCATCGACGGCGGTACCCGTATCAGCCCGGTTGGCGACGGACAAGATCTTGGCCGACAAACTTGGGTCGGACTCGACAAGATCAATAACGTCCCGCGCACTCGATTTCTCGTCCGTCGTACACTCCAACAGACGCATCGCCACAGCAGGTAACGTTGGCAACGACTCGACTTGCGAAAGAATCAACTCGACTTGAGCCGGATCAGGGGTAACCGACTTGGTGGAATGCCCACTTGTGATTGTCGTCATCTGTCAATCCCCCGAAACAGGCACAAATCGACATGCGATCTGACCATTAATGCGTTCAGCCCGATAAGCTCATACCTGGACCAACTCCAGAATACGCGAAATCAATTCGTCGATTTGGAAAGGCTTACGCAGAAAATCGTCCGCGCCCGCATTCTCTAACTCGGCGATCTCGTCGCGGTCCGCAACACCGCTAATAATAATGATCTTGGTGTCGCAGAGATTGGGATTCATGCGTATGGTCTGACAAACCTTTGTGCCGTCGATATCCGGAAGCTTGTAATCGAGAATCATGGCATCGGGGCGAAACTCTTGCGTCAACATGCCTGCTTCGTATCCGCCTCGCGCCACGCGTACCTCAAAACGCCCGTCACGTTCCAATAACTCCACGAGCATTTCCAGAATGGCTTCGTCATCATCCACGACCAAGATCCGCTTCTTACCGGAGTCGAGGTGATCGAGTGGGATATTGTTTTCTTTCATGAACTGAATAAGACTCTGGTGCGGAATCCGCCGAAACAGCGAGCCAGGGACGCGAAACCCCTTGAGTTTGCCGTTATCAAAGCAACGGATCACCGTCTGCTGGCTGACGTTACAGATCTTCGCCACCTCGCCCGTTGTATAAACGCTCTTCATGGCTGTACCCGCATCCCGCGTTTCTCTCACTTCTTCATTCATACCAAGTCCTCCGGTCAACCGATCCGGTGCAGGCAGACGATCTTACCCAAATTCACTAGCTTCCCTAAATCTACCAATCGTACATAGGGCGCGTCAACTCCACTAATCATACTTGCCCTTTTCTCCGGAGGGTCCGATCATCCCAAAGCCCCCTGTAAGCCTTATTCGATTGGGTTCGTTGCAGCGCGGAGATAGACAAGGCAGGAATGAGCGACAAGACACATATCCGGACGAACTGACCGCCTGGGTACCAGTAAACGCGGGGCTTCGCCGTCAAGGCATCGATGCCCTGGCTTGGTGCAAGTAAATCGACAGTGTCGCGATATCGGACGGGCTAATCCCGCTGATCCGGGCGGCTTGGCCGAGACTTCGAGGTCGAAACTTTGCAAACCGTTCACGCGCTTCAAATCGTAGCGTCGGGATCGCGGAATAGTCGAATGATTCCGGAATCAGACGGGCTTCAGCTTGCCTGGCACGGTCGATCAGTCGTTGCTCGCGTTCGAGGTAACCTGCGTATTTAGCGTTGATCTCGACGGCTTCAACAACGGCCGGAACCATGTGATTCACGTCAAAATCCGGCATCTCAGCCAAGAAATCAGCAAGCCGAACTTCGGGTCGCCGGAGCCACTCGCTCAAGGGCCGTCCCTGATACGTTCGCGTCGACAACGTTGCCGACAGCGTATCGATTGCTTGGCGTTTGCCCTCGAACATGTCCCAACGAGCGTCGTCAACCAGCCCCATGCGTCGTCCAATCGGCGTCAAACGCACGTCAGCATTATCGCTTCGCAGGTGCAAACGGTACTCAGCCCGTGACGTAAACATTCGGTAGGGTTCGTCCGGTGGCCGGGTCACCAAGTCATCAATCATGACGCCAATGTAGGCTTCGTGCCGGCCCAAAATCATCGGCTCTTGGCCCCTAATCTTGGCAACCGCATTGACGCCGGCCCAAAGCCCCTGGGCTGCCGCCTCCTCGTAGCCGCTGGTGCCGTTAATCTGACCCGCTAAAAACAAGCCGGCCACACGTTTCGTCTCGAGCGTTGTCTGAATCTGATCGGTCGGTACCCAGTCGTACTCGACCGCGTAGCCGTGCTGAACGATCCGAGCGTCTTCAAGTCCAACAATTGAATGGACAAGTTGCTCCTGCACCTCCTCCGGCAAAGACGTCGAAATACCGTTGCAGTAAATCCATGGATTGTCGTAACCTTCAGGTTCCAAGAAAATCTGATGCGACGGCTTGTCGGCAAATCGCACTACTTTATCTTCGATACTAGGGCAATACCTTGGCCCGCGCGACTTGATTTGACCTGAGTACATGGGCGCACGATGGATGTTCGATCGAATGATTTCGTGCGTTCGCTCATGGGTGTGTGTAATCCAACAATCGATCTGCGGCTGCGTGATGGTGTCGTTCATGAACGAAAACGGCAACGGCGGGTCGTCGCCCGGTTGCCGGGTACAACGATCGAAATGAATCGTGTCGCGATGCACACGGGGCGGCGTGCCCGTCTTCAGTCGGCCCAGAACGATACCCAACCGTTCAAGGTCGTCACTGAGTCCACACGAAGCTGGTTCCCCGACGCGCCCCCCTTCCGTCTGCCGCGGACCACAGTGCATAAGCCCCCGAAGGAACGTCCCCGTCGTCACCACGACAGCTTTGGCTCGAAATTCGCGTCCATCCTCGAGCCGAACCCCCGTAATGCGTAAGGGGGCCAAGGTGTCATCTTGGGACGCACTGAGCGTATCATTGTCTGTCGTGTGCAAACCTGACGCTCGCGCACGTTGCCGTTCTGCCGTCTCTTCGACAGCAAACCCGTCCACGATGCCTTCGATCAGGTCCAACCCATCCACCGACCGTAACAGGTTCTGAACAGCCCGCATATAGAGTTGCTGATCCGCCTGGGCCCGCAACGCGCGGACGGCCGGCCCCTTACGGCAATTGAGCGTGCGGAACTGGATTCCCCCTTCGTCAGCCGCCAGCCCCATCAAGCCGCCCAGCGCATCGATCTCACGCACCATATGCCCCTTGCCAAGCCCGCCAATCGCAGGATTGCAGGACATCCGACCAATCACATCGACGCGCATCGTGATCAACGCAACCGAGCAGCCCATCTGGGCGGCCGCCCAAGCCGCCTCCGCACCCGCATGCCCCCCACCGATCACAATGATGTCGTAGTTCATCATTCCCTAGAGCCCGCCTACACGGTTCCCGCCCACACAATCCCCTATTCTAGCGTAGGATCGGGCCAACCAGGAACTACCCGTCACGACCTCCGTCGCCACTCGCTTCGCTCGAACAGGGCGAGCGACGGCCGACAGGGTCCCGAGCCGCAGGCCTACACCGCCCCCGTGATCAAAAATGACCGATCGCCAGAGAAGAATGGAGCAGCGTTTAAGCAGCAGGAACCACTAAAGCAAAACGCCCCCAGATTTCTCCACTCGAACTCCGAGCCCAAACAAACGGTCTAGCTGAAGATATCGCGCATCTGTGGTACGATATTTCCGATGGTAACGATGCCTTAGCGACCGTTTCCGATATGAATATCGGTCGGTTGTGTGAAGAACGGACATCAACACAAGAAAAGAAGGACAGGATGATCTCGATGCATGTTACTTCACTGGACGTAGCGGCAACGGAATCAATGACCCACATCGTCCGCGAAAACGCGTGGAAGATGTTTTGCCGAGGAATCTTCATCGCAGGCAGACAATTGGCGGACGACGCGATGGAGGGGCTGTTCTCGGAATTGCCGTTGGAGCCGGATCTATGCTTGGGAGCGTTTGATGGGACTCAACTTAAGGGCTTCTTGATCGCCCGCCCCGTCGAGACGCGACTCGAGATTTTCCTTTTAGAAGCGACACGAGACGCGAGCCACGCGAAAACGATCGAAGCGTTACTTGCTGAGATCCACATTCGAGGCCGCCAACGTGCCGCTGAGGAACTCGCGATTCGACCGTATCCCACGCTTTGTTCAACGGTTAACCTCAAAGACGATGCGATGCTTGACGTGTTGTTCAAAATGGGTTTCTGGCAAGACGTCACCCTTGCCGCCGAGATGCGAATCAGTCTGAACAACTACTGCGTTCCGCAAAAAGTCCACCCGCGCGAAGTACAGCTTACCAACCAAGGCTTCAGTATTCGTCCTTGCAGTCAGGCGGACCTCGACGCGTTGGATCGGATGTGCAGCTGGCGTGAAGCAACAGGATTTGCCTGGGGAAAGCTGTTACGCGATGTGATAACCGAAACGGATCCCGGTTTCATTATCTTGGCGATGAAAGATGGCGAGGTCGTCGGCTACTCGACCTTTTTTGCCCGAACCATCATGAATGACTTGCCCGAATATGGGCCGGTGTTCGTCAATAAGGAGCTGCGTGGCCAGGGGCTGGCCAGTGTGATGCTGAGCAAATCACTCACGCAAATCGTGGAGCTCGGCAAAGCCAAACAAGTCCAACTGAGCTGCTATCCCAACAAGTTTCCTATCTATTCCAGGGAGGGTTTTTTCTTCACGGACAAATATCTGTTCCACGCTACGTCCCGTCCTACCGAAATCTGAGGCCATCGGCCCGACAACGCCACGACTGCGTGGAGGATAAGCCGTCGATAGCGATGATCGTATTTTCTGCTATGATATAGCCCTCAGGTGCGTCAAATTCAAACTAACAGGTAAGATGCCGCTCGACCCAGGGTAGTAAGTTTTGGGTTGCATTCAGACAGGATCGAATTTATGGCAGAACGGAATTACGTAACCATTGTGTCGGGCTTGCCTCGTTCGGGCACCTCGATGATGATGCAGATGATCGACAAGGGGGGTATCCCTGCCATGACGGACCACGTGCGCACAGCCGACGAGGATAACCCCAAGGGCTACTATGAGTTTGAACCGGTCAAGAAGACCAAGGAAGACAGCACCTGGGTCGCGGAAGCCAACGGCAAAGCGGTGAAGATGACCCATCTGCTGCTGATGGACATGCCGCTCGACTACACCTACCGCGTCGTGTTCATGCGTCGTCATCTCAAGGAAGTCGTCAAGTCACAAAACGTCATGCTGGAACGGCGAGGCAAGGACACCGACAGTATTCCCAGGGAACGCCTCATCGACATGTTTCGCGTCCAGATCCACAAGGTGCTGACGTACATGCAGGATCGCCCGGACCATTTCCAGTACATCGAAATCGACTACAACGCCATCATGAAGGACCCGGAGCCGCACATCAAACAGATCAGCGCGTTTCTCGACGGTTTGAACACCGATGAAATGCTCGCAGTCGTGGACCCGGCACTGTACCGTAATCGCCTCGTCGAATGAGACGCGTCACCACTTTCAAGATCACGAATGTGAAGATCTGTCAGCCGGATCCGCGATCTGTCGCTTGCGAGTTGCTGCCGTTTAGACCGTCGCTTTTTGCTCAACCAGTTGATCGCGAAGACCGTCGGCGATCATCTGATAGATCTGCGAGGGGATCACGTCGATATGCAGCACCTGAGCGAACTCCTCGATCTGTGATTCAATTTCAGGCAGCAACTTGGCCAAAACGGCAATCTCAAGTCCGAGCCGCTCCATCACTTGCCCACACGCGTCGAAAACTTGGCCCTTGTCCTCCGGCCGTTCGCACAAGTACTTCCCGAGACGGTCCGCCGAACCCACGAGCTTAGCCAGCAAGCTGGGCTCATTCTGCTCAATCTCCCACGGATGGTGGCGTACCGCTTCGCAAACGACTTCCGGCAACTGCCAGTGTTCCAAAACCAATGCGGAGGCTTGCCCGTGATGAATATCGATCCGCTGGACCTCGTCTTGGGCGGGGTTCGGATTGCCATTCGGACAGTATTGCTGCGCGACCGTCCGGTAGCGATCCCAAACCACCTCGTTAAGAATCACGACACCCACATCGGCCAAAAGACCCGAGATGAAGGCTTCTTCTCGCATATTCGGAGCGAGCGCATCCGCAAGCTTGGCGGCCAACACAGCCGTTGCCAGCGACCGCCGCCAATAGTACGAGGTGTCGAGCGTGGAGGTATTCTTGATGTCGATGCTCTCCACGATGTAACGTCCGAGAACCAACGACCGTACCCGCCGCAGACCAAGCAGCGTTAGCGCATGAGCCAGTGAAGTCACTTGACGGGTCACGCCGAAAAGCGAAGAGTTCGCCAAGCGAAGAATCTCACTGGCTGTCCCCGGGTCCGTGGACAGCACTTCCACGACGTCGGCGTAGTCGAAATCAGGGTCTTGAACAATTTCCAGAAATCGTGTCGCCACTTGAGGCATTGAGGGAATAGCGGCTGAGCGTTTGAGCAAATCAAGGATGTCATGTTCCATATCGACAACTCCGATGGTTCGTTCGCTTCGAAACGTCCAATCGCCCCGAAGCGGTTTCAAAAGAAGACCCTATGCTGCATCGGCTGAGCCGTGTGCGGGCGTTAGTTGGGAATGGGTATTGGGCGGATACCAGGGTAGATGTCCGATAAGTGACGATCTAACCTTTCGGCCATCCGCCATTAGGTTCTTACGGCGGAAGATGCGTGCGTTTTGCGTATATGTTTCCGGCGGCTGAAACGCTTGGCTTGGGTTGCGGGCACAAAAAGGCGGTCCGCCTTAGGAATCATGCATGGCCAAGTCGATGACTTCCGGCAAGAGTTCGAGGGTTTCACGAAAAGCCGGGTTGTCCGTTGCCTGCAGATAGTCAGCCCCAGCAAGCCCCAACAGATCGTAAGGCACAAAAGGAGCATACCCAAGCAGCGAAACGGTGGCATCCGTCAACTGAATGAGCGCATAATCCGTCGCGCGTTCTTCGTCTGAATTCATCTCGCCATGGTGGTTCCGCACGATCGCACCGACACGCTCGGGCAACTGCCAATGATCGGCGATCATTTCCCCCATGAGTTCGTGATACTCTTGACAGACGTAGTCAAACAAGCGATCCGAGACAGGTGTGCCGGATGCCCGCTCGGCATCGTAGCACGCGCGAAGCACGACCACTTTGCCAATATCGTGCAACAAGCCAATCAGGAAGGGCTCGTCCGTATTGATCTTGAAGCAATCGGCATAGGAAGCCATGATATACGCCGATGCCAACGACTGGCGCCAGAGGGACTCGCCTCGGGACTTGCTTCGGCCACTGCCCACGGTAAGCGTGACGTTCTTGACGCTCTGGCTGATCATGAACGAACGTATACCTCGCAGTCCCAACCGAACGCATGCCGCGTCAAGGACGGTCACCTTTGTGGCACCGCCGTAGGCCGCTGAGTTGGCTCGGCGTAATAGGGTAGCCGACAAAACTTGATCCTGCGAAACCAACCCAGCAATCTCCCGCATCCCCACATTGCTCCGACGGGTCAACAAAAGAACTTGGTGCGGGACATGCGGCAAATGAGGCAACTCAAGGTTCGTGTCGTTGAGAGTTGACTCCAACGCACTCAAAATAGCGGCCTCATTGGCGTCACCTGTGGCGTCTTCTGAGGGCTTGGCTAACTTGGGAGCCTGCAGAACGAGCGCACCTTCCGGACGCCACCAAGGTCGCTCAGCCATCACATCGTCTGACGGTGCGTCGGACTCAGCCACGGCAACAGTTGCTGAACCGGACACATCATCCGATGCGCGAATCGCAGCAGCGTTCTTCGTCGCATGGGTACCCGATGCCGGTTGGCCTTCGCAGCTGGCAACCAACTCGCTCCACCAGTCCGTCAATGTCGACCAGAAACCCATTACAGACAGTATCCGAATGAACGTGTGATTATCGGCCTATATGAACAAGCCTGTCGCTCATCGTCTTATAAGATGATTACAACCCTGCACAACATGCCCGAACTGCGTGGCTGTAGTCTCCATCGGCATGATCCGGCCGAAGTTGTCCTAGATTTTCTTGCGCGCTGCCCTGTCATTAAGCCGATGGAATGAATATGAAAAGTCGATCGAGGCTTTCCTGCTGAATGGGGAGTGTCCTTGCCATGGAATTTCGCGTCAACATCACGGTGGAGGTAGACCAGGTTGCCAACGCCCTGGCCGTCAAGACGCCGGTCCCGCTCCAACTCGTCTACCAGGGGGGACGGTGGCGAACCCAATGCGAGTCACCACCGGTCTGCACAAGCGTTTTCGATACGATGGAAGAAGCACTCGTCGCGGGCACAAAAGAAGTGGCGGCCGAAGTCCAGGGTGCCGTCATCGATCGCCCCACGATCGTTGGCAAGATCACACCCAACGACATTCCTGCGAATATGTTCTGATTCAGACGTGCAGAATCGCAGATCCGATAACCTCCAGTAACAAAGTCAAACAGCCAACCCGTACGCTCCGGACATTGACGGAAGCGGTACGGATTGGCTGATTCGCTTGTTGGCTCGACGTCATCAGTGTAGCGCCATCATTCCCCAACGTAGCCCACAAACCCAAAGCCGGCCACGTCAAGTAGGATGGCTGCATCGACAAACACGGTCTATTTCGGCGCCATGGCGAAGATTTCCACGCGGCGGTTGGCTTGCCGTTCACTGGCGTTTTGGTTGCTGGTCGCAGGACGACATTCACCCCAGCCGCAAGCGGCCACCTGCCCCGCTACCCCCTGGCTGCGCAGGGAGCGCACGACCGTCAGCGCCCGCTGACAACTCAGCTCGTAGTTGTCCTTCCAACCACTACGCTTAATCGGTTGATCGTCCGTGTGACCAAAAACGTAGATCTCATAACCCGCAAAGTTCCCATTAATCGCACCAGCCACCTGCTTGAGCACGCCCTTTGCAGAAGACTTCAAATTCGCTTTGCCGGAGTCAAAAAGAATCATACCCTCGATCGATGTCATCGCACCACCGGGTACCGACGACCAACCCTCGGCGGGGTCGGCACTCGCCTGATTCCTCAACTGGTCCAGCTCCGCTTGCAATTGGAGCAGCCGCTCTTGATCGGCAATCCGATTATTCTCAGCCAGTGCCAACTGTTCTTCCAATTCGCGGATCCGGTCGGCTGCATTGATCGCGGATTGGTCCGGCTCATTCATCGCAGTATCTTGCTCAGCACAGCCGACAGCGACAACCAGCAAAGCCAACGACAACAATTTGACAACAAAAGGGAAAGGACGTGACATGGCATTCCTCCTTTAGTTCCTTACAGCGGAACATGACCGCATTTTACGGCATCTTTTCGACCAGCAAAACGCTTGGGTTGAATCGCCTGCACGCAAGCTTGATTTCTGCGTTGCAGCACCACGCTCGTGGAATTAGCACACGACCGTCGGCCTACAACATGACACCATTCTGACGCCATGCCAGGACTTCAACGGCATCGCTTGGCCGCATAACCCAACCCGGGCCGCGACAAAAGCGAAGGTGCAAGATCAGGTTTCCTCCCTGATCGACCGGCGAATTTTCTCATCGATCTCACGTTCGCGATTGGCAAGCTCTTCGGCCAAGCGTTTCTGCTCCAGCCGTTGCTTCTCGGCAGACTGTGCCTGACGCACCTCTTTGAGTTCACGCAGCACACGGAATATCTTGCTCACGCCCCACCAGCCTGCAACCGACGACAGGGCGGTGACCAAGATCAGCCACAGAACAGGCACGCCTTCGTAATACTTGAAAAACCAGATGTCCGCCTTGTGCTCGCGGTTCATCAGAACGACAAGCAACACAACCAGGACAACCACGCCAATCGCGCTGAGCTTAAGATAAACTTTCAGACGCTTTAGAGCAAGCACCATCAACCCCTTGGCTTGTGGCAAAAACGCTTTTGTGACACATTCTTACGGCTATTGCTAATTCATGACAGCATCACTGCCGTCGGCGCGTCTATCCGCTACCCGAACATCCATCGTAGATTAAGATACAACAAAATCTGGTCTTGCAACATGACAACGATGAGAAACGCCAATCCAAGCCACGGCCCATAGGGCAAAGCTCGACTCTGTCGGCGAAGTCGTATGATCACGATTGCTAACAGGGCCAGCGGTGCCGCCAGGAAAAACCCGATGAACGCGACCGGCCAGCCGGCAACCGCACCTGCCGCAGCGAGAATATGCACATCCCCCATCCCCAATGCCTCTTTGCCAAAGAGCAGCGTGAAGCCGATCCGCGCAATCCAACCGATCGCTCCGCCGATGATCCACCCGGCTAAACCGGTCGTAAGACCCAACAACGGCTGCCACTGGCCGATCACACAAACGTGCAACCCGCGATCAAACCCTGCCCGAATGCCTGGGACGAAGGTGAAGAGAATCGGGACCGCGAGGCTCAGCACAATCGCCGGGGTCAGGAATTTCAGTTCCCACAAAGCGTTACGACGCGCACTGGGGGCTTCCGATTCAATCGCATCCACAATGTTCGAGTCTTCTTCGGGATGGGGTTGGCTCGCCACCAAAGCTAAGCTCACGAACAAGATGGCGGTGCCCCACAAAATCCGAATGGTACCCGGCGTCATCGCGGGCCGTGAGGCCACCAACGCATCTCGACCCAAGAGCGTGGGCGGAGCTGCGTTCACCGTGGGCACCTGTGGGCCTTGCTTGACCATCGTGGCAAGGTACACAACCACGAGCGCGATCGGGAGCAGCAACCATACCCAACGCCAACGCGACAAGGTGGCGGGAGGCCCTGTGAATAACTCGCCCTCCTCCGCTTCTTCAACAGGCGCTTCCACCTCCGTTGCCCCCCCCCGAACAGAACGAAGAAAAAGCCACGCGCCGATCCCTAAACCGATGGCTGCAGCCCATATGATGCCCGCCTGTTCCGGTCCCGGTCGAATCCAGCCCTGCTGACCGATGCTACTGACCGGCGTCCACATCGCATGACCAAGGATACCAACCAGGGACACGATCCCGGTAACACGGATATCAACCAGATAGGCCTCCAAATCCATCACCGCCAAAACGACCAAGCCGGCTCCCAGAACGCCATGAGCTATCAACATCGGCCAATCCGTGGAGAACTCGCCGATCCCGATACGTTGCCGAGCGACAAAGAAACCGTCGTAGATCATTAGGAAGACAAGGCCCGTCGCTAATTCGACCCACGGATACTGAAGGGAAATCACCGCCTGACAATGGCGACATCGCCCGCGCAACAGCAAAAAGCTAAGAACGGGAATATTGTCGTAACCCGCGATCGGCACACGGCAAGCAGGACAGAAGGATCGCGACGGCTTTCGAATTGAAAGATCCCGCGGCCAACGGAAAATCACCACATTGAGGAAACTGCCAATGCAGGCTCCGAGCAGGAGAACGAAGATCGACCCGTAGAGTGTACCCAACAAGCTAATCGTTCCATCCACAAGAAAGGAAAGGCACTCGGCCAAGCCACTCGTTCGTGACCGTACCCGCCAACCAAGCTCGATGGTCTACCGAACATCAATCGTACGTAAGCACGCAGTGCAACGGCCACTTCGTGAGCTTCTCGCGCCCCTTGAGATCCGCTAACTCGATCAAGAAGGACGAACCCACGATATCACCACCAACGTTCTCGACCAAATCGCAACACGCCTTCATGGTCCCCCCCGTAGCGAGAAGATCATCCACCATCAACACGCGCTGCCCTTTGTGAATGGCGTCGGCATGAATCTCCAGCGTGTCGGTGCCATACTCGAGTTCGTAAGTCATTTCGAGTTTAGCGGCTGGCAACTTACCCGGCTTACGAATGGGCACGAATCCGGCAGAAAGATTTCGCGCGACGGCCGTGCCAAAAATAAATCCGCGCGATTCGGCACCGACGACGATATCGATGTGCTTGTCACGGAAAGGCTGCGTCATGAATTCCACGGCCAACGACAAGCCGGCGGGATCTTGCAGCAACGGCGTGATGTCACGAAACAGAATACCAGGTTTTGGAAAATCGGGTATCTCTCGAATCAGCTTACGAAGTTCCGCGACACCCGGCATCATCGCTTGTGCGTCCATCCACAATCTCCTCATCCAACGAACTCATGCAACCGCGAAGCGCGATCTTAGGGCAACCCCGCCCCCCTCGCAAGCCAACGAAAAGTCGAAGGAAAACAACAATGACCCTGCCGACCTTTCGTTTCCCAAAACACTTGTGAACGCCGGTTGCGTCCAACACGATAAAAAGCCCGGCCCACGGTAGACTGGGAGAGCTTACCGTCGGCGCGGGCTGGAGCCTGGCACATCAGTATTTGCGATTGTGAAAAATGGGATCGAATCAGTCAGCTACGCATCGAGGACAAACACGCGCTGTCCGTGACAGCTACGGGCATGCGAATCCCCAATGCACGCAATCGGGAGCGGCCGGACTTCGTTGGCCGTCAAAGAGGTCTGGTAACCATGGCCACATTGCCGACAGAGACGCTTTCTCCCGCGGCGAAACGCGGGAACAACTTGAGGATGACCACAGTGAGGACAATTCAAATAAATAGGCACCGCTCGTTACTCCTCGCTTCGTAGACCCGGCTCGGGCCCCCTCTCATCCACTCGCTTCAAGACCGTCGCGGCAACGGCTCTTGCGAACAGGACTTCCAGCGGAGTCTACATAGGCTTGGACACGCGAAAGGTAGAATGGTTGCGGATTCCGAGATTTTCCATCGAGACTACGGCGAGGACCATAAGCCTTTATCCTGGAAGGAGTTAAAACGAAACCTCGCAAATGAGCCTCAGCCCAACAATCGCCCCGCCCCCCCTAACACCCTGTGTCACAAGAAGTTATAAATATTTGTCCTTTGGAAACATTTTCGAGTCCGCAAGCATGCTATGCTTACGGGGAGGGAGATATAACCGAAAGTTGTCGATGGCGGCCAACACGGGCCGATAGCCCGTCTTCTTGATTTCGAGGGCAGGGGCCAGGATTCATTCGTGTCTGTCTTTTGATGTCTTCCAGTCACCTATCGCAAATCGTCGTAGCACAATATATCTTCGATAGAAGTATTTTGACAGCAAAATGGGCCCAAGTAATCCCATTAGTAATTCAAGCGGAAACATGATAACGGGATTCCAATGAAGCAAACGACTGTTGATGATTGTGATAGGTAGTTCAACAAAAGGTTCATTCAAGTAAATTTCATAGGAGTATTTAGCGAGCAATGAAATCAGCGTTTGCGTGCGTTTCAGTTTCTCCTTTATGAAAACAGCGGTAGCCCAGGTCAATAGGATTCCAATCATTGCATGGATAAGTTTGAGTGGAGACCATTGGTTGAAGAAAGAGTAAGAGACACCCACATAAGCATAGATCGCGTACAATAAGCCCATGGCAAGTAGGGCAATTAAATGTTTCTTAATCCAATTTTCAATAGCGGATGCATGACGGCCTGCCACAAATCCCGTGAAGAAATAGACCGCGTATTGGGCAACGAACTGGAGGCCAAAGGGGTACGATTTCAAAGAGGAAGATGTAAAATTGAGGAGCAGCAAGACAACGAAAGTTAAGCTTGTGGGTAGCCACTTCCCATAATCCATTCGGATGAATAGATGCCAGGTCAAGAAAAGAACTTGAATCACGAAAAGCGTATAGATGAACCATAATGTAAGCAGGGGGTTTTGCTCAGGGTAAAAAAAGACATTGGTGAACAGGGTATTTAAATCGATGGGTCGGCGCACAACACTTACAGCGGCTAACTTGATCGCTGTTGCCACGATGGTGTAAGCGAAATAGACGGTTGCGAGACGTTTGATTCGCCCAATGAGAATTGTTAGATAAGCTGGTTTTGAGACGCAAAACATTTTGCTCCCGAAAACTCCTGAGATAAAAAAGAATACATGCATGTGAAACGAGAAAATGATAGTGATAAGGTTCTCAGGTAGCTGAGATGTCGCGATTCCACGAGTATGCGAGAGCGAATGCCCAAGCACGACAAGGAAAATGGCAATACCACGCATTAAGTGCAAGGTGTGATTGAAGTGAGGTTGCGTTTGGGCTGGCGATTGCATTTTATCTTATGGGTTTACCTGATACTATAGAATCGTCTCTTGCTTGCAACCAACAAAATGTCTGATTGACGTGTAAACGAATCATCATTTCTGATATCGGCGCACGAAAAACCGCTGACCGGTAATACCCGACCAGCGGTTTTGATTCGTCTTTGATTTCTCGGTATGTGGAACGTTGTAGCGACATCAAACCGTTTCTTCTTCAAACAGATTCTCTGTTTCGAACACGATCTGACCTTCTTGCGTCGAAGATGCTCTCCCGCATGCCCGATTGGGCGAAACGCCCGTTCGGGGAACAGTCCGTCATACATGCGATCAAGCCTTTGGCCATTAGTACGGGTACGCTTAGGACATCTCTGCCCTTACACTTCCCGCCTATCGACCTGGTCGTCTTCCAGGGGCCTTCTGACTCCGAAGAGTCACCGAGACCTCATCTCGAGGGGGGCTTCCCGCTTAGATGCATTCAGCGGTTATCCTTTCCCAGCGTAGCTACCCTGCGCTGCCGTTAGCACGACAACAGGTACACCAGAGGCTGGTACCTTCCAATCCTCTCGTACTAGGAAGATATCCTCTCAAGTCTCATACGCCCACGGCAGATAGGGACCGACCTGGCTCACGCCGGTCTGAACCCAGCTCGCGTACCGCTTTAATTGGCGAACAGCCAAACCCTTGGGACCGCCTACAGCCCCAGGATGCGATGGGCCGACATCGAGGTGCCAAACCGCCCCGCCGCTATGGACGCTCGGGGGCGATCAGCCTGTTATCCCCGGAGTACCTTTTGTCCGATGAGCGATAGCCTTTCCACACAGAACTACCGGATCACTAGGGCCTACTTTCGTATCTGCTCGACCCGTCGGTCTCGCAGTTAAGCCGGCTTATGCCCTTACACTCGACACGCGATTGCCAACCGCGCTGAGCCGACCATTGCGCTCCTCCGTTACTCTTTAGGAGGAGACCGCCCCAGTCA
>Ga0180433_10004560_pt1 | contig 19357 bp, 13 predicted proteins | sample SS_ome_8_FD_132980 | JGI IMG/M metagenome (GOLD analysis project Ga0180433, IMG submission 132980) | Hypersaline lake sediment archaeal communities from the Salton Sea, California, USA - SS_1_D_1 metaG | ecosystem: Environmental > Aquatic > Non-marine Saline and Alkaline > Hypersaline >... | reverse complement strand
TGCCGAGCTCTCGCTCTCATCCAGATAAAAGATCTCCGCCTCCTGTCCGTACTGCTGAAGCTCTTTTTCCTTAGCCGCCAAATCCTGCCTCAGATCAGCGATCTGCTCGCTCAGAAAATCAGAAGCCTGCTGCGTGGACTCATACCGCTTCTCAATGGAAAAAACAATGAATTCCCCGGCAAAGGTGTTCACAATATCCGAAGCCAGAACCGGAGAGCCGCAGGTATAGCTCACTTCCACCAGCTTGGTGCTGCGCACCGGAGATACACTCAGGCTCTGGTGAAGAGCCTTCACCACATCCGCATAAGGGTCTCTCAAACGAAGAGGATTGCTTTGATTTTTTGAATCATCTCCTTTAAGCCACTTCAAGGTCACAAAATCTTTAATGGGGGCCATCACACTGTCTTTGTCTTTCTCTTCTGCGCCAAACTCGGGCCTGGACAGCAAATTCATCTTTTCCGCCACCCTTTTTGCCAGAGACCGGCTCTGTAAGATATTGATCTGCGTATTGACCATTGTATCCATGTACACAGAGCTGTAGGGCTGCTGTCTTAAGCCGAATTCATCTTCAATGGATAAAAGACGGGACGAGCCCTCTTCAATGAGCAGAGTGGCTGTGGACTGGTACTTGGGCGCAGCCAGAAAAGAATACACCCCCACCAGGAATATCAAAGTCCCTGCAAAAGTGAACAGAACCCATTTTCTTTTAATGATCACTCTCCAGTATTCCATAAGGTCCACTTCCTGCTGTTTTCTCGGCTCTCTGTAGTCCATCTCTTTGTATTCCATTTTTGTCCCCTAATGGCTTAATGACTTATTATTGGTTCGTTTATATTAAATTTGTGACTTAGTAATCTTATAAGGTTTTCACAACTCTATTTTTCGTTATTACATCAAATACAAAAATAATCCCTATAGCAATCAGGATCCCAACCACATCCCAAATAAAATCAATAAACTCAAAAGCTCTAAAAGGAAGTATCAGTTGAAAGAGTTCAATAATAAAACCAAATCCTATTGAATAAGCGAGTAATTTAATATAAGGAAAATAACCTGTGTTTCTTCTAAAAAATATCCAACCGAGAAGTAAAGTAAAAAACCCAAAAGTTATTAAGTGAATTAAAGGATCTGAAATAAATGATGGGAAAAATTTTATATCTGAAATTTTATCAATTACATTTTTTGGTATAGAATATCCAACAATAATGATTATTCCATAAACTATAATCCATAATAGTCCTTTATTTCTTTTTCTAATAGCTGTATATCCTGTATTCAAAAGAATGAAACTATTTTTAGATTTTGTTTATTTTAATTTTTTACTGGGAAAGAAGAATACAACTTTATATTCTAAATAAGTTTAAAATTATCTTTGGCCATGCTTACTTACATAACCAACCATTAAGAAAAAAAGGGGGCTTATTAACCAGGAAAACAAAGAATCTGAGAATAAACTAGTGATTAACAAAGTCGAAAACATAAGCAGGACGATAACAGCAATTTCTCTAAAATTTTCATCATTTATTACTTTAAGGTTCAAGATTATATGTTTTCCAATCAAAACACATATTATAAATAGAAGTACTAGTCCAACAATACCAGATTCGACCAAAATTTTTAGAAAAGCATTATCTGTAACAGAATATCCAGTATTATTAAAAATTATAACATTCATACCATAAGCTCCAAATGACCCAATGCTGCCTGTCCCGCTCCCCAAAATAAAATTATTCCCAATGCTATCTAAAATACTCTTCCACATGATAATTCTTGACCTTCCTCCTGATAAACCTATTGAAAAAAAATGTTCATAGATCGAATGGGGAAGACAGCTTGTGATGATAACAAAACAAGTAATAAAAACAACTATCGGCACAAATCTTCTTTTATTTAAATAAAAAAAACTCAAAATCAATATTCCTACAATAAGAGCAATCCAAGACTCTCTTGAATAGGTATAAAAAACAACTAGAGATGCACTTAAAGGTAAAATAATTAGATAGGTTTTTTCAATGTTTGATTTGGAATAAACAAATAAAACACAAGAGCTCAAAATAATAATCACTAAAAATATCCCCAATGCATTTGGATTAGATAATAGCGAAGTTATTCTTAAAGTTCCATATATCTCTCTAGATTTATCAATCATCTCCTCTGGAGTTACCAGGAAATTTGGATCAAAAAAAATTTGTAAAATACCAACAATAGTTAAGACAAAACCAGAAAACAGGAATACTTTAATAATACGTAAAATCTCAACTTTTTTTTCAATAAAATAATAACCAATAAAATAAAATCCTAAAGTGTATAGATATGTTCTGAAACCCCAAAAACCAGTCTCTGGATTTCCATTTCTAAATATAAAAATAAACAGCCAACATAAAAAAATCAAAATCACATGAAAAAGAATGCTCTTCTTCTTATCTTCTTTATTAAAAGTAAATTTCCTATATATAAAAGAGCTTAATATTAGTAAAAATAATAGTTCCTTCACAGAACCAGATAAAATAAATTTATAGCCTCCTATATCTATCTGTGACGGAAATAAATAGCGAAAATATTCAGTAAACGGCAAATAGATAAAATAAAATATTATCAAAAGTGATGGCTTTGTTAATGCAATAACCAGGGCGACTAAAAACAAAAATAAAACCAAAGCTAATACTTCATTAAATATAAATAATAACCCAAGGCTTAATGCTATAATTAAAGAAATAAATATAATGATATTTTTTTGTTTAATTCTCAAATAATTAAGTTTCGATGATAATGAAATTTCACTCATTGTTATCAGGTTTGGGAAATTGATTTTTAATATAAATTATCCAATCTTTGTTTTATATTTTGGGTGAAAAATAAAAGTCTCAGGTTCTCTTCTTTATGATTTTGGCAGGTGCTCCTGAAGCAATTACATTATCAGGAATATCATTATAAACATAAGATAAAATCCCTATCCAACTTCTTTTCCCAATAGTTGTTCCGGGAAGAACAACAGAGTTAAATCCTACACCCGAATTCTTTTTCATGACTACAGAGCCGATAATAATACATTGTTGAGTATCACTAACTTGATGACTGAATGTATACAAAGTAGAGTCTTTGGGATTAACAAGATTTCTGTAATGATTCGAAACTGAAAAAATTTTCACGCCAGAGGAAACGCTTGTATTATCGTTGATTATAACTCCGCCATGAGCATTTATTAAAGCATTCGGGGCAATATAAACATTATCTCCAATTATAAGCTGCCCTTTTTCACCTGTAAAATTATCATTTGTTTTATTACAAATGACTCTCATTCCTTCCCTCAAGGGACCTGCCGCTAATATTGAGAATTTATCAATATGCGTATTTTCACCTATAGAGATCCATTTTGGATTGATAATTTGTACACCAACATCTATGATTGAATTCTTGCCTAAAGAATTAAGTCTTGCTTTCCAGTAAATATACCTAAATTTATTTCCGATAATACCTGGGAAATATAATATGGGCATAAAAAGCAGATCTATTAATTCTTTTAATAGCAGCCTGAATTTGCTAATTTTTTTATTCATTAGAATTTTTTCTTTTGAAGATACTAACCTGAACTATTCATAAAAAAACGGCAATGTAACCATTATTATTTTCTTTTCATTGATACATAAAGTATTTTTAAGAACATATACTTGAACTTTTTTCTTGTTTTCATTTTTAACTTTAATCGCCATTTTTTTAGCAAATGTTAGTTGATCTTACTGAATCTGCTTCGTTGTCATGCATTTGCAGTGAAATACCACAGCTTCATAACCTGCATCTCAAATATGCAACAATCTCGAGTCGTGAGTAATCCAGGTTAAATGGTTTAATAAATTTTATTAATAAACTCTTCTATATATAGTTATTTTCTCAACAATATTGAATAAGTCAATGAACTGAATATTTCCTTATCTTTTTTTGTGAGTAAAAACATATAAATAAAAATTGAAAATGTACAAACTATAAAAATACTTACCAGGCATGAATCTATCAGCTTAACCCCTATAACAAACATAATGATTGATATAAAAGTAAAAGCAAATGCCTTTGAAAACCATTTTATATCAAAACTGACATTAAGAATTTTAGACAATAAAAATAATGCAATAAACGTTGTGCTTAATAAAGAGATTGCAGTTGCCATTGCAGCGCCGGAGATGCCTAATCGAGGTATAAATAAAATATTCAAAATTATATTTAAAATACATTGAAAAGAAACAAGTTTAAAGCTTATGCCCGGACGACCTATCCCAGAAAATGATGCTCCAACAGGAACTATTGTTGAACCATTTATCACTCTAGCGATTAGTAAAATACATAAAGGCATTACGGCGTCTTTATAATTAATACCAAAAACTGTAAGAATTATTTCTCTTGAAAAAAAACCTACTCCAAGACCCATTGGTAATAAAATACATGCAGAATATTTCATGCTCTTATTTATCATTCCTTGTAATGCTTGATAATTACTATTTGACCAAAATTCAGAGCTAGCAGGAAATGTTATCTTCTGAATAGCCTGTGGGACTAAAAGAAAAAGCATGCTAACAGACACAGCAACGGCGTAATAACCAACTTGTGATTCAGATAGAAAATAGCCAATCAAAAGTAAGTCTGCTCTACTAGCTAGCTCATTAGCAACGTTTGAACCAAATATTGGTATTCCAAACAGAACTAACTTCTTACTACTTTGTATGAATTTTTTTACTTTAAATTTTATATATCTTTTGGCAAATTTTAGACTTAAAATAACAGAAATAAATACAGATAAAATAATTCCAAAAATAGCTCCTTGAACACCAAAACCCAGCTTAACCAGTACTAAACTAAATAACAGCATTAAAAAGCTTCTTAATGCAATCAGAATTGCGTAAGTCTTCATTTTTCTTAGACCATTGAATAATCCCAAGGTGTTTTCAAGCAAAGTGCTAAAAGGGAGTAATAAGGCTAAAATTTTACAAAGATATCCTAATTCTATCACATTAAAAACATCTGCTATAAAATTTGATAATAAAACAAGAAGTGCTCCACTGAAAACACTAAACACTAAGGATATAATCAAACCAGAAGTATATATAATAGAGATCTCAGATTGATTATCAATAAATTCAGCAGAGTGTTTGATTATTGCATGTTGTATACCAAAATTACTTATTAAAATTGCTATGCTTTGGATTACATAAATCAATGAAAACAGACCGAAATCTGATGGCCCAAGCCATCGAGCAAGAATTATCCGGAGCAAAAATGTTGAAATTAAAGTTGTAAGAAGACTAAATAAAACCCATACAACATCAAAACCAAATTTTTTTGCTGAATCCATACTATTAAATTATTATTATGAGGTTTAAAAGTCTTTAAAAGCTTTTAAAAAAAAGTAAAAAACACTATTGCATATTCATTTTTTGCTTAGGATAAACACATTAGAGTTTCTACCTTAAAAACAGATATTAAAGAATCCTTTCAATGAATTTTTTTAAGAAATCCAAATAATGTTCCACAGCCATAAGCCAAATGTAATGCAGGAAAAAGAAAAAATGATAATAAAGCTGAGTATTCATTCTGCAAAAAATTTTTAAAATTAATATAAAAAAGCAGTAGGAAATAAATGATTAAAGGTATAAGGAATAAAATCAATATTGTTCCTTGGAATAGAAAACTTAAGAAAACTAATGATAATATATAAAGAAAAAATAAAAATGGGGTAATGTGCCTAATAGATAGATATTTAAAAATTCGGACACACCAAAATCCGTCATTAAAAGCTTTTTTAACTATTTTAAAGATGTCTTCTCTTATGAAATATGTAGATGTAATATCTGGTATAAAAAAAAGTTTATATCCTTTTTCCCTAAGTCTTCCATGAAATTCCAAATCCTGATTACGTTTTAAGTTTTCATTGAAAAAACCAACTTTCTCAAATACTGACTTATGATATAGACCATAAACTATAGTATCTGCCAACTGCTGGTTCCTCCCAAAGCGATAATCAGCATTTCCCACACCAAAAGGACTATTATATAGATTTAAAATAGCCTGACCTACAAATGAATTACATTTACATTGGATTCCCAGTTTCCCGCCTACAGCTACTATTTGATTATCTGCTTTTCGAATTTGAGTGAGTTTTCTAACACTTCTTTCTATAAAATTTTTTGGTATCACAGCATGAGCATCAAGACGGACTATGAAGGTACCAGAACAGTTATTTATGCCAAGATTCCAGCCTGCAGCTAAATTTTTTCTTTGATTATCTAAAATTTTAAATTTGACAGAATTTTTGTCATTATCAAGGGCTCTAAGTGCCTTTTGCTTTGTGTCATCAGATGATAATCCATCGACAATAATAACTTCAAAATTGGAATACGTTTGCTTTAATATAGAATCAATACATGATTCAATATAATTTCCTTCATCTCTTACAACAACTAGAATGCTAACTAATTCATTTATTTCATCCATCTTTCTTTCCATCGTTGGTATACAAGAAACGCCCATATTCGGTATTGATGATTTTTTTTGTATTGAAGAAATTCGTCCCATACACTGTTTATAATTTTATAATTAAACATTCCTTCTGTTTTTAAATATTTAGGAGAAATGTAATGCTTAACCATTGGCATAAGCGGTCCCCTTAACCACTCATCTATTGGAACAGCAAAGCCCATTTTAGGGCGAAGGAATAATTTATATGGTAAATATTTTCCCAATAACTTTTTCATAATATTTTTTGAGATTCGGAAATGTTCTGGTAAAGTCCATGACCATTCAACTATTTCGTGATCAAGAAGTGGGAATCTGCATTCTAATGAATAAGCCATTGTAGTTCGATCTACTTTGGTTAGACCAGCATCTGGTAAATAAGTTAGCAAATCACAATGTTTCATCTTGTCAATAGAAGTAAAAGAATTATTGGACATTTCTTGAAGTTTGAAAACTATTGGATTTACTCTTTCATTCATTAAAGTAGAAGGATCCTGCCAACAAGATATAAGAATGTTATAAAATTCATCAATTGTATTAGATCCCATTATATCAGCTACTTTTTGTAATTTTTCGCCAGGAAGCACATAACGTTTGTTAGAAGGAATTAATGGTTCAATTAACTCATACACTTTATCTAATTTTTTAATTGGAGTATTATTTATTAGTTTCTTTAATAAATTTTGAAATATTACAGGAACATTTCTTATAACACTAAAAATAGATGGCCCATAAAAATAGCGATAATATCCCCCAAATAGCTCATCTCCGCCATCGCCTGAAAGCACCATTTGAACCTTCTCCTTTGTCATTCTTGCTAGCAACAGTCCAGGCAAACTAGCATAATCAGCAAAAGGTTCAGAAAATACTTCAACAAATTTATCAAATATGTTTAAAACATATTTTTCATTTAAATATATTTCTGTATGGTCTGTACCTAAATATTCAGCGATTCGTTTTGCATAATATGCCTCATTGTATTGCTCCTTTCTGAAACCTAACGAGAATGTCTTGATAGGCTTACTGCTTAAAGATTGTGTAACGGATGCTATTAAACTAGAATCAATCCCTCCAGAAAGAAACACTCCAGTTTCTTTATCATTTTTATAAAGCTCATTAATTGAATTTTTCAATAATGACTCTAATCCATTTAAAAGTTCATCATTACTAAGATCAGAATTTTTTTGAAAATTCTCCTTAATTATCTTATTTGGTTCCCAATAAGGAATGTTTACTATGTTTTTATTCTTTTCATAAATCACATAAGTCCCTGGCCTAACTTTATTAACATCCTTAAAAATGGATGCCGGGCAAGGTATATACAGATACTTTAAATAGGATGCAACCGCGTCATAATCTATTACTCTATTGAGTTGAGGGTGATGATAAAGTGAACTTAATTCGGATGCCCATATAACCAACTCTTTTCCAATGCAAATATAAAGAGGTTTCATGCCCATACGATCCCTTACAAGAAAAAGCTTTTTATCTCTTTTATCCCATATAACAATTGCATACATCCCTTTAAATTTCTTAATAGCGTTATCCAAGCCCCAGTGAATTATTGATTCAAGTGCTATATTTATTTCAAAATTATTCTCTATTCTAATTCCCTCGTTCTCAAGTTCATGCTGAATCTGCTTATGATTTAATATTTGCCCATCATATGACATAACAAAACGACTATTCTCGGCTAATCTTTGCAACTGATTCACATGGGATGAACTATTGAAGTAAATATGGTTTGCACTCATATAAATATGATCAGCCTCACATAACCAATAACTAGAATGATGGGGACCTCGATGGGATATCATTTCAGCCATTTTTTTTAGTATAAAAAAGTTGTCATGTCCTCTTTCTTTCTTAGAAATGAATCCTACAATTCCGCCCATTTTTCTTAATCAAATAAAGCAATAGAAATAAATAAAATTTTTATTATACCTTTATTCTATTGACTTCTCTCTTGATTGACCTTCTAACTGTGATATAACGTTTTAATGTGTTTATGCTCTTTTTGACCATTCTCTTGAAACCCATTCTTTTAATATGCGCCAACAAAACATTTGGTCTAATATTAAAGCTAATTTCGAATCGTTCTTTTAATTTTACCTTTTGAGGCCAAGTTAATTCAGCGCTATTTGGAAATACAATATCTTCCCATTTTGTATAAACAAGATTGTTATTAATAATATACTCGTACATCTTAGAGCCGGGATATCCTACAAAAGGATTGAAATAAGCAAATTCAGGTTTGATCTTTTTAACTAGCCTTATTGTTTCTTTTTCTTCTTGCTTTTTTTGTGTAGGGACTCCCAACATTATTGAAGCTCCTGTTTTTATTCCAAATTTACGACAAAGGGAAAATGCGTTTTCAATTTGATTAATGGTTATTCCTTTTTCTAAAAAATTTAATATTCTCTGTGAACCACTTTCAACTCCAAAAAATATCGCTACACAACCAGAATTTCTCATAAGTTCTAAAATAGAGTCAGAAACAGTATCAACGCGACTTTCACACATCCATTTAATATCTATATTTCTTTTTATTAACAAATTCGAAAATTCTTTTATTCTTTCTTTATTGACTGTGAAATTATCCTCCTGAAAATATATGGCCTTTGTGCCATACTGTTCTATCATAAACTCAATTTCATTGATTATTCTTTTTGCGCTCATACAACGAAATTTTCTCCCCCATACAATATCATTAGAACAAAAATTACATTGAAAAGGACACCCTCTGCTAGTAAATAATATTTCTAAAGGGGTTGCCTTTATCTCAGGAGTTGATTTTGTATATTTCATATATGGGAAAAGATGGAGGGGCAAAAATGGAAGTGTATCTAGATTCATAATTGGATTTCTCCTCCCAGTAATATAAAATTCCCCATTATCCAATTTTATCATTAATCCATTTATTTCTTTTAAATCTTGACTCTCTAATTTCCCCTTTATGAAAAGCAACCTACAAATTTCAAGAAAAGACAACTCCCCTTCTCCAAGTACTCCAATTTTACAACCAACTTTCTTTAGATATTTTTTTGGTTCTATAGTAACTTGGGGCCCACCAACAACTACAGGTATTCCCTCTTCATTACATATAGAAACAATATTTGCTACATTAGAAGTTGTTGCAATATTACAACTAACACCGACGATATCGGGTTTAATAAATTGGATTTCTTTAGCTAAAGAATTTTGACTTAATTCCATTAAATAATTGTCAATTATGACAACATCAAATCCTTCCTTTTCTAAGACTCCAGCCAAAAAAGCAATTCCAATTGGAAGATAGGGAGGAAGTTTCCCTATTGGTGCATTTTTGGGGACATCAGGTTTAATTAATACAATCTTCATAACTTCATTCAAACTTAAAAATCCAATTTACTCGATTCAATAAAAATAACAAAATTTTTAAATAATCTTAATATTGAATTGGTATTAAATAGTTTTGGAATTACTGAGCTTTATTTTCTAACAATAGTTTATTTAAGACTTCATTAACTTTTTGAGCTGTAATCCCCCAATTAAACTGAGTTTCTACTAATTTACGCCCTCTCTTCCCTAGAATTGCTAATTTTTCAGAGTCATGATAACTTTGTATTATAGCTTTTGATAATTCAATAGGGTCATTTGGCTTAAATAAATAACCACATTGAACCTCTTCAATAGTCTGCTTTATTCCCTCTAAAGCACTTACAATTACAGGTTTCCCACATGCTAAATATTCAAAAAATTTTAATGCTGAGAGACCAATCCTTCCTGGAAATATATCTTTTATAAAAGGTGCAACAGCTACATCAAATGCATTTATATAATAAACAACGTTATTATGATCAATTCTTCCGGTAAAAATAAACTCCTTTTCTAGCTGATATTTACTAACTTTTATAAATATTTCTTTTTCAGAATCTCCCCCGCCTCCAATTATAAGATAATTTATATGAGAATACCCCTTGCTTTTCACAATGTTTGCGGCCTCAACCAGAAGTTCTAGACCTTGCCACGGAGCAAAGGAGCCAACATATCCGACATAAAAATGATTATCCTCAAGCTTCAATTTACTAATAATTTTTTCTTTATTCATTGGATAAAATTTTTCTATATTTGCCCCATTTGATATGACTGTAATCTTTCTTTCATAAATTTTGAATCGTTTTATCAATTGCCTTTTTGTTCCACTCGATACAGCTATTATTTTATTAGCAAACCGGCAATTAACATACTCTACTACCCTTGAAATAAAGACAAAAACAGGGTTAATTTTTCGCATTTTAAGCTCTTCATCACGTATTCCATTTTCCTCTATTACAAAATATATATTAAAAAATTTTGCAATCAACATTGGAAAGATAGTCATATATATAGGACGACAATATATGACATCGGGCTTGAATTTTAGATAATAAAAAAATAGATAGAAAAATGATAGTAACTCATAAAAAAAATATGTAAAAATATTTTTTTTGAGAAGAGGGATATATTTGATGTCTAATTTGAACCTGTCTTTTGTTCTAGGAAAATATCCGGGGACTAATATTATAAGATCATTATCAACTTCCAATTTCTGGGCAAGCTCAATAAAATGAGTCTTACCACCTCCTTTTATATTTAAATCTATAGGGCAAGTATAAATAATTTTCATTTTAATCTAAAAGGATGGAATAAGTTTGATCAATGTTATTCATAAAATTTAGCACATCTGCTTTTTGTTCGACAATTCTTCTGTTGTTTTCTCCCATTTCTTTTGATAAATAATTGTTATCCAACAAAAATTCAATTTTTTCTGCAAGATCGTTATGATTTTGTTTTTCAAATAACAATCCGTTTTTAAAATCTTTAATCCATTCTTCTGTTCCAGGAATATCAGTCACTACTACAGGTTTTGCACAAGCCATAGCCTCAAGAGTAGAAATTGAAAAAGTATCATAAAGTGATGTTGAAATATATATATCAGCAAGATTTAAATACTCTGGCATCTCAGAGTTCTCAATGTATCCAACAAATCTAATATACTTGTCTATTTTATATTTATTTACGAGTTCTTTTAAATAATTTTCAAGAGAACCTTTACCAATAATTAGGAAACGAGCTTCCGGGAACGAATTTATGATCTTTGGAATAGCATTTATCAAGGTTTTTATTCCATAAATTATTTCTAGATTTCGAGTGCTTATAATAATTTTATTGTTAAGACTCAAATTAAGTAATCCTAACAAGCGCTTATTTTTTTCCTTATATCTGAATAAATTTAAATCAATCCCAAAAGGAAAAATCATAATCTTATTTAATGGAGTACCATTACTACACAATTTTTCTTTTGCATATTGAGTCTCGCAGTGTATAAATTCAGCACGTTTTAGTACAAATTTATATGTGATCCTATATAATATATTTCTATACGGATTTATAAATATATCACTCCCCATTGCAAATACAACAAATGGATGAAAGTTGCTTAGGGCTCCATAGAGACCATGATCTGTAATAAAAAATGCATGTAATATATCTGGATTTAATTTCTTAAGTAATTTTTTTACTCGCCTTATTATTTTTATTTGATTCAGAATAAATTTAGGGCTTAATTTCCATCCTTTCCCAAGGGGACCTATATAGTGAATATTGAATCTTTTTTTGTTTCCTATTTTAGAGTATTCTGGCTTATTTAATGATAAAACATCAACTTTGTGTCCGCCATTCGAATAATAATGAACAATTCTCTGTGTATGGATGCTATTAATATCAGCTATATAACAGATTCTCATTTTATCATCAAAAAAATTTATATATTTGTAAATTTAATAGAAAACGTTGGTTTTTTTTCTATAATAACTGAGTATCTAACTACGTTAAAATCCTACCTAAAACCTTGGAAATATATAAAATTTCATTATTCTTGATATTATTATAAAAAGGCAGCGCTACAGTTCTTTCCGAAGTACTTTCAGTAATTTTGAAATCACCTCTAGAATATCCGAACAAACTTCTATAGAAAGGCTGTAAATGAATGGGAGTGAAATAATTACTGCAGGCTATTCCTTTTCTGGTGAGTTCCTCTAAAATATCATCTCTATCTTTCTTTGAAAACCGATCAGGCAATTGAACCACATAAACAAACCAACTTCTTTTCAATCCATTGATTTCAACAGGAATTTTAACCAGGTCCTTTAACAAATCATTGTACTGCCGGGCAACAGCTTCTCTCTTTCTGAGAATTTCTTCGATTCTCTCTAACTGGGCGATTCCGAGAGCACAGTTAATATCTGATATTCGATAATTGTAACCAAGCCTTTTGTGGGCTAACCATCCTCCTCCTTCTCTCCCCTGATTTCTAAGACTAAGGCACATACGAGCAGTTTTTTCATCATCTGTAACAACCATCCCGCCTTCTCCGGTGGTTATCTGTTTATTGGGATAAAAGGCAAACGTGGAAATCTCCCCAAAAGTCCCAACTTTTTTCCCCTTATATTCCGCTCCTATGGCTTCGCAGGCATCTTCAATGACAGAGAGATTGTATTTTTCAGCTATTTGCATAATTCTGTCCATGTCACAGGGGAGACCGAATATATGGACCGGAAGGATTGCTTTTATTCTTTTTCCTGATTTTCGGTCCATGAGGAATCCTGTTTTTTCCTGTTCATAGCCGTTTCGTTCTATGTATTCTTCAATCAAATCAGGATCCAAGTTGTATGTATCCGGGTCTATATCCACAAAAATGGGAGTGGCTCTGACAAAGAGGATACAGTTGGCAGAGGCGATGAAGCTAAAGGGAGAGGTGATGACCGCACCATCTTCACCAATATCAAGACTGAGTAAGGCTAAATGGAGAGCAGAAGTCCCGCTGTTAACCGCCACAGCGTGTTTTGCTCCGATATATTTGGCAAACTTGTTTTCAAATTCTTTGAGTTTAGGCCCGAGACTGAGATGGGGAGTATTTAGCACATCCAGAACAGCATTGATTTCTTTTTCAGTGATGTCCGGTCTTGAAAGAGGGATATTCATTTTTCGACTCAATGAGAACTCCTTATAAGAGAAGAATAATAATGGCCGCAGCTCCCCCTAAAATTCCTATACAATATGCGATGAGAGAAGTCTGTGTTTGTGAATAACCTTTTTTTATGAATCTGTCATATATATGGTCTCTATCACCAACGGAAATAGGCTTTTTCTTGAAAAGCCTGCGGCCTACTGCCAGGGTGAGGTCTGCTATGGGAAGAATCAGAATCAATCCTGGTATGAAAAGATGGGCCAGTGAATAAGGTTTAGTCACAAATCTCACAGCCAAGATACCTAACATAAAGCCCAGAACAGTGCTTCCATTATCACCAAGAAAAATCTTTGCCGGATGAAAATTAAAGATCAAAAAACCGGCTGTGGCTCCCACTAATGCCAGGGAAATGGATGCCCATAGAAGGTCTCCCTTTAGAAGGAAAACAGCAAAAAAACCTAAAGACGCAATAAGGGTGGTTCCTGTGGCAAGACCATCAAGTCCATCTAACAGATTAACGGCATTGATGGAAGCCACAATAAAAATAACTGTTAAAGGAATGCTTATATACCAGAAAGGAATCAAATCAGCCGTTATACCACACACAAAAATGAATATGAGAGCCACGCCAATCTGTCCTATAAATCTTAAATAAGGTTTAATTCCTCTTATATCATCTAAAAGACCTATAAGAACAACAAACAGCAATGAGGCATAAATTCCTGTGGTTACTTTAAAAGGAGGTTTATACACAAATGAAATGATGAATAGGGAAGATACAATTCCCATTCCTACAGACATACCGCCGAGAAGAGGCATGGGCTTTTTATGGATGTTTAACATGGGGTCAGAAGGATAGTCTAAAATTTCTAATTTGAAAGACATTTTTCTGGCTAAGGGTGTAGTGGCTGCTGTGATGAGGAAAGAGGTCAAAAGAAAAAGTATCAGTTTTATCAATGGATTACCTTATGCGGTGGCAAAATCTGACTGAATGAAGCGCTGATATGTGGATATCAATCGTTTTTCATCCATATATTTGACTATGCTTTCAAGGTCCCCTATCGTGTCGATTATCAGACCAAAGTTGAAATGGTTCTTGTTCTCTACCACAAGGATTTTTCGATGCGATGTTCTTTTCATGCTTTCCATTTCCTCATTGTACAGCTCTTCATGCAGTTTCTCTCCGGCTCTCAGCCCTGTGACTTTGATAGGGATATCTTTTTCCGGCTCTAATCCGGAAAGCCTAATCATTGTTTTAGCGAGTTCCATGATTTTTATGGGTTCTCCCATATCCAGGACAAATATTTCTCCCCCCTTCCCCATAGAGGCTGATTGGAGGATAAGCTGAACCGCTTCAGGTATGGTCATGAGAAAGCGTGAGGCTTCTTTGTGTGTCACTGTAAGGGGGCCGCCCTGTTTGATCTGTTCTTTAAACAATCTAGCCACACTTCCAGTACTGCCAATGACATTACCAAACCGCACACTCATGAATTTGGTGGAATTGGCTCTTGCCAGACCTGCGATATACAGCTCACCCAGGCGTTTGGTGGCTCCCATTAAGTTTCCAGGTTTAACCGCTTTGTCCGTGGAAATAAAAACAAATTTTTCCACTTTATTTGCTATAGATAGATCTGCCACATTTTTCGTGCCCAGCACATTGTTTCTAAAGGCTTCTAAAGCATTCACTTCCATAAGGGGAACATGTTTGTGAGCAGCGGCATGAAAAATAATTTGGGGCCTATATTGCTCGAAAATGCGTTGGGTTGTTTTCTTGTCACACACATCAGCCACTAAAGGAACACACTCAAGGGAAGGAAAGCTTTTATGAATTTCTCTATGCGTGTAAAAAACACTGTTTTCCCCATGATCAAAAAGAAGGAGCTTTTCAGGCTCGAATTGGGAGATCTGCCGGCAGAGCTCACTGCCGATGGAACCTCCTCCTCCTGTGACCAGGACTCTTTTTCCTGAAAATTCATGTTTGATCCTTTTTAAATCCGTCTCTAAAGGCTCTCTTCCCAGGAGATCCTCCATTTGAACTTCTCTTATTTGATTGACACTGACTTTCCCATCCATTATCTCTGCAAGGGCAGGAATGGTCATGAATTTAGCTCCTGATTTTATGCAAAAATCCACAATCTCTCTTATTTGGCTTCTGGATGCAGAAGGGACGGAAATAATGATTTCTTCAATATTGTAATATCTAACAATTTCCGGAATATCCTCCCGATTCCCCATAACCTTGACTCCATGCAGCTTAAGTCCTTTTTTTAAGGGATTATCATCGATTAAGCCTATAGGAGTATAAGAACCATTTCTTCCTTTAAGCATCTCCCGTAAAATGGCCTCTCCCGCACTTCCCGCGCCTACAATCAAAGTTCTTTTTCCTACTTTAGGTGAGGTCGAGAAAAGTTCTCTTGAGAACCGTATGGAAAACCTGAATCCTCCCACAAAAATGACCAGCAGCATCCAGTCTATGAAAAATATAGACCTGGGATAACCTTGGAATTGATTGGCAAAATAAAGGCTCAGCACAATCAATACAGAACTTGTGCTCACGGCTTTGAGAATAGCGGCCAGATCTTCTGTGCTTGCAAACCGCCACATGCCTTTATAAAGTCCAAAGATTCTGAAAAAGAGTATGCGCATAAGAAGGATCAAGGGAAATGTCTTGACCATAATCATAAAGTACTGATGGGGTATGTCTAACTCAAAACGGAGAGCAAACGCCAAAACATAACAAAAAATGATCAAAAGGAGATCAATAGCCATGACAATGAGCGTTTTTTTACGGCTTGCGTCAAACTTTTTAAGCTTTTGATTTATTTTTGATCCGAGGGAATTCATTGTCCTGCTCCCTTTTGCTTAATAATTAAAAAATTCTTATTTAATTAATTTAATTGAACCTTTTTCTATTTCATATCTCCGTTTGCAATTTTGACAAACAACCTGAATCAATTTTGGATCCATTATGTCTAACCTTTCTCCGCAGTAACACATCCAACCCTTAATCTTAGCAGGCACTCCATATACAAGTGCATAATCCGGGATATCTTTATTCACCAATGCTTCTGCCCCAATAAATGCGTATTTCCCAATAGTGATTCCGCATACAATTGTGGCATTCGCACCTATAGAGGCTCCTTTTTTTACTACCGTTTTCTTATATTCGTCTTTACGCGGCCAATGAGATCGAGGATTTATAACATTAGTGAAAACCATAGAAGGACCACAGAAGACATCATCTTCAAGGGTCACTCCATCATAAACAGAAACATTATTCTGAATTTTGACATTATTACCGATTATGACATTAGGTCCCACCATGACATTTTGACCTAGGCTACATTTTTCTCCGATTTGGACATTATTCAGTATATGACAGAAATGCCAGATCTTAGTGCCCTTACCTATTTCAACATCTTCATCAATATAGGATGAAGGATGAATAAAATAGGATTTTTTTTTTTCCTGCGACAGGTTTATGGTGATTTCTTTATTTGTTAAAGAATTTTGGCATGCTTCTAATACCTTTAATACTTTTAAACCTTCTTTTCCATCTGTCATTGGTTTTTTGCGGGATTTTATACAGTCAATGTAGTGTTGACATTCTTTTTTTAGTGGTTCAATATTTTCTATTGGTACTGGCTCTGCATTTTCTGGTTTAGGGACAGGCATTCTATCGATCCAATCTACCTTGTGGTTATAAAATAACAATTTGTTATTTGGTTCAATATCATTAAACATGACCATACTTTTATCACCAACAACTACTAATTTTTGTTCCTTATATGGATGAAGCCATGAAACAAATATGTGTGCCTTTGTTCCTGAGGGAAACTCCATGTTTGTAACAGTTACATCAGTTACATTTTGGTTTAAATAATTTCCTCCATGCGCAGATATATTGTCAGGCATTTCTCCAAGAAGCTTAAGAATTACTGATATATCATGAGGAGCAAAGGACCAGAGTATATTTTCTTCAGTACGGAATTTTCCGAGATTAAGGCGGTTGGAATATATGTAATTGATTTTACCCAACTCCCCTTTATCAATCATCTCTTTGAGTTTCTTTAATGCGGGATGATACTGAAGGAGATGACCAACCATTAGGATTCTATTTTTTTTATGAGCAAGGGAGACCAGTCTCTCACCATTTTCGTAATTAAGGGCGATTGGCTTCTCAACAAAAACATCCTTTTCTGCATTTAGGGCTTGTGAAGCTAAATCGTAATGGGAAATTGCCGGTGTTGATATAGCAACTGCTTTTATTTTTTGGTCTTTAAGAAGAGTCGAAAAACTATTGAAATATTTTATATCAGGATAGTGCTTTTTAAATTGATTAAGGACTTTTTGGTCTGAATCACAGATTGCATAAAGAGATTCCAATTCATAGAAATTGCGAACGAGATTTTTTCCCCAGTAACCACATCCTATAACAGATATGTTTCTTGACATTATACACTCCAAAATTAAGAACGTTTCTTTAATAGAACTTAATTAGAAAAATGAATATAAAGAATAGTTATAACAATTAAATATTCATTTTCCATCATCAATTCACAGTTACGGACTTTGCCAGATTCCGGGATTTGTCTGGATCTAATCCCCTGGTCAGGGCTATGGCATAGTCAAAGATCTAACGATCTCTATGCTTTGATGATCTTACGGCGGTTGGTTTTTACCTCACGGGTGGCGTTGCGGGTGTCCAGCACCAGATTCGCATACCGGACGAGCCATTCATAATCATAGGCAGAGTGGTCTGTGACAATGACCACCGCATCCATTTGTTTGAGAAAATCTTCCGTAAGAGTGGATGATTGGAGGTCAAAGTCATACTTTCTCATTTTATGGGTTCGGGGGATATAGGGGTCGTTGTAGTGCACATCCGCATGTTTGTTTTTTAAGATGCTGATGATCTCCAGTGCCGGTGATTCTCTTACGTCATCTGTGTCTTTTTTGTAAGCTAAACCCAGGACCAGGATTTGGGAGCGGCTCAGGCATTTGCCTTTCTCGTTGAGCGCATCAGAGAGGCGGGATATCACATACTCGGGCATGGAGGTATTGACCTCGCCGGCAAGTTCTATGAAATGAGCATTGAAGTCCAGCTCCCGGGCTTTCCAGGAGAGATAATAGGGATCTATGGGGATGCAGTGACCGCCGAGTCCAGGACCCGGAGTGAAGCGCATAAAGCCAAAAGGTTTTGTGGAGGCAGCGTCAATGACTTCCCAGATATCCACATCCATGCGGTCAGCCAGGATTTTAAGCTCATTGACCAGAGCGATGTTTACGGAGCGGAAGATGTTTTCCAGAAGTTTTGAAAACTCGGCCACTTCAGGCGATGAGACCGGCACCGCTTCCTCAATGATAGATTGATAAAGGGCTGAGGCTGCCTCTGTGCAGTGAGGCGTGAGGCCTCCTATGATTTTAGGGATGTTCTTGGTTGAAAAATGGGGATTTCCCGGGTCTTCCCTTTCCGGGGAGTAGGCCAGAAAGATGTCCTCTCCCAGTGTAAAGCCGCTGCTTTTTATAAGAGGGAGAAGGATCTCTCTTGTGGTCCCCGGGTAAGTGGTGCTTTCCAGTATGATGAGCTGTCCTTTTTTGAGATTCCGTTTTATCTCCTGGCTTGTGGCTTCCACATACTTCATGTCCGGCTCTTTCTTGTCATCAAGAGGTGTTGGCACACAGATGAGGATGGCATCCATATCACGGAGAAAGGAATAATCTGTGGTGGCCGTGAATTTTCCGGTGTTGACGAGGGCTTTTATTTTCTCGTCCGGGATGTGATGGATGTAGGATTTTTGGGCATTGAGCTTGTCCACTTTTTGTTTATCAATGTCAAAGCCTGTGACCGTGAAGCTTTCTTCG
>Ga0180433_10004558_pt1 | contig 19361 bp, 29 predicted proteins | sample SS_ome_8_FD_132980 | JGI IMG/M metagenome (GOLD analysis project Ga0180433, IMG submission 132980) | Hypersaline lake sediment archaeal communities from the Salton Sea, California, USA - SS_1_D_1 metaG | ecosystem: Environmental > Aquatic > Non-marine Saline and Alkaline > Hypersaline >... | reverse complement strand
GATCATCTCTTATGCGATCGGTTGGCTGGCCTCCCTGTTCGATCTGGTTTTGGCCTGGATCGGCTCATGGTGGAACAATGCCCGAATCTGGATCAGTAATCTGTATGCATCGGTGGTCAGGGTAGTGATGGAATCGGAACTGATCCAGTTGATATGGGCGGGCCTCAGATTGGGCCTCGAGGTTTTCGAACAGGTCAAAATCATGATCGCAACGGTGTTTGGCTGGGTCCTGCATATCGGTGATCGGTTTATTCAGGTATTTGAGATCGCTCGGGATTTTGTCACATCGTTTGCGGACATCTTCTCGGTGGAACCCGTTGATATCTTTGGATGGGCCGGATTCTCCGAGACAGGGGGGGGCGCGGCCGGTGAAATCCCAGATGATCCTTCGGGCTCCTATGCCAGCGGTCTGGCTGCATCCGGCCCCAGCAATGCCAAGGCAATCACGTTGCTATTCTATGGCCTCTGGTGGCTCGATTTCTGGTTTGGGAACGTCCCCACCGTGGGCTATCTCTTGATCTGGGTCCTCTATGCGGTTCTTGGCTGGCGCGTGATCTGGTGGGCCAAATCGAAATTTGAACGGGTGGCTATAACCTCATGAAAGCCAGACTGGTATCGGTCCTAGTGTTGATCTCTACCCTGGTGGTTGGGGTGCTACCGGCCGGGGCGCAGCCCCCGGTATTCTCCCTGGCTGCATGGTGGTCGATGGACGAAAGTGGGCAACGCACCGACAGCCACGGATCAAACCACCTGGCCAATTATGGGGCCGGATCGGTGGCCGGTGTCCAGAACAACGCTACCCAATTCAACGCCTCTACAGAACACCTTTACACGGCGACCGACGGTCTCGAACCGGACCCCCAGCATACCTTGGCATTCTGGTTTCGATTGGACAGCGCGCCGGGCAGCGATCAACGGTTCATCACCAAGGAAACCAGCGCGGGCGATCTCCAATTTGCATTGGACTATATCCAGTCATCGGCCGTGCTCCGGTTTACGGTGGTCGGCTTGGCCGGGTCGGTGCCTGTGACGGATACCGTGGATTCAGCGGCGATCTCTACCAGCACCTGGTACTATGTGGTCGCCTGGTCGGATTCGGCCTATGACACCATCAATATCCAGGTGAACGATGGCAGCGTATCGAGCACCAGCCATGGCTATGGGATCAGAGCCAGTTTCAGCCCCGGTGCATTCGTGATCGGTGCCAGCAGCCTGGCATTCACCATCGATGAGTTTGGGTACTGGCATGATATCTTGTCCAGCACCGACAAAACCTGGCTCTATGATAGCGGGTCAGGCCGGACCTATTCGGAGCTTAACCCAACAGTGCCCACTGCCACTATCCAGCCGACACCCACCCCACGGGACTACCCCAACAATTTCATCTCTGACCCGGCCATGAGTGTGGACCCCGGCCCGGTTGGTGGGGATGGGGGAAACAGCCCCTGGCGCGGCCGTGATGATATCTCCTGGTCGTCTTGTTACCATGCCACGGATTTTGCCTCCGATTGGGCTACCGAATTCTGGGGGGTGACGGGTGCCTGTTCTGGGCCGGGGGGTGAGGAAGGGTTCTGGTGGACCGTAGAAACCAACCAGGGTGGCAGCGCCGGCCTGACGGCTGATGACGGTTTCTATCAGGAATTCACCTGGCCCTATGCCGGCAATATGTACGCCACCTATTTTCTCAGGACCTGGGGCGGGGCCTGTGTCAATGTGTTGGTAGAAATCCGGGATGCTGGGACCAATGCACTCCTGGGATATGATCGCGTCCCGGTCTGTGCCAGTGGATGGACCCGTATCACCAAATTTTGGGGGCTGGGCTCGTGCCCCGGTGGGATCGGCTGCCCCGGTACCTATCGTATCTATTTCTTGACCGAAAGCCTGCCCGCCTATGATGCAAACTGCGGTCAGTATTGGTATGATTGGGATAGCATCCTCTTTGTGGATGGGGTAACGATTTCGAATGAGAACTATTTTGGCTGCCCTGGAGACCCACAGCCACCGGAGGCCACCCCAACGATCAGCCCTACACCCTCCAACACCCCGACCACCGACCCAAGCGCACCGACCCCAACACCCTGGCCTACAGGAACAGCGGGGCCGACCAGCAGCCCCATACCAACCCGAACCCCGACCTATACCCCGCCTCCCATGGCCACCTGGACGGCGGCTCCGACCTGGACGGCCTTTCCCAGCCCCACGGAACTGCCCATGACCTCGGTCTATGCCACGCCGCCGGGCGGTTGGGGTACACCGGTGCTGCCAACCCTGGTAGCCATTCCGACCCTAGAACCGGTGGCCGGGTTTACTCCCAACGCAACCTATGAATACCGGTTCGAGGCGGCCAGCACCTTGATAGCGTTCGGGTCCGCATTCGCTACCAAGGTCTACACCACCACCGATTGGGCGACCGGCCAGGATTGGGACCCCCTCGATTTTTACACCACGTCCGTGGGCTATACAGGCACCCCAACGAACCCCCTGTTTAGCCTGCGGTTCATTACGCTTCCGATCGGGTATCTCAAGGGATTGGTTCGATACATGCCAAACCTGGGACCGTTGATCATGGCCGTTATGGCCGTCATGTTGTTTGCGATCATGACCGAACTGGTGGTCTTTGCATACCGGGTCGTGGTCTGGGTCATTGACAAGGTGGAACGCTTCCTGAACCTGCTGGGTGAATGGTTTCCCACTGGAGGTTGACGCCATGAAACGAAAGGCAATCCTCGTTACGTTTGTTTTGCTCCTGCTCTGGGTTACGCCGGCCTATGCCACCGATCCTGACCCAACCCCAACGCCGGCGCACAGCCTGGACACGCCCGATATCGACATACCGGAAATGGCGGAGGATATCGACGATTATTTCGGCATGCCCCCACAGGATACCAGCACCAACCTGATCAGCTACGTATGGGCGCTGGAAACCTGGACCGATTTCATGTTCTCGTCGGCCGCCTCGGTCTGGTTTGGTGTCTCTCGGACCTATGGCCTCTGGTACATCGTGCTGACCATGGGCCTGATCGTTGCAGGCCTGCGCTTTGTCTCCGCCATGCGATCGGCACGGGCAGCATCGGCCGCCGATGAAGAGGAAGCGGGTTAGTTTGGTCCACCTTTTGAGCCACAACCGGCCCGGATCCGGGCCGGTTGTGCGGGGAAGACGGCCCCAAACTGTATGCTGATTTACCTCGTTGCTATCATCCTCAGTGGCTTTGCCATCCAATTTGCCGGGTCCCCCGGCCTGGCTGATCCCCAACTAGCTGCCTCTGTTTTGCTCTGTGTTCCGGTCCTTGTTGCCATTGTCGGTTGGTGGTCGCTGGGTGGGGGCGAGTTCCAGCGCCGCCATTGGGTCTGGGTTGGCCTGGTCGTGAGCCGGTCGATCTCGGCCGGCGCGGCCTGGTTCGCGTCTCCCTTTATGCTTCCCTTTAGTTTGGCTCCAATCGCCGGGCTCATGACCCAACAGGTGGCCCGCTTTCGCCAGGATCGGATCAGGCCCGCGCTGCAGCAAATTGGCCTGATCCTGACGGGGATCTCTCTGTTCCAGCTGCTGGCACCAGGGATGCAGAATGTCTGGTTGAACCGAAATGCCCTGGCTAGTGCTCTCTGTCTCTCTCTGGCGGCCTATCTGCCGGATTTGGTCGGGTCGGGCCGGCTTTCCAAGCTCCTGGCGGCTCTGGTGACGCTCGGGATCGTGGCCACAGGGAGCCGCGGCGGGCTCATTGCAGCGGCCTTGATGGCGGCCTATCATTTCCGGCTATTGCATTGGGCCGCGCCCGCGGCGGTCGCAGCGGTACCCATAGCCCTGCAACTGCGTAACCCGGCGGCCATTTCGATACGGCTTGGCTTCTGGCGGGATGCCCTGGCCAGCTGGATGAGCTCCCCCCTGATCGGGATCGGTCCCCAGCCTTTGCCCGGCGGGGCCCTCCACGCCCACAACCTCCCCCTCGGGGTGTTGGCGTGGTCTGGCCTGATCGGCCTGGTGATCCTTGGCTATGGGATAGGGCGATCGGCCAAAGGCTGGTACATGCCGCGCTGGGCCTGGGCCGGCGTGGTCGCATTCCTGGCCCATGGGATGATCGAGGATTTCACGATCCAACCCGCGATCATGGCGCTTCTAGGCGTAATCCTGGCGTCAGAGCCCAAGCCAGGTCAGTATTGCCGGCACGGCCCCGGTCAGATACAGGACACCGGCCACCATTAGCCCACGCAACAGGTAAAGCTCTGCCTTGCCTCCGGTGGTGAACTGCAAGGGTTTGGGCAGCAGCCGTAGCCGTACCCCCAACAGTTTAACCCCGTGCTTGGTGAACGCATCCAGGAGGATATGGCTTGTCCAACCCAGCGCCAGGCCATACCAGGGGCCGCCCACCAGCCAGGCGGCCCCCCATACCATGATCAAAGGTATCTCACCATGCAGCAAGCCCCTGTGCTTGGTAAACCAGCGGGCCACACGAAAGGGCAGTCGGGCCGGGTTAAGGGTGATTCGCTTGGGTCCGGCGTCGAGGTCCGGCGCAATGGACCCAAGCAGGCAAAGCGCCCCGGCCCCACTGATCGGATCAGGCATGGCCAGGGCCACCAGAACCCCGGCCATAAGATGGGTCTCACCGGTCATACGCTTATCGAGTAGTAGAACTCATCGCCCACAGAGATAGGGCTAACCGGGCAGCCTATGGTAGCCTCTATCTGACGAATGATATGAGGTTCCCCTAGCTGCTCGGATTCTATCCCAACCGGCAGCCTGGCCAGCAGATAGAAGGTATCCAAGGTGGGCGAGATGTAGGGCTTGAACCGAACGCGCCCCCGGTGAAACCAGTTGCCATTGTTGCTGCGTATCTGGTTGCGGGCCAATGTATCTGAGATCAGCTCGATCAATGGCCATACCTGCCCCTTGATCTTGCTGGGCAATCGGCCCATGGTGATGGTCTGGCCATCCAGCTGGATAGATTCGATTGGCCCCAGCTGTTCCCAGATTTGCAGTTGATAGGCCACCGGCCTGGGTATGAGGCCAGAGCTACCATTGTCCGAATCCTCATCACTCCAGATCGAACGTCCAACAATCGCAGCCCCAAACATTTGGATCATTTGGACGCCAATGGTGTACATGATCCAGATTCCGAAAATATACCCCGCCGGATATAACATCGCCTCGATATAGGGAGTGATGTTCCCATAATCTCCCAGCAGCGGTAAGACCTGTTGTGCAAAACCGGCCACATAGAAAATGGTGATCGCCCACGTGATCCCTTTGAGAATCATCACCATGGCCTTGTATCCGCTCTCCAATCTGTCTTTATCGTTCATTCTCCTAATCCTTGAATGGTTCCGAGTCTCTGATCACCCGGACCTTGATACGACCACGGCCGATGGTATAACCAACCAGGCCCGCGGCCACGATGGGGGCCAGCCAGCAGCCCAATACGACCCAGATGGGATTGTCCATTGATTTAGCCTCCTTTCTGAGTGATTATCAGGACAGTCACCACAAACAAACCCGCTAGTAGAACCCATGTCCACCACGGGATATATGACCAAAACTTGCGCCGGCGGCGATTGCGCGTGATGCCCACCTTGACCGGCTGATCGGGTGGTAAGAATACGATTCTCATGGGATCATCTCCTAATCCAACGACCGGCAAAGGTGGATCACGTATTCAAGCTCGGAAACCATATCTTGCAGGTCCTCTATCGTATATTGATTCATGACATTGATACAAACATCCTCGTCACCACAGATCCATGCTGAAAGCACATCCGTAACCATGCCTATCAGTTCTTCTTCAGTCATTCTTCCTCCTCTATTACGTGTTGCGTGTTGTGCGTTGCGAATTTGGCGGCATTACCCCCCTGGCCAGGTTCATAGTTTTCTACCAAATAGGTGAATTCCTCGGCATCGGGCACTTGATCGGGTCCAGCCAATAGGAGCAAGCGCCGTGGTTTTTTGATGTATCCTGGCAATAGAACATAAGCCATATCGCCAATGGTGATGATCGGTTCCCCGATATTCGGATCGAATTCACTATTGGCCAACAGCCGTCTGACGTAAATCTGACTCGCCCCGTGTCGTCTGAATCTGCCCCAGATTTGTCGAATCGGAGCATTGCCCCCTAACTCATTTAATGCGTACTCCCAAACATCACCAGGGGGGACAGCCAAGGTGGCAGCGTCTGGGCCATCGCCCCTGGCAATGGAGCTTACTAGCTCAGTGATCTGCTCCCGGCTGATATATGGCCCCTGGACGATCACCCGTTCCCCGGCAAACTGGTAAACCATGCGCCCCTTGATCCCTAATCCCCTGGCCTCTCCTGAATCCAGGATCAACTGGCTACTGGTATAGTCAACGCAGTGGAACGCCATTCGGGCCGCCATGTTGGATTTGATCAGGGTAGTAATGACAGTAGTCTTTGGCGTCTGGGTGCCTGCCCATAGGAACACGCCGGCAGCCCGGCCCCTGGCGGTTAGGTCCATCATGAGAGATTCGACGATGTTTCGCAAATTCTTGTATTCTGGGTCGGTCATCAGGTGGGCTAGCTCATCAATGACGATCAGCAGATAGGGCAGCCGCTTATCTGATTTTCGATAGTTGTATCCCTCGATGGTCTCTGTATCGGCGTCATAGAAGAGATCGAAACGCCGGTCCATCTCTGCCCTGATCTCCTCCAACACAATGGCGGCTTCTGACTTCTCAAAGATGAACCCATAATCGCCCCAGAGGTGGGGGATACCGCGATATACATTCAGTCCAACGCCGCGCTTGAAATCGAACAGCACCAACCTGACCCGATCGGGGCCGTTGCGTGAAATAAGGGTGCATAGAGCCTGGTGTATCCACGAGGTCTTACCCCATTTGGTGGCCCCGGCAATCAGTATATGGGTCCATTCCCGGAAATCCTCATAAATCAGTCGGGAATTTGAGGCCAGGCCAATGGCCACGCAAAACGGGCGGGATTTGGGCAGTAGCCCTATGGCGTTGGCAGCTGTGACCGAGCTATACCATTCGAACATCCTGGGAACACCAGCCGCGCCGGCCTCCATTTCGACGATATAGAATGCTCCGATCTCAGCGTCATAGTGGGGCACCACTCCCCGGCCAATGGATACCGACAGGTCCTGTTCACATACCGCCGTCTCCAGCAACTGGGCTAGCGTGATCTTGTAGGGTTTGCGCCCGATCCTGAACCATAGCTGCTTGTGATCGTCGGTGATGAAACACTCATCAAATCGAACCTTGCTATAGATGTATCGATTCCCACGTAGATACCGGTAACACAGCCCAAGCTGGGTCAGTTCCTCTATCAACCGCTTTCCCACGCCCCGGGCGGTTTTAGCCACCTGGCGCCGCTCTGCCTGCTTTTGCCTCTCTTCCTCTCGATATGCGGTGGCTATCGGATCGCCGTTGTCCCCCCTGGCTCTTAGGACACGAGCCGTCAAAAAACCGCCCCCCCCCAGCCCGACTACCGACAGCCCCACCAAAACAATGGCCAACCCTCCCCCACTACTGCCCGCCTCTTGCCTCTCCCTGGGTTTTTGCCTGGGTAGCTCTGTTCCCGGCGTCATGGTCATGATCACCCCCCGCCGGCCGTTGGGGGTGGGAAGATTCTCCGGGGTGGGGGTGCTGCTCGGCCTGATCGTCGCCGTAGGCAGTGGGGTATTGGTGGGATTTGGGACCGGCTGCAGCACCAGGAGACCTTGGCCAAGGCCCCAATTTGGGGCCATCGCCGCGGGCATCGATGTCACCAGGTGGCCCCAAAACAGTAGCAGCAGCACATAGGTTCTCATTTGAACAGCGAGACCTCAAGGTATTTATCGTCTACCAGGGTGAATGCCGGCCGGCGATCTCCAATGGCCTGCTCGATTTCGCGTTTCAGATCGGGGTCAAACATGGCGTGATCTGCCACCACCCAACAATGGGTCGGGTCGAGGTCGGATCGTTTGATTCCTATTGCACTCATTGTGACCTGGCTCATCCCGCTGTTGCTCAGACTGGCCCGCCAACCTGACCAGAGCCGGTGATCCCGCTCGGGGCTGTAGACCATGCCCAATATGATGCTAGACGGTTCCACATGTACCACGGTCTGGCATTGCCCCATCTCATCAAACAACGGCCTTACATCCAGCCTGGATGATCCATTCCATTGCAGGCCGATCGATGCCACGAAAATGGGCAGCACTGCAAACAGGGTCAAAGCAACCAGGCCATGGCGTTTGATCATCCGGGATGCTCCGCGGCCGGCCAGCAGGTAGAGCGCCGGCGCTGATCCTATGAGCGACCGGGCCAACAAAAGTGGGGTGATCTGGCTTATGGCCAAGGCAATCAAACCAGGTACCCACGCGAAAACCCACAAGCTCGTGATCTTGGCATCGGACCCGACCAGTCCCACCAGGCCAAACCAATGGACCCCCAAGGCCAGTAAGCCCGAATGCCAGGCCAACGCGTCCGGCATGGCCCCGGCAAAAAAGACCTGGCTATATACGGCGTGAAACAACCAGGCTCCGATCGATCGTTCGGATAGCCAATAGCCGCCGGCTTGCATCTGGGAAAACTGGATCAGGAACATGAGACCTGGCACCAGGCCACCAATGATGACCGGTGCCGCCAGCCGCCGGATTGGGGCCGCCTGCCTCTCTTGCCAGGCCAGGATCAGGAACGCCAGCAAGACGTAGAGCGCCCCAATGTGGGTCGTCCATATGGCCAGAATGGAGCCCACGACCAGGAGCCAGTACCGTTTCAGGGACAACCCCACCATCATGCAGACCACCGCAAAGGCGAGACCAGAGTACATGCGCGCCTCGGTGGCATATCGCAACAGGAACGGGGAAAAGGCCATCAGCCCGAGCGCCGCCCACCAACCCGGGCCGATATCGAGCCGGCGCAACCACCATCCAAAGAGCAGCAGACTGGCAATGCTGAATAGGGCGGCCGGCAATCTCAGCAGCCATTCAGGACCCCCGGCAAACGGCCGGCTGATCAGATACCATCCAGGAGGGTGTACATCACCCAGCAGAGCCCACAGCATGCGATCGGGGGCTAACCTCGATACCACGGCTGTGAATGCCTCGTCATACCAGAAGGTATCCCATGGCAGCAGCACCAGCCGGAGCAGCACCCCTGCCGCCAGGATCAGGAATTCCGCTCTATTCTTCCTCATCTGCCCTAGATCGCCGCAAGGCTGCTACCACTGCCTGGCGCACAACCGGCCATGGCACGGCTCGGATTCCGGGCACCTTGACAAACGCCGCCACGGCCGCCACCAGGTAGGCCACTGCCTCCGGTGGGTCGAGTTCCGTTGATGCCTGGATATCAGCAAACAATGCACTGATAGAGGCCGGATCGATCCCCCAGCTTTCCAGCAACGCCACCCCCTGACCTGATACGATCGGTTCCATCTGGGGCCTGGCCACCATGCTGGCCAATTCCTCTGGCGTTTTGCTCCAAACGAACCGAGTGAGCTTCTTGAAACTGGTAATTATCTCTGTGTCCATATCAGCATGACTCCTAGTGAACTAAACCAAACAGCGAATACGAAACCGATCAGCACTGGGCGCACGCGTTCGAGCCGTTTTAACCAGTACCAACCAGACACCATGACAGCAGCCAGGAAAAACAGCAGCAGCATGGCTGTATCCCTGTCTGCCAGGTATGCTAGATAGATCGCCTTACGGTCCATGTCACATTCCAGATGGCCCACGCCACCGACCCCGCTCATCATTCGCTATGGCCCGATCGTACCAATACAGACCCACCACGACACCCACGCAAAACGCCAGAATAGCTATGATCAGCATGACTACCAGATTCATAAATGCAATTTCGTTCATATTGTTCTCTTTTATGGTAGCAAACCCCCAAAACTACCAAAAAACCATGGGGGTATATCCTAATACCTGTTAATTTTCAGGTGCTCATGAGTATGCTCATGAGTATGCTCATGAGTATGCTCATGAGTATGCTCATGAGTACCTAAAATCACCAGAGCCGTTCTAAGCGGGAATTCGCTCACTTTACGACCAAATCCCCGCGTATTTCTGCTTGACGTGCAAACTCCAAGAGTTGGCGCGCAATTTCGCCCTGGCTTTTGTCATATCTGCAGGCCAGTTCCTTGATGTAGTCCCGCATGTCAGCACCAATGCGGCCGGACCATGTTTCGGATACCCTCCGGCGTTCGCTAGGGGTCTGCCTCCGCTTCCTACCGTTGGTGGCTCCCCATCCTGCGCGCCGGATCGCTTCCTGACGTTCGGTCAATGGGTTAACAGGATCGGGTGACATTGCATATCCTGTGTACTAGCCGGGCAAACGCTTTGGCCCCTGGGCAATGCCGGTTGTATTCCCAGATCGTCTGGCCTCTTGCCTGGGCTGCTTTGATGTCAGTATTCAGCGGTATGGGATCGGAGCACAGATCACCTAGTATCGGATTCTGTCTGAGCATCCACAGCACGCGCCGGCTTTCATTGGTGGCGCGGGCCATGTTGGGGACCACCATTCCCAACGCCACGTTATATCCCTCAGCGTTGGCCACTACCACCATATCGATCAGCTGGGCGAGCCCCACGGTATCCAGGTGGCCTAGACTCACCGGCGCTATGATCTGATTGGCCGCGGCGAAAGCATTGATGGTCAAAAACCCCATTCCAGGTGGGCAATCGATGATAACGATATCCCATCTGCTCTGATCGGAAAGCGCCCTGGCCAGCACCCGTTCCCGGCCCATGGCCATGGCCTCGATCTGCTTGCTGATCTGGGCCAGGTTGATATCTGCCTGCACCAGGTCAAGGCCGGCCCGCGCCTGTTGTACGCAATGACCCATGGGGGACCCGCTCATGAGCAAGGCCGCGCCAGGACCCTCACCCATTCCCAGCGCATGGCCGGCGCTGCCCTGGGGGTCCATGTCGATCAGCAAAACCCTACGGCCCGAGATCGCCAGACCATAGGCCAGGTTTACCGCCACCGTGGTTTTGCCAACCCCGCCCTTTTGGTTTGCCATGGCCAGGATCATGATATACCCTCCAATCTCAATTGGCCGTCAGCTGTTGGTTTGGGGCCATCGCCGGTAGCTGCCTGGCCACTATGCCGCCCCAAAACGGGCACAGGGCCGGCGATCCACCGACCGCAAACGAGCGCCGCGGTTTTCGGTTTGGTCCTGTGGCTCTGTTCAAATAGGGCTATGACCTCGGCTAGGGTGAGCCTGGAATTGTCGTATTCCTCGTATTCCGCCATGATAGAAAATCCTCCGTCAATCAGATTGCACCAACCCTCGCTCTATCATCCAGGGGGGGGGGGAAAATCTGGGTAACACCTTCTGGCCAGGGATATATAGCCGGCGGAAATGATAGTGGCAGCGCCTACATAGAACGATCATATTGCTCTGATCAAGGTTTTCCTTGTTGCCATCGATATGATGCACCACTAGCCGGCTGTCTCCAGGAAGCCCATCAGCGCCGCATAGTTCACAGTGCCAGTGAACCCGCTCTTTTTGTTCGAACCGCCATTGTCCCCTGTTCATCGATGCTCACCCCACGGATCATCCAACGATGGCACCGGGATCGCCGGACCAAGCGTACGCTTGCGCCAGGTGATGGCCTCCTGCCAATGCTGTTTGATTCCCCATGCTTCGGAATCCAGCCACCGCCGAATAAGTCGCTCTTCTCTCTCAAGGTCCTCGAATTGCCGGCGGTTTTCGTTCATCGCCCTAGACTCATCGATTCGCGCGGCCTTGTTCCCAACATAGAGCTTCCGCTTTCCATCCGGCCCCTGATATCCACCGCGGCGATCCAAGCGGAAGATCATGTATAGATACTTACCCTTGCCGTTGCGATCCTGCCATTGCTCCTTGGCCACACTCGGGTACATCCGCTTGCCCTCCAGGATCATCTTTTGCTGGGCGATCTGGATAAGCCGCCCGCGGGCGTCGATCATCACACCATTCCATTGCTTCAAATAGTCCGTTACTGTCCCTTGATCGTACATCATGCCTCCTTTGGGGCCGCGGCCATCGGGGATCCGTTGCTGATCCGGGCCAAGCCCGACCCAAAACTAACCCAAAACCTCCTGATCTCCAGCTCATCCAGTGGTTTACTGCACAGGCACCATAGCCCTAGTAATTGCATACGTCGGCATTGGTCCCACCCGTTGCAGTTTTCATCACATCGGCCACGCCGGCCGAAATAGGGGGTCGAATCGCCACGCGCCCTGCTGGACGTGTCAACCCCGGCGTCCCTAAGCCAGGTCCTAATGTAATGCTTCGTGACCCCGATCTGATCGGCAATCTCTCCCAGCGATTGACCATCGTTCCAGGTATCGATCAACCATTCATCATTGGGCCGGCGGGCACACGCCGCCAGGTGGGTATCATAGACATTGGCCGTCATTTGAGCACCACAGTATGGGCACCGTCGCAAGCTGGCCATCAGTGTTGGATCAACCCCTCGAAATCTGTACCAATCCCCAGATACCTGGCCTGGCGTTCGGTGTCGGTTTCCCAATCCTCTGGGTCGAACCCCCTAGGCGGGTTGTAATCATCTTTCAGCGCCGCCACGAGGTAGCCGGCCGGTTTGAAATCCGGGCCGGCCGTCGTTTGCTTGTGGCGGGTATAGTTCAGTTTCTCCTGGATGTATCCAGGTTGATGGTCGTTCAAGATTTGGTCGATAACGTTTGTAGAAATGCCCAATGCTATCAATTCTTTATGTAGATCAGGCATGCATGCATTCATGCTTAATTCTTCTATGCTTAATTCTTCTATGCTTATATCTTCCTGTATGTCACTTTTGACATGACCCCTCATGTCACGTTTGACATGACCCCTCATGTCACGTTTGACATGACCCCTCATGTCACGTTTGACATGACCCCGTAGGGTTATGTCAGATGTGACATGACCCATGTGGATAAGTTTTTCCACGGCCATTGCCGTGATTCCAGGTTCCCAGAGATAGGCCGGCTGCCAATGGCTTTCCGGGTTTGTCTGATTCCAGGTCCCCATTAGATATGTCAGGGTATGGCCTGCCTGTTTCCGAACCGTGATAACCAGGCCCCTCCTGACTAGCCAGGATCGCCACCGTGTAATGGTCCTGTGGCCCACCCCGAAAAGGCCGGCCAAGGTACGATCAAAAGACCACGACGCAAGCAGACCATTGGAATAGAACTCATGCAGCGGGGGTGCATACCTGCTTTCAGGGGGATTTGGGGATCGCCAGACCCATGACAGCAGTTTGAGGTACATTCCCAGCGGGCTCGATATGGCGGTTAGGAACACAGGATCATCGAGGTCTGCACAGGAAAGGCCAACGTAGATATTGGATCGTTTCGACATGGTTTGATCCCACTAGACCCACCGGGCCGGGCCGGGTCTCCGGCCCGGTGATACCTCTCGATAGGTAGAAGAACCAGTTGTTGGGTCTTGGGTGGGTCCCTCCTTTCGATAGTCTGATACAGAGACAAAAGAAAAGGCTTCCCGGTCGCCTAATCTACCGTGGTATTGGGGCCACCTGGTGACATCGATGCCCGCGGCGATGGCCCCAAATCGGCCGTTCGATCGTTTAGCAATAGCACCCACTCAGGTCGAATGCCTAGGATTTTCACCAGGGTTTTGGTGCCGATGCCAGAATTCCCTGATAGAATGTCGTTCATCGTCTGTTGAGGAATGCCAAACGCTCGGGCCATTGCTGATTCAGATGGATAGTGATCTCGCTCGTTTCGCAGCATTGAAATGATAACGTCCATCATTGAAACCCCTTTTCAATTAACCGCAATCACGGTTATAGTGTACAGCAAAACTAGTTGGTTGTCAACCGGAATTCCAGTAGAATTGAGTTGTGAAGCAGATTGGGACAATCATCCGGGATGCCAGAAAAAAGAGAGATTTGAGTCAATCTGACCTGTCGGAATTGTCTGACGTTTCTCAGCAGGGCATTTCAGATATCGAGGCCGGAAAGCGCAGTCCGCGATTGGATACGCTTATCTTGCTGGCTAGGGGGCTTGATATGACATTGATTGAAATAGCGGAAGCTGTCGAAAACGGATTACGACCGGAGACACCAGAGGACCAATTAGCTATAGAGCAACTGGTTTTTTATGCGAAGCAATTGAATGATACTCACCGGGCAGCATTGGTGGAGATCGCTAAAGTAATGATCCGGGTCCAGACAAAGGATGCTTAAAGCCCACACGGTTTGATTTAACACCGCCATCATGGTATAGTAAACTGGCTATACCGGGAGGACCACTAGCCGCCTTGCGGCCCTCATAGTTCGGGTCCGTGAGGTCGGCGGTTCAAGTCCGCCCGCCCCGACTGCCTCTCGAAGGGCTCACGGGTTGCCATACGGGCAGCCCCGTGAGCCATGGGTTGGGTGGGCTTCCCCTTTTGGCCGGTTTCCGTCGCTACTAGCCATCATGGTAGAGCTGTTTGGCGGCTCTGGCAGTGTTTTGTAGCCCGGTTTTCTAGTGCAATAGGAGGATAAAGCCACCATGGTTCTAACAGTCACTACAGCCATTCTCGGTTTCAATCGCCACATGAATGCGCGCCGCCTGTCGCGCCACACGATCAGGGATTATAATACAACCCTCGATCGGTTCCAAGCGTTCATCGGTGCTGAGCGCCGCCTCGATTTGATCACAACAGAGGACGTGGAAGAGTTCCTGGCCTATTGGCGGGATAACCTGACTCGCCCGGCCGGCGTGGCCGATCGGGGCGCAATTCGCCTGAGTGCCAAATCTCTAGAGAATATGCGGATTGCGCTTTCCTCGCTCTGGTCATGGGCGGAACAGGCGGGCCACGTTCATGAGCACGTTATACGAGGCAGAATCCGACCGGTCAAATTCAACCCGCCTCCTATCGAGCCGTTCACCCCGGAGGAGATAAGGGCCATGCTGTCGGCCTGCGAAAAGACCGCGCCCACCGAGAGCAAGACGGGGCGCATGGTGGCCAGGAAACGACCCACGGCGAAACGGGACCGGGCGCTGCTCTTCTTCTTGCTCGATACCGGATGCCGGGTATCGGAGGTCACGGGTTTGAGTCTGGCTGATCTGGACATCAACAACAACGAGGTCACGGTATCGGGCAAGGGGGATAAGATCAGGATCATTCCCTTTTCCGATCAGACGGGAAACGCTCTGTTTGATTACCTGGCCTCTAGGGGTGTGATCCGGGTCAGAGGCAACAATGGCCACCGGTTCAACCACGTGGATACAGAGGACCGGACCATACCGGTATTCGCTGCCGCCCGGAAACGAGGCGGCTTCCTGGACAGGTCCTCGCTTTTGTCCCTGGTAAGGCGGATTGGAGACCGGGCCGGGGTCTCCAATGCCCACCCCCACCGATTTCGCCATACCTGTGGGATCATGTATCTGCGCAACGGTGGGGATATTTATACCCTGCAGGCCATCTTCGGCCATTCCAGCTTGGACATGGTGAAACGATACCTGGCCATCGCATCGGTGGATATCAAGCGAGCCCACCAGCGGGCTAGCCCAGTTGCAAATCTCTGAATTCTGTTGTAGAATGTGTGCGGGTGGGTCCGACAGGATTTGAAACCACGGACCACGTTCATTCTCATAGTTGGTTTTTTGCTTTCCGGCTCCTGGCTGGTCTCCGGTGTGACGGTAAGCCCTGTCGCTGCCCAACAGACCCTGCCCACGGTGACCCGGCCGCCAGCGCCGATACCGACGCTGCCCCCGGCTCCCCCTGATGGTCTCGATCCCATTATCGCACAACGCGCCGATACGGATTTACTAACCTCCCGTCTTGCTGTTGGCCTGGTGCAATCCTCCTACCAGGCGGCCCACGGCGCATACTGGCAAGCTGCGCCCACGCATTCTGACCCACCCAGAATAGGGCAAAACCTCCCTCCAAACCCATTGGCTCGGGTCAGCGACAACCCGGCCTGGTACGATATGGGTATTGACCTGCCCTCCGACATGCCGGTTTCCGTGCGGGTAGATGTATATGACGGGCCGCATGGGTCCGGCTATGTTATTATCGGCGCGTTGTGCGATGATGGGGGGACCATCTGGGAACGATCAGTCAATGTGGGGCCAGAGCTATGGCGGGATCATAACTGGAGGCAGTGCCAGGATGCACCGTAGACAGATCCTCCTGGCCATTGTTCTGGCGCTGTTGACCGTGGGTCTGGTCAGCGCACAGGGACCCACGCTACAAACGGACCTGGTAGCCTGGTGGAAACTAGACGAGGCATCGGGTACGCGCGCTGATTCGGCCGGTTCCCTCGATCTGACCGACAACAACACCTGTGGCCAGGTCGCCGGGGTGGTGGGCAACGCAGTGGATATCGTCAAATCGAATTCGGAGTATTTGAGCCATGCTGATGATCCTGATTTTGATCTGTCCGGGGATTGGACCATCAATGGCTGGGCGAAATGGTCCGACCCGGCTAATGATTTTTATCTGATCTCCAAAGACGCGGGCGGTGATCGGGCGTATTCTATCTTCTATCACACGGGGGCTGGACAATACCGATTACTTGTGAGTGGCGATGGCGCGTCTGTTGGATTTGTGAATTACGGGGATGGCGGAAGCATTGTTACCGACACCTGGAATATGCTCACGTTTTACCATGATTCGGCAGCCGATGAGATCGGTTTTGGCGTCAATGCAGGAACGCCGATCACGAATAGCTATTCAGCAGGAATGTACAACAGCGGCCAGCCATTCTTTCTGGGTCGCTACTATTCGTCGTACGGTGATATTTCGATCGACGAACTCGCGATATGGGATCGGCTGTTGACCCAAGCAGAACTGGACTGGCTCTATGATAGCGGGTCAGGCAGGACCTATGAGGACATCCTACCAACCCCGACGCCTACCATCGATCCCAACATGTCCACCTATTCGATGACGCTGCCCTCGGGTGGTACGGGTTTTGTGCGGGCGCAAGCTGATTTTGGTGATCTCATGGTCTTAGGTGGTATCATGTTGCTGGTGATTATCACCGCGTTTGCTCCAATGGTCGATTGGTCCCGATTATTCGGCAGGCGCTGGTGAGGCATGGCGTTACAAAATGATTTTCTGGTGCTGGTTTCGGTTTGTACTGGTGGCCTGGTCATGGTTGCCATTGCGCTGGTCATCGGCTGGAATCTGGGATATGCGATTCGTGGACTGCTCAAATTCTTTGGCCGGATCAATGAGGAAAAGCCACCATCATGATCTGGCCTGATCTGCAATATTTCATCGTCTACGTGGCCGGGGATATGATCCTGACCCTGGGCGCATTCATGCTGGCAGGATCGATTCTGTACGCTCTTACCCTCGCCACCGTATGGGCGGTGCGAGATATGAGAACATCCTAAAACGAAAGGAGGTGATAAACGTGTCGATCAGCCTTGATTTTACCACCCTCTGGACGGGGGCTAACGAGATTGTCAACGCGATTGGCCCGGTGTACCTGTACATCGCTGGTTTCTCGTTCGGCTTCATGATCCTGGCCGCGATCGTTGGCGCTATCTTCAAGTTCCGTGGTTTTCGGTAAACCGCAACCCGTTTTGGGGCAGGAGCCGGAGCTTGATGAGCAGCCAGGCGGCCCCAAATCACTGTGGGTTGACCCATGACAACCTACCACGCCAGGAATTGAGGTTCCTGGCTTGCACTTATGACGATTCATAGACGTACAATTGTTCTAATCATTCTGGTAGTCTCCCTGGTGGGGGTGGTTGGGGTGGTCTATGCAGCTGATGTATTCAGCAATTACGGCCTGGGTGTGGCCCCGGCGTGTGATTTTTCAGGCTATACCATTGTCACCGGATCGGAAGAATGCACCACGACCGGAATCAATTGCACCATGGGTGCTAATGACGGGTCGTGCATCGAGGGTGATACCAACGTCGTTGAGGTAAAACGCACGGCGACGATCACGCAATCAGGCGTTTACTATGTGAGCCATTACCACCGCTATGGTGGGGGTCCCTGGTCCATTGTCATTACCAGTTCATTGGGATCAGCCGGTCAGGCTGGTACGATATCGGCCGATTGGTACTGGCATACTCAGGGGTATTACGTCGGCCTGGATGACAGAGCAGACTTTTACGCTACCTGGATAGGTACCAACCGCCTGGACAAGCTGCGCCTGGAAAGCCAGGTTGATTTTGCCAGCCATGACAGCGGTCTCATCTGTGGCGGTGATGTAATCCCAGACGGGGACTACTGGTGGCATCTGGATGGCTACGGGGGACCAAACTATATCGACCTTGATTGTGGGTACTCTACTGCCTATCCTTGGGATGACGGCGAATACAGCGAGTACCTGGGGGCGGTGGTTGTAGGATCAGGCCAGACCATAACACAAGGCTTCACTGTGGTGGATGCTGGTACCTATACGCTCACCTACGCCTGCCGGGCCGGCAATAATACTGTAACCGGATACATCAAGCAAGCCAATGGAACCATCGAGATAACGGTACCCGGTGGGAACTGCTATGCCGACGATTGGCACGACAAGGCCGGTTCAGACTATCTTGCAACCGGGTCTTATTACGTGGAGTTCGCCACGTCTGGGGGATCGGTCAAGCTGGATAATATCGCCGTTGAATGTCCCAGCGGGGTGGATTGTTCTACCGATTGTTCGATCCCAGAGGATGGGGACGGATGGGGCGCGGGCGCTACCGTTTTCTATCCCCTAACCGGGGCCGATGATCTCGGATATTATCAGGTCTTTTCGGAGACCACAGAATACGGGCTACCCTACTCGGGATATAACATCTGGGAAACGACAGCCGATGCCACGGTTTACGCGATCATTCCCCTGCAGATCACGGAGGTAGGCCAGAATTTCCTGGGCTACTATGTCGAGGCGGTCAACACCGGTTGGGAGACCCCATCCACCACACTGCGCTATGAAGGGCTCGCCAGTGTCGAGACAACGGTATCACCCGGCCTGCTGGTGGGCTCACAATGCCCGATCGGCACGGTGGCCAATCGATGGGAATTTGGCCCCGATACCTATCATTTCTTGCTTGGGGTCATGTACCCCGATGAAGAGACCCCGTATGATCCGCGGCCCTGGATGTGGCTTCGTCCTAACCCCAATGCCTGCATTCCCAGCGGAGAGCCACCGGGGCCGGAACCCGGCCCCGGCTCGTTATGGGAACCGGTTTGCACCGATTGTGTACGGCCTGGGCTTGCCGATCTGCTGAACATCGGTAAATGGGTGGATTGGCTGGGGTGCACCATCACCAACCTGATCCTATGCTGGCTGGTCAGGTTGATCAATACGGTAATCGCGTTCATTGTTGGAATCTGGGAGATCATCTCTTATGCGATCGGTTGGCTGGCCTCCCTGTTCGATCTGGTTTTGGCCTGGATCGGCTCATGGTGGAACAATGCCCGAATCTGGATCAGTAATCTGTATGCATCGGTGGTCAGGGT
>Ga0180433_10004557_pt1 | contig 19362 bp, 11 predicted proteins | sample SS_ome_8_FD_132980 | JGI IMG/M metagenome (GOLD analysis project Ga0180433, IMG submission 132980) | Hypersaline lake sediment archaeal communities from the Salton Sea, California, USA - SS_1_D_1 metaG | ecosystem: Environmental > Aquatic > Non-marine Saline and Alkaline > Hypersaline >... | reverse complement strand
CGTGCCCGTAGGGTCCACGTAGTTGTATAGAGCAGCTCGAGGGGCGTTGCGTACCTGCACAGCCCCAAACTCCACGTAACCCGAGAGGGCCCCGAGACGGACCTCTACGGCGTCGCAGATGTCCGGGAAGAGCGCGTCAGTGGGATCGAACTCGGTACCATCGCCAACGACAGTTGAGAGTCTTGTCCAGCTGTCTTCCGCGAGTCCGGTGACTCGATGGGAGTAGACACCGAAGTCGGGGTCCCAACCGATGTTAGCCCCATACTGGTCCACCAACCCGCTGGCAGACTTGTAGGCCAGCTCGAGCAGTGCTTGCCCGGAACCCCTGATCCACACTTCGAAGGCCCACGGGTTGCCCGTGACGGGTACTTCTTGAACTGCACGTCCGGTGGGGTAGGCCCTGAGGTACCGATCCATGACGTAGCCCGTGCCGTCGACCCAGCTGAAGCCGGTTGGGTCGGTGATGTACCAGGCCGCTGGAACGCCGGACATCCCGCGGTGGAAGTGGGGGTTGTGAGCGACGTTCTCGTACATGTTGAATTCGATGGACCGCCGGGGCTCAGTGATCCGGAATTGCAGCCGGTGGTCCCGGCCGTCGCTGAACCACTTGGAGTCGTCGGTGATGACCACCGGAGACCCGGAGACGTAGTCGTCCGGCAGGTGATAGGTACGCTCCGCATCGCCGATCTGGAAGACCTGCGTGATGGAGTTCACATCGAACTTCTGTCCAGTTGGGGCCGGCGCATCGTTCCAATCGAGGTAGTCGTAGCTGATCTCGACCTGGTTCTCTGGCAAGGCCTCGATAGCTGTCTTGAAGAAGTCCCATCTGGAGATATCCCACTCCAGCTCGGCCCAGTAGGCAGCTTGGCCTGCGATGTCCAGAAGGGAGATGACCAGGTCTCGACCTTCGATCCACCAGTTGTCCCAAGGGATACCCTCGATCTTGACGCTCATGGTCCCCTCCACGGGGATTCCGGCCAGCTCCTGGCGCAGCTCCATGGCGTCGCGGACGTAGATGGTGCGCTTCCGGGCGAATAGGTAGTACTGCCGGTCCTTCACGAAGAAGTAGCCGGCTCTCAGCTTCGGCCGCCAGTGTTCCCGACGGTCGGGGTCAACGTGTCCGGAAGCTGGGAAGATCGTGGGCATCAGTCTCCCTTGTAGCCAACCAGTTCAGCAGAGAAGCCAATGATGACTGCCGGGATCGAGGAACCCGGCGGATCGTCGATGAAGTGGCCCTCGAGCAACATCTTCTCCTCGCAGTACACCTGCGCGATCGGGATCGTGAGGTAGAGCCCTGCGTCGAGTGGCCAAGCCAATGGGTCCAGGGCGAACGTGATGACCGATGGAATCGGAGTTGGCACCCCAGTGTAAGCGAACTTGTAGACAAAGGTGTTCGGGTTGTTGAAGATGTACACCCCGGGCGGTTCCGTGGCGGGAATGCCAACGGTCATGTAGAAGTTGACCCAGGTCTTCGCGGGACCGATCAGGCTGAACTTGGCACCGTCCACCTGTGTGGAGACACCCCAGATGATGGGATCCAGCTGAACCCAGGCACCCGGGGCCCAGATACCGCTTTGCGGAACTGGTGGCAGCGACTGCATGTCGATCGAGGAGATCTGGATGTTGCCCTGATTGTCGTGGATACCCTTGAGTGGTGGTGCAATGATGATGTTGCCGATCTCGATCGGCGTATCCACCGGACCTTCCGGAAGAGGCTCCCAGCCGTACGGATCATCCTCGGCCCAGGGTATCCCTCCGCTCACGTCGATTGGCCCCGGGTAACCGGGACCCAGGATGCCTGTACCACCGCTCGGGACACCATGTCCCGTAGGAGCGGTAGGTTCCGGAGGCGATCCCGGAGGCGGCGTGGCAAGCGGGTCACCCTCGAGCAGCACAGGTCCACCGCCGATGGCGAACTCGTGGGGGTAGTTCCCGAAGAGGCTGACCTCGTAGTTGGTGCTCGCGTGCGGAATCAACCCGGCCGCCGCGTCCGTCCAGAATCTCAAGGCCGTGCCGGACGGTAGTGTCACGTAACCCTCGTAGTACTCGTAGCTGCCGCCATCTTGGACTTGGTAGATCGGGTATGGCCGGTAGTCCAGGTCACAGAAGGCGCCGATCGGCTTGACTGGAATGGATCCGGAGAAGCCGGCGAAGAAGCTGAGAGGCTCTTGCAGGGTCTTGGTCACGTAGCTGTTGATCCCGTCGCCTTCTGCTGGCCACAGGAACTTCGGGTCGAACATGACCTCGACTTCGTACTTGTTCTGCCAGAGGGCCTTGACCACCTCTTCGATCGAGGGGGTACCGCTGACGCTGAGCCAATCCCAGATCCCCATCCATTCGAGGAACCACTGCATGAACTGGTAGTTCGGGTCCGATGGGTTGTTGTGGAAGGGAATCTGGTTCGCCGCTCCGGAGAAGGCCACCCCACTACCATGGATGATGTTGTAGATGTCCTGGTAGTTCTGGTAGAGAACGCTGTAGATGTCGCCCGTGGGGTTCGGGACTCCGCTTTGAGCAGCCGGCTCGAGGCCGATCACCTCCTGAATCCTGAGGATCTCGACGTCGTGCCGATTGTAGTCTCGAGCCGCAGCTACGGTAGCTGGGCTATCGCTCCTCCTCTCCGCCTGGATGTTCTCGTTCATGAATCCGGACGGGAACGGAGACACGTAATCTGTCGTGTATTCCGTCGTCATCTACAGCTCCTCTGCGACCTCTGCGGCCGTCCCGTACAAACTGCCGGCCTCACAGATCCCGGACTTGATGTCCGGGAGCGGCACGCCGACGAAGATCAAGGGCTGTCCGGGGTGGTTCGGACAGTACCCGTTGTACTTCTTGTAATCCACCAGAGTGTAATATTCACTCGAGCTGGCGAGCGCACACCGCCACCTGCCGAATACAGGATCCCAAAGTCTGGGCAGGAAGTCGAGAGTGTCGTTCTCGACGTCCACGTCCCAGTATCCCTCGTCAAGAACCAGGTTGTCCCAGCCCAGGTTGGAGCGCTCGGCCGCTTTGTGGGCATAGCGCTCGAGCTTCGTGCCGTAAGCACCTCCGAACACGTTGTACAGAGACTTCTGCCACACGCGATCGTCGAGCGGAGTCACCTGAACCATGGCGTGAGAGATGTACTGGTAGCTACGGCTCAGCTGATCTCTGCCCTGGCGCATGAGCCCCAGCGTCGGCAGGCTGCTGTTGGACACAGTCACATCCAGCAGCTGCTGTCCACCGACGGTGATGGCCTCGAGAGCAGTCTTCAGCTCGCCGAGGTTCATGCCGCGGTAGTCAATACGGTATCGGTAGGGGTAGTGAGCTGTGACCCAGGTACCATTCAGCTCGTCATCCGTGAACACCACCTTGCGGTTCTCGACGTCGACGTCGTATCGGCGCATGCTGACGAGGTCATCCTGGGCGTTGTAGATCCGGACTTCCTCACTCCACTTGGGCGTCTCGTCGAGGTCGATGCTTCTCGTCCTCGGTTCGACCAGGTGAGCCTCACGGGTCTGGTACAGGCCGAAGGCGTCGATGTAGACGTACACTGGTGTGAGCTGCCAGTAAGACTGCTCGTCGACCAAGTTGCCGTTGGAGTCCCGACGGATCTTGGCCCCCAGGGCCCGGCTGGTGGGTTTGATACCAAGCTCGAGTGCGGCCGCGTAGAACAGGCCCTCGATGTGGGCCCCTGTACGGGCTGCTGCAAAGGTCAGGAGGCGGTTGCGGTACTCCCAGTTCTTCTCTCCTGGGTTGCGCCTCAGGGCCATCAGAAGCGCATGCTCGTCGAAGACGTTGAAGAAGGCGTGCTCGTCGGTCTCGTAGCTGGGTAGCTCGACTTCGACTGCCTGGTATGCTGTCCAGGTGGGAGCCGCATCGGCGCCGCGGATTCTGAACCGATTCGTACCCGGTCTGAGAATGACCTCCAGCCTCCACGTGTTGCCCGTCGGGAAGGTGATCCGGCCGGATACATCATCTACCGTCATGGTGATGATGCTCGGGTCCCGCGTACCCTGGATTACGTGGGCATAGTTGCTCACGACCAAGGATGCCGGATCAATTGTGAACGCAAGAGCCATTAGCCAATGATCCTCGGTTGCGACCTGTCAGGCGCCCTCCGCGCTTCCCCACTCTCTACGTTAAGCGGGTTCCTGCTGAGGATGAATGTCTGTACCGGGTCGGACATGTATCTCCAGTAGTGCTTGCCGTTGGCACCGAACTTGTCGATCTGGTCCGACGGGATGATGTAGTTCACACCGTCGTACGGGAAGATGAGGTTGTTCCGGTTCTTCACGTAGGTCGGATTGTCAGCGGTGGTTTCCAGCTCGTCGAGCGGGAAGATGGCCAGCTTCTGGTTCCGACCAAGGTCGAACATCTCGTCCCGGTTGGACCAGCCAAGATCCGGCGTGATCTTGAACGAGGGCCTCTCTACGCGGCAGCCATTGGTACTGTAGGTCCATGGGCTCTGGTTACCCACTCCGTTGACCGCAGCTACCTTGTACCAGTAGGTGGTATCACCGGCCTTGTCCACAGCATTGTAGACAGGGGCGAAGACCACCTGGATCTCTGGTTCCCAGGCAATACCCTCGTCGGTCTCGATGCCCTCGTTTACCAGGTAGTAGCCACCAGCACCGAGACCTGGAACTTCGGGCCAGGTAACTTGGTAGTTGCCGTCCGAGTCACTGGCTGGGACAGTCACGAACGCCGGCGGGGCAGGGTAGATGTCCGTGTTCCACCAGAACAGGCCACCAATTCGCGCGACGTCGCCGACACCCTGGAAGTTGACGGTCAGCTGGAACCACAAGGAATTCCAGATGTACTCCTCAGGAGCAATGACGAGATTGAAGTCCGATCCGGCTTCCACAGCCGTGGCCGGCCACTGATGGGCCGGATCGCTGATCAGAGGGTCTACGATGGTGTATGGACCGCCGTAGCTGACTGCCTTCTCGACGAGGCTCAGGGCGACGTTGACGCCATTGTAGATACCCGTTCCATAGAGTTTGCCCTGAAGATCCCCAAGGTAGTTGGGTGTCCCATCCCCGTTGGTGCGTTGCGTGAAGGAATTGATCCTCATGAACACGATGTCGGCCGTGTTCACGTTGAAGTCGTTGGACTCCAGCAGAAGCTGGGGCCCATTGCGCACACCGACTACAGAACCAGACAGGGCGAGGCTCGGACCGAACCTGGTCCCGGTTGCACTACCGCCTTTGAGCAGCACGTGGCTCATGGAACGTAGTCCTCTTTGTACCTCGTGAGGATGTTCATGGCCTTATTCACGTTTGGCACGAACGACAAGTCCATATTGAAGATGTGGCTGACGGGACCCAGATAAGCCCCGACATTGCCGCCAACCTCCGAGAAGGCCATGTTGGAGAAGCCAGGACCCGGGGTTGTGTTGGTCCAGTTGTTGGATGATCTTGTGAAGGCACCGAAGTAGAGCGTGACGTCGCCTGTTATGTCGCCCGGAATTCCAGCCGGCGTCACCACCTCTTCATCTGGCGTGTCCACGTCGGACGAGCAAGCCCAAACACCGCCAGTACGGGTGATCCTGAGCTTGTCACCGTTGATCAGTACGTTTGCACCTGTGTTTATCACCGGGGTTGTATCTGGTCTGAGCAGAATGCCTACAGGAAGGTAGTTGACTCCAGATACTGACCGTACGCAGATGCCGACTCCGTTGTTGGAGCCCTGAACAGCGATCATGTACATCCAGTAATAAGCACTTGCCTGGCCGAGTAGTGATGTAAGCCTGTCGAGAGTCATGGTCCAGTTGAAGTCTCCGCCGAGCTGCCAGCGGAGCATCACACCCATACCGGTTTGTGCGTACGGTATGGGCGCCGGCGACGTGGCACTGAAGTGAATCCCGCCACCGCTCTGGCTGTATGGCCACCAGTAGCGGAGGCCACTCACGTTCGCAGTGGCTCCCACGCCATACCAGCCGTAGGACGCTCCTATGGGATCGAAGTACAGATTGACAGGCTCGAACTTCTCCGGGTCGAAGGCGCCGCTGAAGTCATCGTCGAGATCCGAGTGTTGGTTCGGTGCTGGAGTCGGCGCCGTGCTGAGATTGGTCTTGCCCTCGCTCGGTGGACCGGAGAGCTCTGGAGCAGTGGTACCTCCCGGGCTCGGGTTGTCCTGGAAGTTGTAGTTGATGTCCACGTCGATAGCAGGGTTGGGCGATATGTTGCCCAGATGCGAGCAGCCGTGCCGGATCTCCACGTAGTCCTGGTGATCGGTCATCTCCTCGACGAAGCACACCCCGCCATTCTCCTTGCAGATCCCGCCACCGAAGGTGTTCAGGATCTCCGAGCCCTGAGCTACGAGGGTCCACATGGTGGATTCGTCGAAGTTCACGACTTCCCAACCACCTGAGGTCTGGTTGCCTCTCAGGATCAGGAACTCCGTGTTGCCGTCCGCGTCTTGGTACTCGATCTCGGCGATTCTGTTACCGGTTGCCCCCGCCACCGTCCAGTCCGGCCTACCGCCGGTGCCATCTGGAATGAGTCCGGTCATCTCCGTGTTGGACCAGTCCGATGGGTCCACTCGGTAGCACCGAACGAGGTTTGTGCCCAAGGCATCGTACCCCAGCACAACCCAGAGGTAGTCGCCGTAGGAGAAGAAGGCCTGCTGGGTAGAGACCTGGGTGTCGCCAATCAGGTTACCCGCATCCGTCGGGACTATGTTGACCTTCTGGGTGAAGATGGACCCATTGTACTCGTATATGGAGAAGTCGACGTGGTTGCCGACACTGAGCCCGTAGAACTTGCCATCGCGTACGCACAGCCGTTGGAGCTTGAGGCTCTGCACAGTGGTAGGGGGCGAAGTGAACGGGTAGGCCCAAGCTATTACCGCGTTGCTCGCATCGGTGAGTATCACACTGTTGCCGAAGGTGGCATAGTCGCGGCAGTATTGCGCGACACCACCATAATAACCGGCATCAGTTCGGTGGTATCTGGTTCTACCTGGCACGGCCGCTTGGTAGCAGATATGCCCAACGCTATTGCCGATGCGTACGTACCTGATCTGGCAGGGCTGGCTGTCAATAAGCTCGAACTGGTCACTTCGACCATCGTAATACCAGTGGCCAGCGCTCGCGATCCGCCCACAAGCGCCCGGCCCTACAGGTCCGAACACCGGGTCGATGTCCCAGGACTTGGCGTACTTGTGGGATTCGTTATCGTTGTTGCCAAACTCCGTACCCAGGATGGTCGAGTAGCCACCCTGAACAACCTTGAGGAAGTTGACCGGTGTAGCTACCTGCGGCTTCACACCGATGAAGCAAACACCTGGGAACGAGGTGGCCATAGTATCCTCCTACTCCAGTCACTTCGTGATGCGAATGGACTGGGCGAACTTGTTGCAGCTTGGGCAGGTGAACTGCACCTCGACCCACCCGATGCCTTCCTCTTCGGTCCTGTCGATGACGGTTGTGTCTCCGACGGCGGACTCTTCGTGTTCGGTCCCGCATTCGGCGCACATCACGTAATCTGTCATCGTTCCTCCTATCCCTCTACTGGCCGCACGTTCACTGGCTCGGTTCGAGCCGGCACAGTCAGCTGAGGGACAACCTCATCGTACTCCTCGCGGAAGTACATGATCTTCCTGTTGTAGTCGACCATGAAGTAATCGTAGTAGAGCCTGTAGGCCCAGCTGGTGGCACCGTCACCGACGTAGAGCCACTGCTGGTCGGAGAACTTCACTTCCGCCCGGGACAGCCACGTGGAGGTGGAGATCCCCGTCAGCTCGATCATGGCGATGACTTCGAGATAGCTCGGAGCTGGCCACGGGAACTTGGGGTCTACGATCGCCAGGAAGCGCTTTGTGTTCCCGAGCTGGTCCTGCTTCTTGATCACTGCCCACAAGTACCCGTTGAACGAGGTCATGGACTCGGCCGTCCAGCTGGCCCCGTCTTCGAACCAGTTCCTGTAGTTCCGGAACGCCAAGTCGAACGGGCCGATGACGTCAGCTGCATCGAGTCCATAGGCCCTGATGCGTGGGTTGGCGCCGTCGTAGCCGATCTGCCAACGGTGGTACCACTCTTCCTTCCAGAAGTCTACGGCCCGATACTCACCCGTGGTGCTGTGTACGGTGAACCCATCGTCACCCGGTGAGGGAGTTGGGTCGAGTGTTCCTCCAGTGGACAGCACCTGTGGTGAGCTGGCCCGTGTTGGCACGGCCTTGAGCCAGAAGTCGTTGAACCGCTCGACGAACTGGGCCCGAATGCCGTGTTCGGACACGACCGGAGTGAACCGATCGTAGTAGTCGATGTACGGATAGTTGTCGAAGATGTTCGGGCGCCAGTCGACCACCTGGTTTCCTTCAGCGGCCAAGGCCATGTCGACCACCACCGGGGTAACGATGGGGAAGGGGCCGGAGTTCGTGACGATGACCCGGAACTTCCACTTCACTACATCTCGGCTGAAGGACCCTCTGATCACGGCCCGCTTCGGGTAGCCACCGGTGTCCGGCTCGAACGCGACGCGAATGGTTTCAGTGGAGGCGTCCGGAAGCGTGCCAACCACCTCGAGCCCAAAGCCAGTGGCTGGCGCCGTGAGGCCCGTGGCTTGCGAGGTGTACCACACGTAGAAGCACCATGTCTCGCCGGCCCGGATGAGGTCTGTGCGCTCTTGGTACACACCAGCCCATTGACCTGAACCGACCAGCAGCTGGATGGCCCTGCTGCCAAGCAAGCCATCCGCCATGGAAACCTGGCCGTTACCCTCAACCTGCCAGTAATCGGCAACACGATCATGGGAGGTGAGAATCTCGAACGAGCTGTTGAAGAGGTAGTTGATGATCTCCGTAGGGTACTGGAAGGCTACTTCCAGGGGCAGCTGAACTCTCTTCAGCTGGTCCGGCTCGTTGAGGTTGGCCAGCTCCAGGAAGCGATTGCGTAGAGCCAGCTCGGCCTGCTCGTTGAACTCGTCGAGCCGAGAGCCGAAGGGGTTGAGGTATGCCTGACCATCAGAGTCCCGTTCACGGCGGATCTTCATCCACTGCGGAAGATTGTTGGCGATCCGCTGGGTCTCCAGGGCATACCATCCTGACTTTGGTTCGTACTCGCTCATGCTGCAATCGCGATCGTCACCGGATTCTCGGATTCAGGGTCGGGGGCGAAGAGCTCGTCGTCCCTGAGCTTCATGGTCCGATGGAGATAAGGCCGGCGCCTGAACTCGAGGCACACCAGCCGATGGTCGAAGATTCTGATGTCCGAGGACTGTACCCGGGCGCTCAGCTGCGCTGGAACGAAGCTGCCACCCATCGGAATCCCGGCGAAGTAGTCCAGCACGGACAGCCGGGCCGCGTTTCTGACCGTCGGGGCTTCGCTGGAGGGTGTGCCTCTGGTCAGTTGGAGCTGCATGTAGACCTCGAACGGAACCATCTCCGGTCCGCGGCACTTCAGCCGCACACCGCCCGCCTTCTCCCGTTCCCCGAGGAACTGGCAGGCGTTCACGATCGACTCGGAGACGTAGTTGGTGGCCGGGACGATGAGGGCGTCCATGAGACCAGCGTACTCAGTGATCTTGACGTCGGAGACACCAGGCACAGGGAGCATGGCAACTCTGACAGCCGTCAGGTTGGCGCTCTCGTTCACGGCCCGGCTGTTGGCGATCCTGAACCGGTAGTTGTCGTCGGACTCCACGTCCGCGCCGGAGCTGATGTTCTTCTCGTTGGTCACCAGGACATCCGGAACGCCCAGGGAATGTACTGTCAGGACTGCGTTGCCCACGTTGGATTCGGCGCCTGGCGTTACGGACGCAACGGATACGTAAGCGTGGTCGGTAACAGCATCGAACTCGATGGGTTCCGTCGTCTGGTACTGGATGGATCCATCGGCGTTCTGGATGAGGGTTCCCAAGGGTATGATTCCAGTCGGCAGCTTGGACTTGAGTGTTCCGGTCGCCACGTAGAACTTGACGTTCTCGTCCTCGGCGTCCACTACGGCCGTGGTTGAAGTTCTTCGCGTGACCCCGACGATGGTGCCCAGCAGGTCCAGGAAGATGCCGGTGGAAGTGGTGAGGAAGCCCATGGCGGTGTTGAACTTCAGGGTTGAGTAGGCCTCGCCGATTCGCTGGTTGATGATCTGCAACAGGATACGCGCGCGACTCCCGTTGGAGAGGTTGGTGATCCTGCCGTCTCTCGAGAGCTCCTCGAGACACAGTGTATCCAGCTCAGCTGCGGTCTTGAAGTCCGTTACCATCTCTCACTCCTTGACGCCGGTGATCCTGGTAATGAGCCCGATATCCAGGTCGAAGGCGAACTGGACAACCAGGTTGTACTGATCGTAGGCGTTCCTGTTGACGCGGTTCCGCAGGTCCTCCACGTATGCCATGATGAACACGAAGATCGCTACCGCTCTCTTGGAGTACGGAACCACGTCCACGAACACATCTCCACGCTGGAATCTGCCGTCCCGGATCAGCGAGTAGTAGACGGCCTCCTTGATGGAGTCGCCTGTCTGGCGGTTGTTCGGGTAGCCTCGGTAGCGGCCGAGGTCCGCGGCGAGCAAAGGGTCCGGCTCGAAGTCGCCGTAGTTGTTCTGGGTACGGAACTGCACGTCCTGGACCACGGTCCTGGGCGCATCTGCGTACTTCAGATCTCCGGTTCCGTCGATCAACAGATCGCCTTCGTCGGAGAACTCCAGATCTCGGCCAACCTCAGGCATTCTCTTCCTCCATCATGGCCTTGGTGATGGCGATCAAGGGAGCGGCTACGCTCTTGATGATCTTGGTCGTCCATCGGTTGGGCTTGCGGATTACAGGGGAGAAGTGCTGTACCACGTTGGTCCCCTGATACCGGAGCCTCGGGTTGATCACGTCCTCGTTGTGAATGTCCTTGCTGATGTCAACGTCGCTCTCGTTACCCATACCAGCAGATGCTGTCTGGAAGCCATCTTGGCTGCTGGCCATGAACCCAGGGTTAGCTGGGTCGGGTATGTTGGTCCCGCACGACTTGTCCGTCCAGTACATGTTCTTGGCCCCATGGCCGATCTTGGCCATGCCGTTCTCCCATCGTGGATTGGCCGGCCGCTTCGAGTGCTCTGTGCTCGTGATCTTCTTGATCCTGTTCTTGCGGTCTTCCTGATTCGGGTCAGCTGGCACCGTGTTCTGGTGGGCCTGCATGACCTCCTTGTCGATCTGGGTGTCCTCTGGCGCCCCTTGGTAGTCCTCAGCAGTCTTCTTGGGAGGACTCCGATCCACGCGCTGATAGGCAGACAGCTCGCGGACGTTGCCCTCTTCACTGCTCTCGTAGTAGATGAGCCGGTAGTCGTCACCTTGCTCTTCTACTCCGCCGGACTGCGAGTCTTCGGCCATTGCTGGTCCTCTCTACCCTTGAACTCTATGTTCACTGGCCGCAGCTCGAACGTGCCCATGCGCTCCTTCTCCGCTTCGGGAGTAGGGCGTGGCCAGGGCACCAGAGTGCCGACCAAGTTCGGACCGATGGACTGGCTTCTCTCCAGAGTTATCTGGATGAGCCACACCATTGGGTCTGGAATGGTTTGAACACCCGACTTCGATAGGGTGACCGACTTGATCATGCGGCTCAGGAACTTGCGGTAACCTTCCTTGAGATTCCGCTTGGCCATGGCGATCTCGTCTGGGCTGGCTTCCAGACCCCACAGGGTCTGGAAGGTAATGCCCTTGCCACGAACAGATTTGGGCCCAAAGCCGTTGTTGCACTCCGTGGCGTCGATGACGTTGATGCTGCCGTTGGGATGTACACCCCAACCGAGGTTGTCGGTCCCTTCGAAGTCGGAAGGGTCGTGGCCGGGGACAACACCATCGTTGCGGACACCGAAGGAAGCGGTGTCGAAGAGGGGTTCCTTGAAGATGAGGAGGTTCTTCTTCTGGGCAGACTGGTCCAGGCCAGCTCCCTTGCCGGGGCCGATGTGACGAACGCTTCCTGATTCGATCGTGCCCATCAGAAACCCAACCAATCGTTAACTTTGTCGTACGTAGGTTTCGTAGCCCCCCAAGCCAGGCTCGCGCCCCGCTTTACGTTGGCCCAACGCTTGAACAACCGGAGCTTCCAGTTGTCGTCACCCCATCCTCGCAGACCTGCGGTCCAAGGTATGCCGTTCCTCACAAGAGGGATGATATCCACGGGATTCCTGAGGCTACCATAACGACCCCTCCCGGTCAAGTTGCCCCAGATCCCGGCTCCAGTCTGTTCCTTGAGGGCGAAGCTCTGGTACAGACCGCCCCCGATCAAACCTCCTGCTATCACAGTACCTGTGAACAAGGTGGTTGGCGGGAAGGCAAGCCCGGTTTCCAGACCAGCTGCAAGCGCAACCTTGCCTCCAGTACTGAACCCGACGGCGTCGAGGGCGCTGTCGATCGCGCCTGGAATCCCCAGCACACTCTTCACTGCGTTCACCTGGCCACAGGCCAGGTTGTCGATCCAGCTGGACCTGCTCTGGGGGATGGTCACCAGCTGAGGGACGATGGTCGTGGTGTAGCCGGTCTCCGCACTGAAGTGGGTGATCACCCTCTCCACCTCGACGGGCCCAAACATGTTCTCGTAGAGGTCGTTGACCCAAACCGTATCGAACGGACGAATCTTCTCGTCCCCACGAAGAATCAGCTCACCGCGGTACATGGGTCTCAGGGCCTCTGCGAGGTTGGAGAAGCCAGCCAGCTTGGCCCGTTCGTAGTCATCGGCGTTGATCTCTGTGACCAAGCGGACCTTCTTCTCCGAGATCTTGAGGTTCATGTCGACCGGTAGCTCGAAGGTATTCCAGTCGACGTCCTGGGCCATGTAGTACTTGCCGCCACCCTCGTTGTAGTCCACGTCGTCCGGATACTTGATCACCACGGTGTTGGCCATCTGTTCCTTGGTGGCCACGATCCCGTTGCGGATGATGTGCTTGGTGGAGTCCACGTAGTGGTGTTGGCGGAACTTCTTGGTGCGAGGGTTGTGTTCGAACCGCTCGATGATCCGGCCGGTCTTGTAGGCCTCCTTCAACAGGTCCGTGTCACCCTCGGCAATCTTGAGCTGAATGTAAGTATCCAGCAGGGTGATGAAGTCCTTCCAGTCCGGGATGTAGTCGATGATGGCTTCGACCGCCTTCTCGTAACGCTCACGGTCTATCTGGCGACCGGTTGCGTCCACCACACCAGCATTGGAATCGCGCATGGTGTTGAACAGCTTCACGTCGGTGGACATCTCGAAGGTCTGGTACCGAATCCGGTTGTTGGTTTCGGCGGTGCCGTCATTCCGAACCGAGATCTTGTCCAGCTTGTCTCGCCAGCCGTTCAGGGAAGCGAAGAGTGTACCCACCTGCTCGCCGGCCAGCTGCTCTTCCGTGAACAGCCCCCGCACACCCTTCCTCAGAGTCTTCGTACCGGCAGCTCCGAAGGTAGCTATGGTCAGCGACGCTCCTATCAGAGCATCTGCTCCGGCCTTACCGGCTCCGTAGCGGCTGGCGTAGAGGTTGAGGAAGTGGACCGCACAGGCAAGGATGTTGGTCCGTCCGAGGTACTTCTCGACCCGACGAACCTGGGTGACGACATCAGGTGATTCGGTGTATCCGTAGAAGATGTTCCGGCCGATCCTCTCACCCGCCTTCTCGTAATCCTTGCCCAGGATCCCGAAGGTCATGAAGCCGATGGCTTTGCCGGGAAGAGACCCAACCGTCTGTGAGATCCCCTTGGCCAGGTTCTTGCCTGTGCTATGGCGAGCTCTCAGGCCGGCCTTGAAGGCGGTGCCGAGCGGGTGTTGTTCGAAGGCTCGCATCACGCGTATGAAGGCCTCTTCAGCTGCCTTGGCCTCCTTGGTCTGGCGGTCCTTGAACTTCTGCCAGAGTCGCTCTTCGCCCTGCTTGAGGCTGGTGTAGAAGTACCTCTGCTCGGGCTTGCCGAAGAAGAGAGTAGCCCTGTGGTCGTACGGCCTCACTTCGGCGATGTATCCAGGGAGGTGGCGGCTCAGCTCGTGGAGTACCTCGAGCCCGCTTCTGTCAGGGATGAGGAACTCGCGCGAGGTAGAGAAGAGCTCACGCCATGCAGAATGCCGTGGCAGGTACACGTTGCTCATCTTGCGCGTGCTGGAGAGACTGGCGATGTAGTTTGGCAGGCCCCCCAAACCAGCTAATTCATTCACAACGGTGTTGATGACGTTGGAAGCCACCTTGCCGCCACCGAATGTTTGGAAGACCGTGTCCGTATCACGTACGGGAGTGAGGCCGCTGACATTGCCGGCCAAGTTCATGCCGCCTGTGATCGGCGAACCATAGGTAGAAGTCTGCTGTTGGCGAGCTTCGCTCTGACCAGGAGGCCCCAGCCGATAGCCATGCCAACCGAGCCTCTCCGTGGAATCTGTGTTCCACTTCTCACCAGCCCGATTCCGGCCAGCCGCCAGACCAGTCTCGTACGGACTCCACTTACCGAAGTGCTCGGTTGGAGACTCTTCCATGACCCAGTCGATGACATCCCATGGGTCAGAGTCGTAGCCGGACTTGTAGGTGTTCAGCGGTACGGTGAGCTCGTTCTTGTAGCTCTGGCAGATGAGGGTGATGACGTCGCCCGGATTCACCTGTACGACCTGGCCAAGGAACACGGTCTCGAGGTCCTCCTCACCAGACCCGTAGCCCATCATCAGCTTGACGTTGGTTCCAGTCTGGAGGAAGAACTTGCTCAGCTGGCGAGGCTCGCCGGTGTTGGCTTCGATCTCCGAGCTACCAATTGGCTTGCGAGGGTCCTTGAACTTGCCATCTGGGCCGATCCAGGACGCATCCTCCTGGGTCCGATCCGGATCCTCCATGCGGGACCGGGCTTCGTCGAGGTTACCCGTGGTGTTGATGATCCTGATCTGTAGAAGCGAAGGCTCGAACTTGTGCTCGGACATCTGGATATCGACGATCGCATTGTACGCGTAGAAGTCGTCCCAGTAGCCCCACTCTTCGTTGTCAACCTCGATGAACATGAACCTGAAGGTCGGGAAGGCCCGGACCATTCGGTCAGTGTTGTCCCTCTGAGACTGCACGGTCTCCCGGAACAAGCTGGCCATGTGCCCAGGGTCGTCGTGAACGAACTTGTCGAGCTGCTGCTGGATCTTGGGGTCACCAGACGTATATCTGTGGTAGTCCTGGGTGCCGAACCCAACCTTCGGTCTGGTTGGGTACCACTGGCCATTCCGGTAGAACCACGATGCCGGCTTGCCGTCAGGGTCGGGCACCGCATCAAGGTTCATGGTAACGTCGTCTTGAGACTCGATGAATCGGTTGCCCAGCTCCTCTGACTTCGTCCGGGCACCCTGAATCCGCTTTGCGTTGGCGCGTTCCTGCTGATCCTTTATCCTCGCAGCTGGATCTGCCTTGACCACGTTCTGGGACGGTGTATAGAGGTTCTCAGCCTCGTCCTCGACCTCTTCGGCGAAGCTGTCAAAGTGCATGCTCATACGGTTGTGGAAGTAGAAGAAGTCCGGGTCCACGAAGTCCGTGAACTTCTTCGCGAGGCTATATGGGTCCTGATCGAGAGGGGCCCTCTTCCCGAGGTCGCGCCAGGTCGGTATGAACCTGCGCAACACCTTCTTGGTCTTGGCCCCCATGTACTTGTAGGTGAAGACGCGGAGGAGCTTGACCTCCATGTCATCTACTTGTGAGCCGAGTGCCTCACTTATAGCTTCCTTCGAACCAAGGAACATGTCCGAATAGGTGGGCAGGTCCATGTCAGGGTAGTTGGAGTTGCCGCGAATGGCTTCAAGCTTGCTCTTGTAGTACTGCTGGACCTCCTCGAAGTTGTCCAGACAGTAGTCCCCGAAGGCCTGGGCCCAACCGAGCTCATCGGAGAAGTCATAGTTCGAGTACAGGGCTTCGATGATGTCGTTGAGGAATGACTGAGGCGTATCCTGAATGTCGATGATGTTCTTGGAATCCCGGATGACCGTGGGCACTGTTCCGCCAGTCACATCAGCAACAATTTGGTCGACCCGTGACCTGCTATTCTTGTTGGTTGAGCGTTTGGAACGCCTCCAGAACTCGAGCATCTCCTTGGCGAGGCGCTCGCATTCTTCCTGGGTACGCTTCTTCATCTGTTGCGGGTTGACGGGGCTGCCTTTGCCAGTCTCCTGAGCAGATTGCTCGTCCCAGTAGCTGGCCAATGGAGAGCTTCTGGACCTGTCTCTGGAGTAAGCCCAAGCTTGCTCGGGGCTACGCCACCCTGAAGTCTGGCCAGCTTGCAGCTTCTCCAGCAAGGTCCGGCGACCTTCACCGGATCCAGAAGTCTCCGAGGACTCCGTACCATCTGGCTTCTTACTTGCTGCCTCGTCTTGTATGTGCTTGACGAGAAGCCTCACGATATCAGGACGGTTGGCAATGACGTGCGTGAGCAACCGCTCGGACATTATTCCGGTGTCGCCCTTCTTGTCACTGCCATACAGCACGGCTCGGCAGTACTGGCCAGCGTCCGAGTTGACCGCGACGTCACCCCTCTTGCCGCTGCTGTCTCCACGCAGGTACTTGTTCGTGATCGCTATGCCGAACTCGAGGGAACCTCTGAGCAGAGACCCGCGGTAGTCCGACTTCTGAAGGCGCAGCTGCTCTCGCTTCTCCTGGCTAACCGTGTATTCGGTGAAGTCCACTTGAACAGAGGAGGACCAGATCTCGCCTGGGTTGGTGCGGACGGTGGTGTTGTCCAGCTGGACGTACTTGACCCCGAAGAGGGCCATGATGTCGTTCCGCACCGCGATCCTGGAGTTGCGGCGCACCTTGGGACCGCCAATCATCGCCACTCGCTCTGACTGAAGCTTCATTCTCATGATCTGGGCAACACCCAGATCGTGCTGGAGCTTGTCGTTACCAGCGACGTCGAAGGCAACGCTGATCCTCGCGTTGATGGTACCCAGGTGCTGAGCGGTACCATACATGGAAGCTTGGATCGGTTGGAGAGCAATGCGGTTCTGAAGGGTGATCACGACTTGCTTCGGGATGATGATGTCGCTGTCCGGCTGGATGTTGAGAGTCTCCTCTCCAGCTCGCCACTTCCTCGAAGCATTCTTGTTGCCCTGGGCCGCGAGGTTGTAGGACCTGCCACCACCAATGTGGTCAGCCCGAATCGGCGGCACAAGATCTTCCCGGCTCGTGTCGTCATCACTCACCGGTTCGAATTGCGGTGTCGGGTACTTGAATACCCAGGTCTGGCCGCCCTTGGGCGAGTATCGCCCCAGGTATCGAAGACCCCGAGGCGCCTTCTCCTGATCCGCCAGCGCACTGGACGAGCCCTGGAGGAAGCGTCTCCTCACGTATGCGTCGAAGTACGGACACTCGCCGATGTCGACCGTCGGGTAACCCTCCGGATTCTTGTAGGTAATCTCCGTAACGTAGGCACCGTAGGAGAAGAACATCATGGAGAGCCGCACCGTGACTCCATCCGACTCGCCTGGAGAAGTCTGGGCTTCCAGGGTGTGGAGTACCACATGGACGATGGGCCGCCGGGAAGCTTCGGGGATACCCAGCTTCGCCAGGTCAGCGTACATGGCCCGGATCTCATCGAGCAGCTCGTTGGCTGCAAGAGCCAGCTCCTCGATCTTGGTGAGCGCTCTGAGGTTTCTCTGGAACTGAGAGCCTTCGCCGGCGTTCAGCCGGGCACCCTTGTCTGTCCATTCGACTCCAGCCAGATCAGAGGGTATATCCTGAACCAGATCGGACACCACCTTCAGCAGCTCGTCGGGGTACATGCCCCGGTACTCTGCGATGATGGCGTCCATGATCTCGGAGCCGATGCCGCCCTGGTAGTTGCGCCGCTCGAAGGCGAGGGCCATCAGGCTTGGGTTTCCGACCACGGCCTGGACCATCTCGTCCTTGACCTTGTTGTAATCGGTCCATACGCGATCGAGCTTCAGGCGCATGTCATCCAGGTACTTGGGATCCACCTGAGCTGCGTATGCCATGATGGAGTTGAAGACGTACTGGCTCTCGATTGGCAGGAATGGGGTGGTCCGGAACTGGGCGATCAGGGGCCTGAGCTGGTCGTTGATCGACGCCTCGTCCGGGAAGTCGATCATCATATCCACCTTGATTCGACCGCGACCGGTCTTGATAAGAGAGTTGGAGGTGGAACGCAGTCCGGGCACGTCATCGTTGAACCGTATGTCACGAACACGGATGGCGCTCGGTGGCACGTTGAACCAGACGGTTCCGATCCTGACCTCGGTGTATGGATCGTGCTCCTGGTCCGGTGGCGGCTTCAGGCGCTCGCGGAGGATGTCAACGATCGAACGAGCCTGCCTGTCGTCGATGGTTTGGGCGAGTTCAGACAGCCTTGGGTCCGGTTCGTTGGAGCTGGCCTGAGCGAAGACGATGCTGTCGACCGCAGCCTCAAACTCGTCGAGGTACGGTGCCATGTCCTGTGCGGACAGCAGGTCTGTTACTGGGTTGTTGGACATTACGTGAACGAGCTCATTCCACCATAGCTGGAGTCTACCATCCGGTCGATCATGCCGTCAGCCGGGTCCCAGCGATCAACTACCATGTTAACCTCGCCGCCCATCTGACGCCTCATAATACCCTCGATATCCTCGGTCGGCATGCCACCCATGGGTGGCTGGAGGGCCGAGACCATCATTCCAGGGCGCATGTGTTCAGGAGTCATCATCCTGGCTGGTGGCTCCTGTTGTGGAGTCGTGTAAGGGATCTCCGGGCCAGCCCTCTCCACCGACGGTACGGCTGGTGGCAAGGGCGCCCCTCCACCCACTGGAGGTCCGGTCAGGATCATGGGCCGGCTGTCGGAGTCAGCGATACCTGGGCCAACGTCCAAACCCATGCCAGGCATGGACCTACGTGGTCCGAACACCGGTTTGGCCAGCGGCATCTGGCCACGGCCGACGTCGATACCGTAAGACTCTGGCCCAAACCCAATCTGCTCCTGCACATACGCCCACAGGCCCCCGGGTTTCTTATGGGCTGCGTGAGGAGCCACAGGAGGCCCTGTAGGGCCCTGATAGCCCCCGCCTATAGGCGGAGCAGCAATTATGACCGGAGGGGGCCCTACAGGCGCAGCAGGGCCCTTCACGGTCCGCCCTGAGCCGCCATACCCAGGGAACAGCGTGTTCTTGGCCACGGATCCAAGGATGATCGCTGCACCAGTGATCACGCCGGCCTTCTGCCACATTGGGGTTTCGGCCCGGGTCCACCACTGAGACGCCCGGTCGAGAACAGTCATACCTACAGCTCGGCCCTCGACCTTGGCCTGCTGGTTGACCTGCTTCATGGCCTCGTGCTCGACCTTGGCCCGGGCGGCACGAGCTTCGAGGCCGGCTATGTCAGTGCCCCACTCCATGCCAGCAGACTTCGTGATCCCGGCAGCTTGTACCACCTTCTCTGAGGCGGCGTTAAGAGCGCTCATGTCACCTGACAGGGCAGCCTGGCGCTCGGCGATGTCCATG
>Ga0180433_10004556_pt1 | contig 19362 bp, 11 predicted proteins | sample SS_ome_8_FD_132980 | JGI IMG/M metagenome (GOLD analysis project Ga0180433, IMG submission 132980) | Hypersaline lake sediment archaeal communities from the Salton Sea, California, USA - SS_1_D_1 metaG | ecosystem: Environmental > Aquatic > Non-marine Saline and Alkaline > Hypersaline >... | reverse complement strand
GTCCCGTTGTTGGCCATGGCCCTGTTGGTGCCCGCCTTGCTCTGGCACGGGCGTATCACGGCGTGGGGGTATGTGGGGCTTGCTCTGGCCGCTGTAGCTACGGTATTGCTGAATATCAAATTGTCGGGCTCCGAAGTGACGGGTTGATAGAAAGATTGGCAGAGATTGTTTGCACTTGTCTTCATATTGGCGTTCGTTATTTGCACGACCTGCAACCAGAATTTCATTCGCACTATCCAGGCGCATTCGCGTAATACATACGTCTCTGTGTTCGTCGCCTACTCCGCGTCCTTGGTCTTGTCCGCGATCTATCACGGGCTTGCGGGTGAACCAGGACCGTTTTTGCCAATTGTTGGATTCGGTGTCCTGTCCGGCACGATGTTTCTGGTAGCACTTCTGCTGTTCATCCACAACTCAGGACAGCGCGGCCTTGCAATTTGCAGTGCTATTACCAGCACATCGGCGCTGATCCCTGCCGGACTCTCTATCGCGCTTGGTGACCATCCTACGGTGATACAATCTACTGGCATCCTCGTAGCTGGAGCGGCGATGCCGCTGCTTTCACTGGCAACGGTCACTGGGAAGGCGATTCACGAACGCCCCAATGGCTGGCTGGCGCTGGCGTTCTTTCTTGCTCAGGGTGGGGCGATCTCCGGGAACCTGTTGGCCTTCAAGTTTCTACCCGAAGGTTCTCGCCCGCTCTATCTGATGGTGGTATTTGTCTGGGCAGGGTTCTTGGCTCTCATTATCTGCCTGGTGAAACGCCGGGAATTCCTCAGGGGCGACCTCGGTCGGGGGATAGCGTTGGCTTTCTCGAATACGTTTTCGGTAATAGCTATCTTGGTTGGGTTAAATTACGTTGTGGGATTCATCTTTTTCCCAGTTGGTTTTGTTCTAGTACTAGCTACGAACACCGCAATCGCCAGGTTGGTATGGCACGAGCGAATCAAGCCGTGGGGATGGGTCGGACTAGGCCTGGCCGGAATCGCGACTGTTTTGCTGAACATCAAATAGAGCGGCGGTCACGTCTTTGTCATATTATTAGAGGCTAGAAATGACTTCCGAATTGAAAGTAAGTGACCTGAGCAAGGTTTTCTCCAATGTCGGCCTGGTTTCCGGCGACAATGTGATTGTACACAGTTCTTTTCGGAGCCTCGGTCCTGTTGCGGGCGGACCTGAGACCGTGGTACAAGCACTGCTCGATGTGATCGGACCTGATGGAAACCTGATGCTCCCGACATTCAACTACTCTCATCCGGCGCCCACGCCGTATTACGATCCTCGCGAAACGCCCTGTCGCACGGGCATCATCCCTGAAATGGGCAGGAAGTGGGCCGAGGCAGTGCGAAGTCTGCACCCTACTCACTCTGTTGCTGTGATCGGACCAGATGCTGAGGAGTTGACGAAGGATCACCTGAAAGTCCGCACTATGGGAATCGGCAGTCCGATTGACAAACTGGCCAAACGCGACGGGAAGATCCTGTTGATCGGTGTTGGACATACGACGAATAGTACCATTCACATCGGCGAAGAATACGCTGGAGTTCCCAAAGCCCCCTATCAATGGGGGTGTCCCGTCGTCAAGATTTGCCTGCCGGACGGGGAAATCATAGAACACCAGCTCGACGACTCGCCGTCTTGTAGCTTGGCGTTTGGTGCTGTTGAGTATTTCTTGCGAGACAAGGGTCAGATCCGTGACTACCTGGAGGGACCGGTGAGGCCCCAGTTGATGCGAGGACAGGACGTAATTGATGCCGTCTGCGAAATCTTCAAATGCAAACCAGATATCCTGCTCTGTACCGATCCGGCCTGCCTCCCTTGCGTAGGGGCGCGGAAGAATTTGAGAAAACAATAGTAACGCGTCATTCCAAAACAAAAAGCAGGGCCCATATGAGCCCTGCTTTCTTTACGTGAGTTGTTTCAGCTTATTCGGACTAGTCCTGTATGACCATGACCTTGGCATCCTGCAGCTTTTCAGCGGTGCTGATGGCTTCTTCAACGTCATCAAGTGAGAAGCGGGAAGTGACCATGGGCGACAGATCCATTCGCTTTGCCGCCAGCAGGCGAATGACGTGCGGGAAGATCGCGCCGGAATGGCCGACAGAACCATGTATATGGAGCCGCTGCCACTGCATGCGAAGGACAGATACGGGCACCTTCTTCGCACCCATACCGCACTGTACGATCTTGCCGCTTGGATCGAGTACCTCTTCAAAGATCGGATAGGTCACCGGACCTGCCGCGGCAGCCTCGACGCACACCTTTACGCCTTCACCGTCCGTCTCTTCCTTGATGATGTCGGCCGGACGCTTCCCTTCTTTTTCGCATCCGATCGGATCGAAGACCATATCGGCCCCCATCTTCTTCGCCATCTCACGACGACCCTCGGAAGGCTCCATCACGATTACCTTCGCCGCTCCCGAAGCTCTCGCCAGCGAGATACCCATAAGACCGACCGGCCCGCAACCGGCGACGACAATATTACTGCCGGGGAGGAAGCCGCCAGCGGAGATAAACATGCCGTTGTAGGCGACGCAGCATGGCTCAACCATAGCGCCGATCTCGTAAGCCTTCTTGTCGTCACCGTAGGCTTTCGCGATAGCATTGATCTTCCAGCAATACTGCTCATCGACGGCGACGTACTCCGCAAACGCGCCTTGTTTTGTAAATCCGATTTCTTCGAGGCTCGTGCACTGATCAAAGAGGCCGCTACGGCATGCGGTGCAGCGTCCGCACCACGACATTTCTTCGGCAGCGACCATGTCGCCCTTCTTCAGAGCCTTGACGCCCTTGCCCACTTCGACGACCTCACCGGACCACTCGTGGCCGAGCACGCAGGGCAGCTTGCAGTGGCCGGGATAGGCCGTGTAATTGTCTTCGTCTCGTTGCGCGAGGTGGACGTCACTGCCACAGACACCAGTCGCCTTGACCTTGACCAGCACCTGCCCCGGACCGGCCTTCGGTACGGGCATGTCGATCATCTTGAGCGTGGGATTGAAGAACGCCTGCTGGCCGTTGTAGCTGCTCTTGGTCTCCAGTTCCTCTTCGCTGAACCGATACGTGTCACGAGGTTTCCATTCTGCTTCCAACAACAATGCTTTCATCATGTTTTTCTCCTAATCCATCGCTGTCTAAGAACATTCTGTTTCTTTTGCGACCGGCCACGTGCTCTATCACTATGCAGGCCAACGACAAGCACATTTTCGTATACGTTATGGTATACGACAAAAGGCCTTCCGAGATCATAACCAACTTGCCCCTTGGGGTCAAGACTTTCTGTCTATTGTTGAGCGTTTGGTTTCGAGGTGCACAATTCTCATTTGTCCTAGCAGATACGAGCGTAGACTTTCGATGGTCACTAGCTCTTGAGCTGAGGAACCCGTTGATGGATGGTTGTTTTCCGTTCTGCTTTTCCTCAAGTACCTTTCGCACAAGCCGATAACCCGTTGTGGTTGCGGACAGTCCTCGTATCAAGGCAAGCTGTGTCACCACAAAAGAGAGGTGGGAACCCTTTGTTGTCAAACAGTGGTAGAGACGTTGTTCTGCAAGTTGATGCAGTATCGAAAAGCTTCGGCGGTGTGCAGGTTGTAGACGGAGTGAGCTTTGCTGCTTCACGTGGGGAAGTACTTGGCTTGGTCGGTCCCAACGGTGCCGGCAAGACTACGTTGCTTCGCATGATCGTCAATATCCTCCGCCCCAATGAAGGCTCTGTGCTGGTCTTCGGAGAAGAAGCAAACCCGAAAACTCAAAACCTTGTCGGCTATCTCCCGGAGGAGCGCGGCCTCTATCAGCGCGAACGGGTCGGCAAGACCCTCGTCTATCTCGCTCGCCTCAAGGGGCTTTCAACATTACAGCTCAAAGGGCGCATTCGCACTCAACTTCGCGAGATTGGTTTGGCCGACGAATGGGATCAGCGTGTGCAGAAATTGTCCAAGGGCCAGCAGCAGAAACTGCAATTTGCCGCGACAATAACCACAGACCCCGACCTTGTGCTTCTCGATGAGCCGTTTTCCGGCCTTGATCCCCTGAACCGATGGATGGTCGCACAAGTAGTGCGCGATCTGGCTGATGCTGGCAAGACGGTCGTGCTCTCGACCCACGAAATGGGACGTGTGGAGAGCATGTGTGACCGGCTTCTGATGTTGCATCATGGTCGGATTGTCTTGTCGGGCACTTTGGATGAGGTACGAGAAGCTTGTGCCGATGAAGCTGTGCTGGTGGAAACGACGGCTGATCTATCGGCCATTCCCGGTGTCGTTTCGGTTGAGTCGAAAAATGGCTGCAGCCGCGTGATCCTCGAGCCTACGACAACACGTAAACAATTCTTGACTGACATTCTCGCCACGGGTGCGGATATACGGAGCTTTGAGCCTGATCTGCCGAGCGTGGAAGAGATTTTCGTGAAGACCGTTCAGGAGGTCGAATGAAGAAATCCCTTGTTATCGCGCAGCACGATTTCCTTGCGACGATCAAGCGCAAGGGATACATTCTGATGACCTTCGGTATGCCGCTGGTGTTCGGTTTGATCGGCCTGCTTGCCGTTGCTCCGACCTATCTCATGCTCCGTGCCAATAAGCCAAACGTCGGCAGGGTGAATGTGGTGGATCGAACGGATGGCCTGCTGTCCAAGAAGGTCGCCGCAATGAAGAAGCAAATCAACGCTGTCTATCGCCAGGATGGTGAGGAAGCGGCAAAACAAGCAGTCATGAGGTTCGTTGCATACAAGCTTGGCTGCCCCATAAAACTGCACTCTGATGAAGAGACAGCACGCAAGGAACTGATGGCACACAATATTGACGTCTTCTACGTGTTGCGGCCGGACTACATGAAGACCGGTAAGGTACAGTCTTACACACGCGATGACACGCCGTCTTGGGTAGCAAACCTCGGAACGGAGCCTTTGCGTTCAGCTCTCATTGAAAACATGTTGAGCGATGGCGATTCGGAAGAGGTTGTGGAAAGAGTCAAGCAACCAATGAGCGTCGATTCATTGACAGTGACTGAGTCAGGAGCGGTCTTGACGCGCAAGCCTTATGCCTCACTTGTCCAACAAGGGCTTCCATACGCCTTCGGCGTGCTGCTTATGCTGTGTATCTTCATGACTTCGGGATACTTGTTGCAGAGCCTTACAGAAGAGAAGGGCAGTCGGATCCTGGAACTACTGCTTTCGACCGTTACACCAAAGGAACTGTTGATCGGCAAACTGCTTGGACTGGGCGGTGCTGGCTTCCTTCAGTTTCTCCTGTGGTTGTCATTGGGTATCACCCCGATCCTCGCGTTTACATCTCTTGCGGTCGGGCTGGGCACGCTTCTTCTGATGAGCGCTTACTTCATTCTTGGATTCGTGCTGTTTGGGTGTCTCACGTTTTCTGTGGCCTGCATGACGACTGACTCAAAGGAAAGCCAGCAGATAGCAGGTGCTTGGGCTTTGGTGTCGGCGGTGCCTTTGGTGATTTCTCCGCTGATCGTTGGGGCTCCCAACGCGATGTTGGCTCGAATGCTCTCACTCTTTCCGCTGACGAGTCCGGTCACGATGATTCTTCGTTTGACGACACATGAAACGCTATTGATAGACATCCCTGCTTCGCTGGCAGTGCTTGCCGGTTCGATTGCGCTATTGGTCGGTTTTGCTTCCAACCTGCTGCGGCTGAGCATGGCTACGAAAGGCAGGCTGCCGGGATTGGGTGAAATTCTGATGGCGTTGCGTGTTTGAAAAGCCACACTTCTTGGCGAACGGCTCGTCTTGCGAATCACGCGGCCCGTCCTTTTGGTGTGGACTAAATTCGTACTACGAGCCGTTCCGTCTGTAATCCGCCGGAAGATGGCAAGATCGGCGAAGCAAGGCCTTGTATTGTTGCTGCAGGAAACGTATAACCTGCTAAACCCTACCTTTGACGTAGCTTGTTATCTATTGTTTGCGCTTCAATTACTCTCCAGCCGCGATCACATCGGCATATTACGTATACTCACGCGATCAATCACATCCCCGCTCATTACGCATGTCAATATCACGGACATTGATGACACAAGGCCTTGAAAAATGAACGGTTGCGCGCGACATTGTGTACATAGAGGCACGGGGCGTTGTTTTGGGGAAACGAGAGCAGTGATACCCATAAACTGATGACGTCAGATGTTGCGGCATGGCAATTGTTTTTGACGATTTCCGTGTTTCCAGAATGACCCATTTAGGGATTCTGACACTTGATTGCGAAAGTGCACCACAAGAGCGTGCTATGCCGCAACTGGTTATTATATAGGAGCTAGTGGCTAATCATGCTTGCGCTCTTTCTCGTTCCGGAACCCTGGCACACGGTTTGCAGCTTACAAAGCGCAAATTCTTTGTTTTCCTGAATGTTGTTCTACAGGGGAAGTGTGACACTAAAAGGCGCTAGGAGCTTGCGTTAGGAGGTTGAAAGATGAGGGGTAGTGCTAGGGGGAAGATGATTCTTGTTGGGTGCTTGGTGATCTGCCTTGCATCGGCGGGCTCCGCCCTCGCTGGGCTAGCAAGCTTTACGCCTGCGGGATATGCTGGGTATGCCTCGGCCGGCTTTACGCATGAAGCGTACTCCCCCTATTCGAGCGATTTCTATCGTTCAGAGGGGGGCTCGACCATCTCTGGCACGATCATCTCCGGAGTCTACAAGAACCTGTCAACGGGCGATTATCTGTTCTACTACAATATAGAGTTGGACGCTGGTTCTGACGCCATGGACGGATTCAAGATCAGCAAGACAAACATGTACACTGCGGGCATTAGTGCAATGGGGTACAACACGGATGTCACCGGAGCTAATGCCGATCTGATCCCTACTGGTGCAGAAGCGTGGGTTCCACCTCCGGGTCTGCCGTATGCGAAGTACCTTTGGGTGGGCGTTCCGGCTGAGAGTACTACTGAGGTTTTCATGATTCTGGATAGCAGCGTGCATCCAGAATTGGGCACCGGCCTTGTGCTTAATTCAATCTCGGCCCCGACAGGTGTGGGCGTCCCAGTGTATGGACCAGGGGATGAAAATCCGCCGATTCCAGAGCCAGCCACAATACTTCTTCTGGGCGGAGTGGTGTCTGGTTTGGCGTTGTTGCGCAAGAGAAGCTAGCGGCTTCTTCTGAGGGGAGGCAGCTGTCCAAGGAAGGATTCCGGGGCGGCGCGAGGAGACTACTCAACAAATAGGTATCAGGAAGATGAAAAGACTCATCGAGCTGGTCTTGGTTGCAGGTGTGGTTTTCTGGGGGGGCGTTTCTGCATATGGTGTTCCTGTCACCACCCTCAATGTTACTCCACTTGATCTTTCCACCGCGGACTTGGGAAGCCAGATTGTGGCTCCCTTGAACACGCCGTTCGTTATGATGTTCGATGATGATTATGATGGTATCCCTGAGACGTTGGATTTGGAAGGCGTCTTGACGACAGAGGTCTATTGGGATGCCGACAGTCAAATAGCTACATTTGTATATGGGGTGAGCCTTATAGACGGTATCGGTTACTTGGATTGCCTGCATGTTTCGCCCTTCGCCCCTGCCGACGGTGTGAGCTATGTTGACAGTGGCTATGACTCATCCGGCTCTGTCATTGCGACAGACATACTGCTAACGCCCGTGAACAACTACGTGATTGATTTCAGATTTCCCGCGTGGGGCTTCTATGCAGGGATGGCTCCGGCCGCCGTATGGATCCAAGTGGCTCTAGACGGACCTCCTTCTCTGGATATAGGCCTTTGCGACATAACGGGATATGGAGGCGAGGAGGCCTTTGATGCCTACGTGCCGGTTCCCGAGCCGGCCACCATGTTGCTTCTGGTCGGGAGTATCGGTTCGGTGCTTGCACTAAGAAAGAGACGAGCATAGATTCAGGCTTCGTGTCCTGTCTCTCGTAATTTAGGCCCTGCGTCTGAAGAGGCGTGGGGTCTTTGTCTTTTCTTGTCTGGATTCTAGCCCCGGTACCGTAACACAACTTCATTAGTGTCCTTGAGACATTTGTCAGGCACAAGATCTTCAAGCCAACCCTTCCGACAAATCTTCTATTAACACGGAACTCAAGGACATTGTCAACGTAGTAGCGTGATCTGATGGCGTCATCACGGTTGCCATCCGCGACGATGCCTTCATGAGGGTGGGAAACAAGCCATGTCTGAGATGTTTATACGGGACGAAAGAAAAGAGGCGGATCGCGGGGTCGCTATTGCTTCAGCTTCACCTTTAGGGCAAGGTCATTTTGCACTGGCGGCAGATCGATTTGGAGAACACCGTCGGAGAAAACGATTTCCTGTTCGTCAGTGATCACACCTTCATATGTGTCCCAGAATTCCACGTTGTACGTGCCGTCTTTCAGACCGGGAATTGTCAATCCAGCACCAGAGACAAGGGGAATGTTCTTCAACGTGGGCTGGGAGACCCCTCTATATACACGCCCTTGCTTACGGTACAGTCCGTAGAATACCCAAACGTAGGCCATTTGGTCGTTCTGGAGGCCGCGGGCGCTTAGACTGTTTTCTTTTGACTTGACAGAACACCTTGACTGAACCAGGTTCAGCCCACGCCGATCTTCGCCTTCTATGTAGTTGGCAAACGCCCGGTAGTGCTGATATCGGTCTTGGAAGTGAATGTGCAGCCACCACCAGAACCCGACGCTTCCGGAGAGAGGAGTTGTGTACATTATCCATGGTCCATTGTGCAGCTCTGCGTCCAGATTGTCCGACGGTGCATTATTCCACTGCCACCCGTACTCAGCTACGAGCGACGGTTTGTTGAAAGGTCTTGTTCGCTGGTAATAGAAATTGTCAACAACCTTCGCCAGGCCGCTACGGAAGTAACCCAACTCTCTGAAAGCGGTGTAAGCATTTGTCTGGACGAAATCGATTTCTGGCAGCCTCCATATCGCTGCGCCGCGCCAAGGATGCGCATAGTGCGTAGAAACAATATGGCCCCAAGGATCTATCTGTCGCACATAGTTGGCCATGTCAGCATGCCATTTAACAATCTGAGGAGGCACGATATCCTGACCGTCTTTCATTCGCTCCGCCAATGGCCAGTACTCATAAGTGAATTCGTTCTCGCTGGACAGTTCCCATGCCAAGAGATTCTTGCTGTAACCCCATCGTGCAACAGTATAGCGGAGACGCTGTTTCACAAGTTCACGAGCCTTAGGGTTTGAATAGAAAGAATGGGACTTTTTGATATCCAGGAACCCGCCGTTTTGCACGTTCATCGGGTTGTTATGCCAATCCTTATCGATTTTCGTGCTCAGTTGGCCGTGGTTCATTGTGACCACTTGGAGATACAGGTTGTGCTTCTCCGCCAGATCCATTATGTAGTCAAGCCGCCAGGCGTTTTCGACATTGTATCTACCTATACCGTGGTAACCGTACCAGTCTTTGCGCCACTCGAGCCCGCACCACCAGGTTGCCATCCATACACGCGACCAGTTTTCTCCGGCCTCGGCCATTCTTGCGAAATACTCGTCATACAAGTAGGTCCCCAGATCCTTGTTGAAAGTGAAATCGTATGGATAAGGTTTTCGGCTATCGCTCGGAGAGCGGACATTGTGGCCGAAGGGATAGTAAAAATCGCCGTTGTCGAATTCGAAATACAGAGGGTCTTTTTTCGAGATGCGCACAAAGCCCGGATCATCTGAGTCGACTGAGGTAAAGGAATGCTTTTTGCCATCTAGCTTGTTGCTTCCGCGTACGCGGATCACGTAATCGTAAACGCCGATCTCGGTAGGCGTAAATCGCAATTTCCAGCAAGGAGAACCTTCCGGCAGAAGATGCTCTTCCTCCTTTTTGGTCTTCGGATTAGTTCGTTTCTCTCGATTGTAACCCATGTAGAAAAACGCAGGTATCGTCTGAATATTTCCGGAGGGGGAGATGAATTCAGCAACGATGTCGGCCTCGCGCGGATCAAACGGGTTGTTGTAAGTTTTTGACAGGTTAAAAGTGACCTCGAATTTCGAATATCTAGACACCTGATCCGCATTTGCCGAGATGCGTGTGATACTGAGCTGCTGTTTGTCGAGAAAAGCCTGTCGCCCCGTTTTCCAAAGCTCGACGTTGTCAATGCATATGGGTCCCGTATACTTGCTCTCGCCAAAACCAAAAACGCGCACGCCGATTCTCTGTATTCGTCCCAGGAGGTAGGTATTCCACGGGCGGGCGTGTCCGCGTGGCTTCCACCTTTTGCTTTTATCGGACAAGTCGACCGTGAACTTCGTCCAGTCACCTGGGCGCACGAGTGGGTCCAGAAGTGCTTCATACCACCACCAGTCGCCATCGTAGAGGTAGATCATCGGTCGAAGATAGTTTGGTGCACCTTCCGGGACGTGCAAATCAAAAGCCAACACATCGTGGCCCCAGATGCTCTCATCTAGGACGGTAGACAGGGCAAGCTCTCCGGGAAAAACAGTGCTGGCAGTCAATGCCCCATCGCACTGACCTGAGCGTGGGCTGGCCACTTTCGACAGTGGACTGATACGCGTCTCGGCAGACCATGCTATTGTGTCTTTTTCGAAATCCGATAGGACCCTTCTTTCCACGATAGGCATGCTCTGGGGATGTGCGCTGAGCAACGGTTTTAACGGCGGCGGTCCTTCTCCGAGCAGCGAGGCGACTTCGGCACACCAATCCACCCCTCGCTCTGCCGGTACATCGTTGCGCATCACAAAGCGAGATACTGCCGGCGATGCTCCCCAGCGCGCGACGCTATAGCGCCCGCGAAGAGCGACAAGTCTTGATGTGTCCGGCGTCGAGAAGTAGTCGTGTGGAGTTTGTAGTGATCCGCCGAGTTCTTGGTTCAGCGGATTTGACAGCCAGTTGTATTTGCGCTGTTCGTAGAGTTCTTCCCGATCAGCGAATACCAATGGAAAGCTTATCCCGGCGGCTTCGCCATTGCGAATAGTAAGGTCCATCTCCCAGGCTTGTTCGAGGTTGTAGCGTCCAGGACCGTGGAAGCCGCCCCACTTGTCGGTCCATTCGATCGAGGTTCGCCAGGCGGGTGATGCATCCGGCGAAGGCGTGTCCGGGTTGTAGGCCCAAACGCCGTCCCGGAGTTCATAGCGCTGGCCCGTTGGATGCGACTCGGCAGGATACAGAAACTCCCGAAGATCCTTTTCTGTTGGTTGAAAAGAGGTGACACTCTTCGGCGCTTCAGGTGCGATAGTCTCAATCTGCTGTCGGGCGGAACTCAACTTCCAACGCCCGTCGACGGTGACATAGTACTTGTATGTGCCCTGCTCTTCCGGACAGTACCTTACTTTCCATACTGCTGGACCAACAGGCACCAGTTTCCTATCGCCCAGTTGCGGTCTATCCACGTAGTTCTGATAGAAGAATGCTGGCACCGATTCTTGCTTACCGGATGGCGCAAGAAATACGGCTTGAACATCGGCCTCTTCGGGATCGAACGGGTTGCGGTGTCCGTCTTGAAAGCGAAAGCTTACTTCAAATACCTGGCCTACTTGCGCGGGAGAAGACGATGTGGAGAATCCGACGATGCGGTTGCGAGCATCTAGTGTTGAGCGTGATAGTTTTCGTTCCTGCAACTCCACATTCTCGACCCGAATAGATCCTTTCCATTTTTTTTCGCAAAAGGCTTTCAGGCCCAGTGTCTTGATCTTCCAGGTCAAATATCCGTCCCAAGTGCGCATGTGTCCGGCTGGCAACCAGTCATTGCTCAACGGTGTGATATTCAGGTGAATCTTGTGCGGGCGCGTATCGGAGAGCCAGACGGTTTCTCTGGAACGGAAGTACCAATCATCGCCGTTGACAATATGGGTCATCACGCGGACAGGGGCAGGCGGAGCTGAACTGAGGCGAACGGTGAGACTAAGCACGCCAAAGTCAAACCAGTCTTCGTCAATCTCGACCTCGCGCACGGTGGGCTGTGGGAACTCAACCTGCCATTGCGATTCCTCTGTAGCAATATCCGCAAGGGCAGCAAAGACAGTAGAGCTCGTCATCGCCGAGAACAACGCGAACACAACAAGTATCGAAATGGATTTTGAGAATTGCATGGCTTTCAACCAGTACTACTTGAGATTCGTGTATTCACTCAGAGCCTGGAAGAGTGTATCAGCTATCTTGCGCTGGCCTTTTTCATTTGGACTTTCGAGATAGACGGATACACCTTGCATCCCTCCGCTTAGCCAGCAGCTTTCCCCGAGCCTTCTGGGCAAGTTGATAACCTTAGTCTTATAGATTCGTTTCACCTTCAACGCGGCCTCCACATACGGCTGCATCCCGGCGCCAAGCGGAAGCGGAGCTATGGGAAGCACAATGCAGACTTCCATGCATCCAGCGATCTCCAGACGTTGCAGCATCGCCTCAAGGATCAACCCAAATGTACGAGGTCCTGTTCCCCACTTCTGGTCCGCCGTGCCCAAGAATATAACGGCGGCATTGATTGAGTTGTTGAAATCAACACTTGAAAACTTCGCAAGCGCCGTGAGTGCCGGGTTCTCATGTACATTGTACCCTTTTGCAGAGCCTACCAGCCGCACTTCCTGATTCAGTAGGCGCCTGCGAAGCAGAGTCCAGTAATCTTTGTTCTCTGCCGAAGGCCCGGGGAGGTCAGCGATCAGCAAGACCTCTTCGGGTTGATGCTTAGTTTGCTCCGCCCTTTTCCTGAAGAACTTTATAACGGGCCAGGACCGATCTTCTATCCAAGGTCGCTTGTCGATCTGTAAGACCAGAGTGCGCCCGTCCTCCGTTATGAGACGGTCTTCCTCGACCTGAAAGACCGGCATCTTAGAGTTCGGCGCCGCAATCAAAATCGTAACCCGGTCACCCTCAACGCCGTCGTACATGAGCGACAGCGTGCAGAGAGCTTCGTCGCTTCGCACGTCAGGCAATTGGAGTGTGAGGTCGAGATGCCAAGTGCCGTTTGGCAGAAGAACAAACGAGTAGTCTTCTGTCAGAACCAGGACTTCCTTATGCCGAACTTTCGCCCGGAGGACAGGTAGCTCGCTGACTGGTTGCGGGAGAAAGGCTTTTACACTTGTCGACAAGCGTTCCCCGCGATAGAGAACACTCTGCACATAGTCAACGAGCAAACGTGGAGAACTATCCTGCTGGCCATTTGCCTCAAAACCTGAGACCAGTAGGCATAGACTGATAAGAAGAATTGTCCTTGTTGACTTCAAAATCCAACTCTATCACAGGGGGAACGACACATAATGTGTATGCTGAGTGTACCATCCTTTCCTGGATCGTACAACGGTTCACAGTGTTTCCACGTTTCTGCCGAAAACTACGGGCTACTGAGAGCAGTGCTGTCAGCGAGCTGGCGCCGGCGGCATCGGCATCGGCGCCATGCCGGGCCCCATCGGGCCGCCCATCATGGCTCCCATCGAGTTCTTGATCGTTGTGTAGATCCCTCGTATTTCTTCAGAAGGGATTTGCACCGCACCCGTCAGGGCTGTTTTGTCTGCAACAATCGCCACTGTAAATGGCTTGCCGACGGGAAGGTTCATCGGTGCCAGGCCGGGCAGATTCATCTGGGAAATCGAGTTCATAAGTGCGGCCAGTGACATAAATCCTTCAGCCATTCGACCTGCCGGGAGATCGGCAACGGCAGCCTTATACTGTGCACTGTCCGTCAGGCTCTTCGCGTCACCCTTTGCTACGTCAATCAACTGCTTGATCAGAGCATCCGATCCCTTGCCAAAGCTGATGAGCTGACGATTTCCAATGAACGCGCTATAAGCAGCCATGTCTTGTCCATACATCATCTCGATCATTTGCTGTTGTTGAGGCGCCATGTTGACCATCGACTTGATGTCGAAAGTGAACTGGTCAATCTCAACACCCTTGTGCTGTGTGAGATTCTTGTTGTAGGTCAGCGACATTCCCAGGCTTTCGTACATGTTTATCAGAGGCCCACCGGGGGCAAACATCTTGTCGCGGATGATGGCCTGAGCTTCGGCTCCGTCTTTGTACTCGATCAGTTCGGCAATGCTCAGACCCGGCCCCGACAACAACGGCATCCCGATTGCAAAACTGCCTTCCTGAATGCCCCACGATTCTTCGATGAGAGCCATAATGTCTTTCACGGGAGGACCGCCTTCGGTGCCCATCACATCCATGAACATGTCCATCAGCTTCTTCATCGGCTCATGCAGCAATTCCGTGCCGCTCAGTTTGCCGGATAGAGCCAAGGCACAATCCGCCGGCAGGCCATCTGCTGCCCCCGCTCCATCTTGTTGTGTCTGTGCCGCCAGAAACTCCTGCATAAACGATCCCGCCACGGGCACGAGGGTTTCGGTTATTCCTATCGATTCCTTGTTAACCGAAACATCGAGCACCACTTCCTCGAGTTGTTTTGCGAGATCAAGGCACACATCAATCTCCATTTGAAGCAACTTGATTGTCTGCTCGGGAGACAGACCGGGTCCCCCCATAGGTTGCATCGGCATTGCACCCGCCATAGATGCGAACTGCTGCTTCACCTGCTCAATTTCGTTGCTGAAAATCGTCACCAAATGTGCCACATCCGCTTCGACGCGTACAACCATATCATCCGGTCTCTTGGTATCCGAGATGAGACCTTCGGCCCCGCCGGCACCCGCCACGAGACCGCTTGCGGCAGCAACCGAGTGCACGTCAAGGCCAAAAGCAACGCTATTTCCCTCGATTACGTTGAAGTAGTAAGGAATCCTCTTATCAACGGTGTACTTGTCCTGGTCTACGCGCTCTTCCGGAGCGGCATTGCTGAACGCCTTGAAATCGAATTCCCGCTTCATCTGGACAAAAACCTGCATGTCGCCGACAGGATTGTCTCGCTCCAGTTGAAGCTCAACGCTGTTCAGGTAGTCCTCAGGCTTTGTGACTGGCACCACCACAACAATCGGCATAGGCGCATCACCAACCGGCAGGAACTTCTTGGGATTCATAACGAGAATCGCAATTGGCCTTTTCAGGTCGACACCGAGGAGGCCGTCGGCAAAAAGCGCCTTTCCAACCACCGGCGTCAAGAAATCTGGAGTCGCCGGCTCAATTGACTGCACAAATCCCGTTATATTGCCAAGAGCCTTTCCGACTTCCGGGAACATCACGGTCACCAATACGTCGCCATCCTTTTCCTTGACCGCGGGCCTTGCTGCTGCAGCCTTCTTCTCCGCAGGTGCAGGCTCCGATGTTGACGGTTTGGCGACCTCAGCTTTATCAACGGTCTTCTCGCTGCGCGCCGCTGGTTTCGGTTCGGCCTCCGGGGCCTCCGGACCTTTCGAATTCTTAACCACTATTGCCACTGCGATGATCACAACAATGACAGCCAAGACAACGATCAGCTTTTTCATCCTTAGTCCCCTATTCTGCCCGGTCGAGATACTAGGCGCTATTTGGAAGGAATACCCTATTCTTACGGACTATTTCACTATAGTATTTTCGGACATCAAGCCGGACACTCAAGAGCAAGAATTTGTCACTCCCAAAATCTTGCGCCCGTACGACATTCTCCGGCACCTACAACCATTCTACCCATATATGTATCAATAGCAACAACGCCTCACCGTCACCGCTTTGTCACACTTTGTAACCATCAACCCCCTCCCGATCCTTGCCTTGCGCAAGTGGTTTTGAATCAACATCAACCGGCAACATGCACAAAAAAAGAACGCCCCAATATGCGCTGTTCGGCATATTGACGCGTTCGGCATAGCTCCGTAGAGCATAGCATGCGGAACAAAAGTCCCTTGCTGTGATTTGAGGAACAATCGCCGCTCTGGTACAATGTATACGTAATTATACGTGATACAGGGCGCTTGTCAAGGGGGAATTCGTGTGAAACAGTCATGTTGTGCCAATACTCTGCTAGGACTTGATCTTGGGGCCAATTCTCTCGGTTGGGCTGTGCTCTCATCATCCAACGGAAAGCCCGACAACATCCTGGAAGCCGGAGTCCGCATATTTGAGGCAGGCGTCGAAGGAACAATAGAATCCGGAAAGGACGTTTCGAAGGCGGCAAAACGGCGCGAAGCACGCCTGCGACGTAGAATGCTCGACCGCCGCCGTCGCCGCCTCAAGAAGCTTGCGGGCCTGCTTCAAGCTGCTGGCCTGTTGCCCGCCGGAAATATCGACGAAGGTGAAGATCGACACAAGTTTTTCCTTGACCTCGACCGTTCTCTCCTCTCCAAACACTTCCCCGCTCCGAAGGCCAACGGTTCTCGGGAACTGCACGTCTTTCCATATTGGCTTCGCGCTCGCGCACTCGACGAAAAGCTCGAACCATACGAACTTGGGCGGGCACTTTACCATCTGGCCCAACGCCGCGGATTCCTGTCCAATCGCAAAGCTCCGCAGGATGATAAGGATAACAAGAAGGGTCCAGTGAAAGAGGGTATAGGAGAACTGGCAAAGAGCATGGCAGAATCCGGAGCTCGGACATTGGGAGAGTACTTCTCACAGCTTGATCCGGTCGATCCAGCGCAGCGGCGCATCCGTGACCGTTGGACCGCCCGTCAGATGTTCGTTGACGAGTTTGATAAGATCTGGTCAGTGCAAGCAACATTCTACCCGGACATTCTCACCGAGGATTTCGGGAAGAAAGTCCATCGAGCGATCTTCTTCCAGCGTCCGCTCAAGATCAAGAAAAGCCTCATCGGCAACTGTGAGCTCGAAAGAGGCCGCAAATGCGCTCCAATGGCTCTGCTTGTTTTTCAACGTTTCAGGTTGCTTCAAAAAGTCAACGACCTCAAAATCATTACACCAGAAGGAGAAGAGCGAGCGCTTACACAGAATGAACGCGAAAAGCTTGTAGACGCGCTCGACATACAGGGTGACCTTAAGTTCAAGGAGATACGGAAGCTACTCAACTGTACCCGAAGATATCTTCTCAATCTCGAAGAAGGCGGTGAGGAAAGCCTCATTGGCAATCGCACAGCAGCAAAACTCGCATCTGTCTTCGGCGAGCAGTGGAAAGACTTCACACCCGAAAAGCGCAAACGAATCGTCGAGGACATCCGCAGTATTCAGAAAACGGACGCACTTAAGAATCGCGGAATTAAAGCATGGTGTCTCGACGAAGAAGCGGCAAAAAAGTTTAGCGCAATCACCTTTGAGCCCGGTCACTGCCGCTTGTCACGACAAGCCCTGAAGCGGATATTGCCACTGATGGAACAAGGCATCCCCTTTGCCACAGCGCGAAAAGAACTCTACGGCGAAGTGCCACCGCCCGAGCCGGTGGATATTCTTCCGCCAGTCGATTCAGCAGACATGCCGGAATTGCGCAACCCCGCGGTCCACCGCGCGCTCACAGAACTGCGCAGAGTTGTAAACGCAGTTGTGCGCAAACACGGCAAGCCGGGGATCATTCGCATCGAGTTGGCACGTGACCTCAAGAATCCGCGCAAAGTCCGCGAGAAGATTTGGAAAAGAAACCAACAAAACCGCAGGGCAAGAGAAAAAGCCGCCGACACCTTGCTGAAAGAGGGCATGAAACGACATCCCACAAGACGTGACATCGAAAAATGGCTCCTCGCGCAGGAGTGCAGTTTCCACTGTCCATATACCAACGAAGAGATGAATTTCGCGAACCTTTTTGATTCGCCTCAATTTCATATTGAGCACATCATTCCGTGGAGCAGATGCCTTGATGATTCTTTCCTCAACAAGACACTCTGCTACCATGAAGAGAATCAGAGAAAAGGCGGCTGCACGCCTCGGGAGGCCTACGGTCGAGATCAAAAGACATGGTCGGAGATACTCACGCGCGTCAGGAATTTTAAAGGAAGCGCACGATACGCCAAGCTCCATCGATTTCAAGTTAAAGATCTCGAGAGTATTGATGATTTTGCAGCGAGTCAACTAAATGATACTCGACATTCTTCAAGGATGGCTGTGCGCTATCTCGGCCTACTCTACGGCGCCGATGCAAGGGGTGTCGGCATTGATGGTAAGCGGCGCATACAGGCCGGGCGAGGTCAGATCACACACTACCTTCGCGATGAATGGTGCCTCAACGAAATCCTTGGTGACGGCGGCTTAAAGAACCGTTCTGACTACAGGCATCACGCCGTCGATGCCGTTGTCATAGCGCTCACCGACGCGAGTACGGTCAAGTCACTTTCAGACGCAGCACGACGAGCACGGAGCGAGCGTCGCCGCCGGTTTGGCTCTATCAAGCAGCCGTGGCCTGGTTTTCTCAAAGCAGTCCGTAAAGCAATCCTTGAAAACGTTATTGTATCCCATTGCGCTTCGCGGAAAATCAATGGCCGGTTTCACGAAGATATGTTCTACAGCAAGATTAGAAGAGACGAGAACGGCGAAGAGTATGTGAGTATTCGGAAACAGCTTGGCGGAGAATCCAAACACCTCAGCAGACCCCAGGTCAAGGACATAGTTGATCCCATCGTCAGATCTCGTGTCAGAGAGAAGCTCCGTGAGTTGCATACTGATGACCCACGAGCTGTTTTCAGCGACAGCAAAAACCACCCTTATCTGAAAACACGAGACGGCCACACCGTCCCGATCCACAAAGTGCGAATAAGAACTAGCAACACAACAGTTCCCCTAGATAAAGGTATGAACCAGCGACGTGTCATGACTGGGTCAAATCACCACATTGAAATCCTCGAAGTCAAGGACAAGAAGGGCCAGACCAAATGGGAAAGCGTCGTTGTCAGCCGTTATGAAGCTATCCGACGTCTACGCGCCCACGAACCAATTGTCCAGCGTGACCACGGCGACGGCAAGAAGTTTGTCTTCTCACTTGTTGGCGGAGATACGATATCTCTGGAGCAAGACGGTGTGAACGCTCTCTATATTGTGCGAACCATTAGCAAAACCAAAAAAGGTAGGGTTACTGTGGAGTACGTTCACATAAACGATGGAAGGAAGAAGACAGATATCAAGAGCGCGAAAGCTTGGAAGACAGGCGACATGGAACCGCTCAGAAAGATGAAATGTCGAAAGGTCTCCGTGACACCGCTCGGCGAAGTGAGGTGGGCAAATGATTGAGCGGATAATTGATCTTTCAGAAGAGCCGGCAAGGCTCCGTGTTCGCAACAAGCTTCTTGTTATTGAGAGAGACTCGACCGGAGAGACAACAATACCCCTCGTCGATATAGCCGCTCTCGTTGTCTCGCATCCGTGTGTGACATTCACCCACGCCGTTCTTTCGAGACTGGCAGAGGCGGGAGGAGCCTTTGTGGTATGCAATGGATCGCACCTGCCGATCGGCATGCTTCTTCCGCTTGAGAGTCACTTTGTGCAGACAGAACGTTTTGCGTTGCAGGCGTCAGTTTCATTGCCGACTCGCAAGAGGCTCTGGAAACAGATCGTGAAGTCAAAGGTCCGCGCTCAAGCCAATCTTCTTCTTCGATTGCGCGACGAAGACTACGGTCTTCTGTCTCTCGCAAGGCGCGTCCGATCAGGC
>Ga0180433_10004555_pt1 | contig 19373 bp, 17 predicted proteins | sample SS_ome_8_FD_132980 | JGI IMG/M metagenome (GOLD analysis project Ga0180433, IMG submission 132980) | Hypersaline lake sediment archaeal communities from the Salton Sea, California, USA - SS_1_D_1 metaG | ecosystem: Environmental > Aquatic > Non-marine Saline and Alkaline > Hypersaline >... | reverse complement strand
TGGGTTTGGACAGTTTTATCTGCGTCATCCCTTCATCTGCGTTATCTGCGATTCTGACAGTTAAGCATTACAGAATATTAAGACATTCTCGTTCTGCTGGGAAAGGAACCCCAGCAGAACACGTAAAACTTGGACACAAAAGAAAAAGAACTCTTGTTTTATTTGTACCCTATTTCAGGACAAGACACACTTATCCCTCCTCCCTTCTCCTTTTTTCCATTTTCCTTGGTACTTTCTTGTCTTTGTGAAAGTAAAAAATCCTGTTAATCCTGTCAAAAACTAAGTGAGAAAAATAGTAAAAATACGCCTTACCCGCAATGTGAATATCCGCATGATCTGCAGAACATGCAACCGCCCTCCGTTTCCATGGGGCTGCCGCAGTCAGGACATTCCAAACCAGTCATTTCTACAGGATTATCTTCTGACACCTGCAACTGCTCATGATCTTTTTCAGCAGTTTTCTTCTTCACTTCCTGATTTTCTCCAAACTCCTTCCGCAGGATCTGACCAATACCATCCGGCACCGATTTTATCAAACTCCCTTCATTCCATACCGGACGGGAGCCTGTAATACCCATTAACGTATTACTGATATCATCGACTTTCACATTATTCTGCAAAGCTATAGAGATCAACCTTCCAATAGCTTCGGAAAGAGCAGCAGTATCGCCACCACTCTTGCCGATATTTGCAAATACTTCCACAGGAGAATAATTGTCACTCGTATTTATAGTCACATATAATGACCCCTGACCTGTGTTTAATTTAGAAGTAAATCCTGAAAGCTTGGAGGATCTTCCCTTTTTTATGGGCTTCTTTTTCTTGTCTGAAATTCCTTTATTTAATACCTGTTTGGTTCGACTGCCGTCCCGGTATATTGTTACTCCTTTACACTTAAGATCATGTGCCAGCTTGTATACGTGGGTAACATCTTCAATTGTTGCACTGTTAGGGAAATTTACTGTTTTTGAAACTGCATTATCTGTATATTCCTGAAATGCTGCCTGCATCCTGATATGCCACTCAGGCCGTATATCATGAGAAGTGACAAAAATATTTTTCAGACCTTCTGGAATTCCATCAATATTTTTCAGAGTTCCCTCTTTAGCAACTTTTTTTTCAATGTTTTCTGAATAAAGCCCTTTCTTTTTTAATGTTTCCAGAAACAAGGGATGTACTTCAGGCAGTTTATCATCATCCAAAACATTTCTGATAAAAGAAAGAGCAAATAGAGGTTCAATACCGCTTGAACATCCGGCAATGATACTGATCGTCCCGGTAGGAGCAATAGTGGTTCTGGTGGCATTTCGTACCCTCTCTTCGCCGTTCATTTCATACTTACTGCTGGAAAAAGCAGGAAATGCTCCTCTTTTTTGAGCAAGCTCCGCAGATTTCTTTTGTGCTTCTGTATTAATAAACTTCATGATTTTCTGTGCTGTTTGAAATGCTTCTTTTGAATTATATGGAATTTCCAGTTTTATTAACAGATCAGCAAATCCCATTACACCCAGACCGATTTTTCTGGTTTTCTTAGTCTGGTCTTCAATCTTCTCCAGAGGATATTTATTCTTATCAATTACATTGTCCAGAAAATGTACTGAATTTCTAACTGTTTCTTTCAGCTTATCATAATCAATAACGTTGCTCTCGCCTCTTTCTGTTACCATCTGAGAAAGATTAATTGAACCCAGGTTACAAGATTCAAAAGGAAGTAAAGGCTGTTCCCCGCATGGATTCGTAGATTCAATCTGTCCAAGGTGCGGTGTAGGATTATCTTTATTGATTCTATCAATAAAAATCACTCCCGGATCTCCGTTTTTCCAGGCATGATAGACTATTTTATCAAACACCTCTTTTGCATTCAGAGATTTAATCACTTTCTTTGAATGAGGATTAATTAAGTCATAATCCTGACCAGCTTCCAGAGCATTCCAGAATTTATCAGTCAAAGCAACTGAAATATTAAAATTATTCAAGCTATCATTATCCTCTTTACAGGTAATAAAAGATTCAATATCAGGATGATCTACTCGGAGAATAGCCATATTGGCCCCTCTGCGTGTCCCCCCCTGTTTAACAGTTTCGGTTGCAGCATCAAAGACATGTAAGAATGAGATGGGACCGGAAGCTATACCATGGGTTGATTTTACAATATCATTACACGGCCGAATTCTTGAAAAAGAAAAACCTGTTCCTCCGCCGGATTTATGAATTAAAGCTGTATTCTTGACAGCTTCAAATATTGAACTCATCGAATCCTCTACAGGAAGGACAAAACATGCAGAGAGCTGTCCCAGATCACGACCAGCATTCATTAGTGTCGGAGAATTGGGCATAAACTCTAAATTCGTCATCATTTGAAAAAATTTCTCTTCACTCTCTTTTGTCTGGGCTTCAGAACCGTAGAGTTTATCTGCAGAAGCTATAAATTTTGCCACTCTTCGGAAAAGCTGTACAGGGGTTTCAACAACATTCCCCTCTGTATCCTTTCTCAGATATCTCCTTTTCAGAACCGTAACAGCATTATCAGTTAATGGTATATTGATCGAATCATCATTTGTACTTGTTTCATGTATAATGTCAACTGGTGTATCTTTCTCATCAGATTCTGAAGATTTTGCTACTGTAACCGTTTTTGATTTATTTCCATTTCCATCAATATTAAATAAATCATTTGTAAAGTTATCTTTCTTCATTTGATCTTCCTCTCTGATTTGAAAAGTGGCAAATATTTTAGATGATATAACATAAACAAACAAATCATAAATGTCAAGAAAAAAATACAATATATTGTATTTTTTTAAAAAAAAATTACTATATATTGTAAAAAAATTATTTTATTTTCTTTATAGAACTATTTAGTAAATTGTTTAATCTCTTGACTTTAAGTGGTAAGTTTATTAAATTATTTATCAAATAATGGAACTCGACTTTGTATAAAAAATCTTAATTTTTACAAAGTTAAAAGCCACTCTAGCTCAGTTGGTAGAGCAGCTCATTCGTAATGAGCAGGTCATCGGTTCAAATCCGATGGGTGGCTCAAAGAAAAAGAAAGAAAAGAAGCATATGAATAAAAAAATTATACTTTTATTATTTATTACTCCCGCTCTGTTGTTCTCACAGGGAACGGGTACGAAGGAAGCATTTGACTTCCTGCGAATTGATCTGGGAAGCCGCCCTTTGGCAATGGGGGGTGCCTTTACTTCTGTTATAAGTGATTTATATGGAATGAAATATAATCCTGCATCTTTAGTAGGGGTCAAAAATCTTACCGCCACCTGTACTTACTTAAATCAAATAGCAGATATTAAAACAGGATTTATAGGATTTAATAAAAATCTAAAAAGAAATGGTCATATCGGCTTTTCTTTATCTTATATCAATTATGGTGAGATGCGTAAAAGAGATATCGCAGGTAACGATTTAGGTAGCTTATATGCAGGTGATGTTATAATCTCTTCAACATATGCTGCTTCATATCTTACTCATTTGCACTACGGGGTCTCATTGAAATATATCAACTCTCAAATTGATGATTATTCTGCTTCAGCTTTAGCTCTTGATATTGGTTTACTCTATACATTTCCGAAGCAGAATTTAAATATCGGTCTTAGTGTACAGAACATCGGTAAATCTATTGATTCTTTTAATAAATCGAAAGAAATTTTGCCTTCTTTAATCAGAGTCGGGGCATCTCAACAACTTGCTCATTTACCTTTATTGATCAGTTTTAATATATATAGATTTTTCTATTCTGAAAGTGATATTTTCCTCGGACTTTATTGGGCTCTGGGAGGTGAATTCACTATAACCGAAAATTTTTTCTTTCGATGGGGATATAATTCACGAGGTCAGGAGCAGAAAATCGGAGCGGCAAATGAAACATTTACCGGAGTATCCCTGGGTTTAGGGATAGCTTACGATAAATATCGTTTTGATTATGGATTGAGTTCTTTTGGAAGTATTGGTAATTTAAACAGTCTTACAATTACAGCAGAATTATAATTATACTTTAAACTCTTTAGTTGATTTCTGAAGTTTTTTAACCCGGGAATCAACAACAGAAATTTCCTGAAAAGATCGTGAAATACCTTCGGCTATGTGTCCTGTAGCTTCAGAAATCTGCTGAATAGAAGAATCTATACTGCGGATCAAATCATGCTGTTTATCTATCCTTATTTTCATTTTGTCTGCTGCATGATCAGTGTGTTCTACATCATCCAGAATTGATTTGAATGTATTGTCAATCTCTTTAAAGGATTCAATTTCTTCAGCAATTCTTGTTCGCAGTTCAATCATAGCATTATAAAGAGTTTGTATATTCAATCCAAAACTATCCAGCATATCTGAAGTTTCATCATTAATATCTTTTGTATTCTGACTTAACTTTTTAATTTCCCGTGCAATAACTGAAAATCCTTCCCCCGCTTCTCCAGCGTGTATTGCCTCTATAGAAGCATTTAAAGAAAGTGTAGTTATCTGAGTATTAATTTCATTTATTTTAAGAACAGTGTCTTTTAACTGTGTTGATTTCTTATTCATATTCTCCATTTCACTGTAGATAGATATAATAGCTTTAGAAATATTTTCCATTTGTTCAATTTTATGTTGTATGAGTAATTCTCCTTCTGATACTGAATTGTTGGATTCCCTGGAGAGATCAGCCACTCTTCCGGCTTCCTGATTGATTTCATTGATTGTGGCCAGCATCTGCGGAGAAATGTTAGCAACTTCTTTTGCCTGTTCTGACATCTGTTTGGCCTCTTCTGAGACATTAGCTGAATGCTTGTAGATTTCTGTTGTCCGCTCAGCAACATCAAAAGTATTCTGAATGACAGCTGTAAGCAGTTCTCTAATATGAGAAATAAAAGTATTAAAATTACGAGCTGTTTTCCCTATAGCATCATCAGATTCAACAGGTAATTCTTTGGTTAAGTCACTCCTTTCATTGGCGATCTCATCCAACCTGTTAGCCAGTCTGTTTAAAGGTTTGGTAATTAATGAAGTCAGGAAAAAAGTGATTAGTGATAAAATACCTACTGCTACGAATATGGCAATAACAGAAATAATTGTTATTCTGTTAATGGGAGATCGAATTACCTCCTGAGGTACCAATAATCCCAATGACCAGTCAAAAACAGAATTAGAAGGAGTAACATGTGTATACAGGACAATGTTGGAATTTCCTCTCCATTTAACCTCTGTTAATCCTTTCGTATGTATTTTAACTGATTTATCCAACTGAGAAAAATTAATATTTTCTGTGGAAATACTGTCAATATATGAAAGTTTCTTATAAAACAAATTATTTTCTGTTATACCTGGAAAATAAATAATCCTGTTGTTATCATCAATCAAAAAGGCTGTTCCGATACCACTGTATTTAATATCTCTCACCAGATCACCAATGGTCTCAAAGGATATATCCATACCAGCAACTCCGAGAAGACTCCCCGTTTCACGATAAAGAGGTAGCTGTAAAGTAGCTGTAATAGTACTGTCTTTATAATCTAAACTTTCCAGATCACAGTATAATTTATTCTTTTCTAAAGCAGTATTCCACCATGGTCGGCTTTCCAAATCATAGCCTTCTTCTTCATAACGGCCTTCATGGTCAAAGTATTCGAGAGTATTAGCTGTTGAAAAAAACATTGATTTAACAGTCTGATCATTTTGAATAATCTGATTTATATATTCAATAATTTTATTATATGTTTTATCATATCTTAAAGGTTTTCGATAACGGTCATATTGTGAATACCATTCCAGAAAAAATGGATTAGTTAAGAATGTATCAAGTACACGGATCTTTTCTGAGAAAAAAAGTTCAATTGTATCAGCTTTTTCCTGGACCAAGGCCAAAGCTTCAGCTTCAACTTTTTTTCTGGTTAAATCCCTGATATAATGGACAGTAATAAAAGAGCCTATTAGAAGAACAATTGTCATAGTGATAATTATTGGAATTGAAATTTTTCTCTGTATATTAATCTCTTTCGTTCTTTTTAACATTAACCGTTCCTTTCATACAATTTATATTTCATATTGCATTATTAATAACAAAAAAAATAACAAAATGAATTATATATAATTCTTACAAATATATATTTATTAAAAACGTAGAGTTTCAAATATCATGCCGGTTTTCACATTTCTAAAGATAACAATACATTGAAATAAAGTATATATGTAAACCAAATGTCAATAATAAGAAGAAATAATACAAGCCCTGAAAAGTAAAAAATTTACTTTTCAGGGCTTGTATTTGTTGATTACTGAGAGTATATTCTTCGAGCTTTTTTTATAATAATGAAAATGAAACAGTAATTCCAGCCATAACAATTGCAACCATACTCATCAGTTTTATTAAAATATTTAAACTTGGTCCTGAGGTATCTTTAAAAGGATCACCTACAGTATCACCAACTACCGTTGCTTTATGTGCTTCTGAACCCTTACCGCCAAAATTTCCTTCCTCAATATATTTCTTGGCATTATCCCAGGCACCTCCTGTATTGGCCATAAATATAGCTAATACAAATCCACCGCAAAGAGCTCCAATTAATAGTCCCATAACTCCAGGAACACCAAAAATAACACCGATTAAAACCGGAGCAATGATTGCTGCTAAAGAAGGAAACATCATTTCATGCTGTGCTCCTTTGGTAGCAATCTTTACACATGTAGCATAATCTGGTTCAGTTTTACCTTCTAACACACCCTTAATTTCATTGAATTGCCTGCGGACCTCTTCAATCATTAGTGTGGCGACTCTTCCCACTGCATTCATGGTCAATCCGCAGAAAAGAAACGCCATCATAGCGCCGAGAAGCAGCCCGATGAGTGTTTTGGGATTTAAAAGAGTTACATTATAATAATCCACAAAATCTCTCAGACTTGCTTCTGCTATGCTCACAGTATGTCCATCGGTAAAAGTAAATACTTTTTCCCCGATACGGAGAAGACCGACTTTAACCTCTTCAATATAAGAGGCCATCAAAGCCAGAGCGGTTAAAGCTGCTGATCCAATTGCAAATCCCTTGCCAGTAGCTGCAGTCGTATTCCCCAATGCATCCAAAGCGTCAGTTCTGTTTCTTACTTTTTCACCCAATTCAGCCATTTCAGCATTACCTCCGGCATTATCTGCTATAGGACCATATGCATCTGTTGATAAAGTAATTCCCAGAGTTGAAAGCATACCTACAGCTGCTATACCTATTCCATAAAGCCCCATGCGTATACTAGCAAAATCAAAACCGGAAGCAAAAAGATAGGCCAGTATTATTCCTACTGCCACAAACAGAATGGGGAAGAAAGTAGATAAAAAACCAGTACCCATTCCGGTAATAATGACGGTTGCTGTACCCGTCTTCGCACTTTCAGCAATCCGTTTTGTGGGTTTAAAAGAATGAGAAGTATAATATTCAGTTACTTTGCCAATTCCAATGCCAACTAATAAACCAATAACAATTGATCCCCAAATACCCCAGGCATTAGGAAGATTTAATATTTTTAAAATTATCAAAGAAAAAACAACTATAAGTGCAGCACTGAAGTTTACTCCCCTGCTTAGTGATGTTATTAGCTGTTTCTGTGATGCTCCTTCTTTAGTGCGAACCATATAAATTCCAATAATTGACAGAACTGTTCCCGCTGCACCGATAAGCATAGGAGCAATAACCGCATTAAACTGCATAGCCGGATTAGTCATAAAAGCTGCTGCTCCCAATGCTGCTGTTGCTAAAATAGATCCACAGTAGGACTCGTAAAGATCTGCTCCCATACCTGCAACATCCCCAACATTGTCACCCACATTATCAGCAATTGTAGCAGGATTGCGGGGATCATCTTCCGGTATTTCAGCTTCTACTTTACCAACTAAATCAGCACCAACATCTGCTGCTTTTGTATATATGCCACCACCTACTCGCGCAAATAGAGCCTGAGTACTTGCTCCCATTTCAAACGTAAGCATAGTGGTTGTTATCATTACTAATTTATGTGTAACACTTGCTTCTTTAACAAAGAAATTAAGTACAACAAACCATATAGAAATATCTATAAGAACAAGTCCTACCACAACAAGTCCCATTACCGCCCCACTCCTGAAGGCAATCTTTAAACCGTTGTCTAAAGAATTTCTGGCAGCATTCGTTGTTCTTGCAGACGCATAGGTTGCTGTTTTCATACCTAAAAAACCTGCCAGGCCGGAAAAAAACCCTCCTGTTAAAAAAGCAAACCAAACCCACTGATTCTGCATATTCAGTACGTATGCCATAAAAGCAAATAATGCAGTAAGAACAAGGAATACTATAGCTACAACTTTAAATTGTTGTTTAAGATATGCCATTGCTCCTGTACGCACATGTGAAGCTATCTTTGCCATTTTTTCTGTTCCTTCACTCTCTTTCATCATCTGTTTGAAAAATAGCCAGGCAAAAAATAAGGCCAGAACTGCACTAACAGGGACGAACCAGAATAAATTATTGAGCATATTTCCCTCCATATTATTTCTTAAACTAAATTTCTGATACGATCTTTAAAAATTACATGTACAGCTGACAGTAATAGTGAAAAAGTAATGACTGTAACGGCAATTTTTAAGGAATACCCACTAATTGCCACTCCCAGGGCAAGACCGGAAGCCGGGGGATGCTCCGTATCAATAACAACCATAATAAAAATCGAAAGACCTACTGCGATTGCATATACAACTAGAGTCAATAATTCATTCGTTACAGTAATCAGTGAACAAACTGTACCACATAATAAACCAACTATATTACCTCCAATAACACATCGAGCTTGAGCGGAAACACTCTTAGGAAGAGCAAATACCACAAAAGCAGTCGAGCCCATAGATGCTACAATTATTACATTTTCCAAAGTGAGAATATAGAGAACAATAAATACAGTAATAGTTGCAAGTAAACACTGAAGAATATAATTCTTAGCATGTACTTTAAATTCTCCGCTGATTTTTCTTAAGTATTTCTTCATTTTTTAATAATGATTATCCAAAATTTCTTATTAATATAACACAACTGTAGTATAAATTCAATAATAAAAATATAAATTATTCTTGTATAGTTAAAATAAATTTAGTATAATTCAATTAAATACCAAATAATAAAAAAAATAAAAAACCGAGAGCCTGTGTATTTTTATGATACATAAAAAATTTATTAAATTTTTTATTTCATTTATATTATTATTCTTTTCTGTTTTATCAGGTCAGTCATCAAAAGAAATCTCAGAAGTTTCTCTTCTTTTTATTGGAGATATTATGGGCCATGACATCCAGATTCATGCTGCTTATGATACCGCATCAAACAATTATAATTATAATCCCTGTTTTAAATATGTGTATCACCTAATAGACCAGGTTGATCTTGCCGTAGCAAATTTAGAAGTAACACTGGGAGGAAAACCTTATCAAGGATATCCGCGCTTCAGTTCTCCCGATGCTCTTGCAATCGCATGCAAACATGCTGGCATTGATATATTATTGACTGCAAATAATCATTGTTATGACAGAGGTAAACAGGGTTTAGAATGTACCGTAAAGGTTCTGGATTCCTTAAATATAAAACATACCGGGACCTTTGTGAACCAAAGAAACAAAAAAATACATTATCCCCTAATTATATACAAAAAGGGAATACGATTGGCATTTCTGAATTATACTTATGGAACTAACAACATTTTGGTTCAGAATGCAAATGTAGTGAATTATATTGAAAAAGATCTGATAAAACATGATATCAATAATGCACACAATAAGGGAGCAGATATAATTATCATCTGTTTTCATTGGGGTACGGAATATCAATCAAATCCCGACAGTAATCAGATATCATTATATAAATTCTGTGTACTTCAGGGAGCAGATATGATCATTGGATCACATCCGCATGTAATTCAGAGAATTGAATGGTATAGAAATAAGAACAAATCACATTTAGTAGCTTATTCTTTGGGAAATTTCATTTCAAATCAGAGGCCCAGAAAAAGAGACGGCGGTGTAATGCTCAATGTTACTGTTACCAAGAATCAGAATAAAACAAGAATAAAAAATGCTGGCTATTACTTAACCTGGGTGTATGCACCTGTTTTATATGGGAAGAAAAAATTTTATATTATACCGGTTTCTCAATATGAAAAAAAAGCTGATTTTTTTATAAAATCAGCTTATGAAAAAATGAAAATTTTTGCTGATGATTCCAGAAAACATTTAAATCAAGAAAATCTGAATGTTGGAGAGTATCAGTATGATACAACCACTGCTACATGGCTGCTTGATCAAAATTAAAATATTTCCCATCAACATATAAAAAACTCTCATAATCTATAATCATAATACTGATGGAAATGATATTAATAAATTATGAGAGTTTAACTACTTACTGATTATTTGTCAAAGTTAAAGTCTTCTTCGTCTTCTTCAAATTCTTCATCAAAATCTTTATCGAAATCATCAAATTCTTCAAGACTGTCTAACATTGAATCTCTGAATCCAAGGCCCATTCTGGCTATTTCCTCGATATCAATATATCCTACAATATTAGCAAATGTAACTTCATGATATGGTTTGTAGGACATAATCAGAAGTCCTACTGGTTTCTCTTTATCATATTTCATAGAGATTATAGTGCGTTCATCTCTGTCTTTAACCCGAACCAGTTGTTCCCATTTATCCTTTTCCAGTTTTGCCTGGATTTCATTTATAATCGGTTCGATCTTTTTCGTTAACTCGCTGTTAATCTCAAAGGATTTGACTCTTATTGATAACAGTCCGTTCATCTCTCCTGACATTTTCTCGTCATCACCAAAAGACTTGAACATTCTCAGCATTGCAGGTCCAAGAGATATATCAGTTATTTCACCAGCGGATTCCGGTATTTCTATCTTCTCAAGATCAATATATCCCGGATGTTTTGTAATATCAACTTCCTGAGAATAGACATTAACCCATATAAAAAATAAGGTTAACAACATTGTGAATATTTTAGTTTTCATAATTATTCACCTCCAATAATATTTATTGAATTTTTTAAACTTTCTCTGATTATTTTTGGAAACCTATCTAATAAAACATTATTTACAGCTTCTTTCCTGTTTTCATTAATAATATGCCCAATATAGGCAAGACTTAATTCTGCCTCTTTTTGTGCTTTTTGAACTTCCTCAGAAGAATACATAGTTTCTGCAGAATCTTTCCTGGAATCATTTACATGAAAAATCGGAATTAAAATTACAACGGCCAAAACTACAGCAGCTAATCCAATAGTAACTGGCCGTACTTTATTTATAAAGATCCAGTGAAAAATTTTGTTCAGAACTGGTTTCTCAGCATACTTCTTATAGGTTTGACTTTCAATCTTTTGTACCACCTTTTCAGGACAGGGAAAAAGCGGCATATCATTCATTGTTTTAATAATTTTAAGTTCTTTATTATACTCTTTTCTGCAATCATTACAATTCTTAAGATGATCAGAAATTAACTTTTTTTGTTTATTTGGCAAAGTATCATTGATATACTCATCAAATAACTTACGAATACTGTCACACTGCAAATTCATATTGTCCTCCTTTTTTCTCATAAAAATACTCAGACAGCAGTGTTTTTAAGGATTTGCGGGCACGGTGTAACATCACTTTCAAGGTGGACTCTTTTATTTCTAGGATATTACTGATCTCTTTAATCTTTTTATCATAAAAATAATGGAGTATTAAAACATTTTTCTGCTTAACAGGCAATTTTTCAATAGATGACAGTATAATTTTCTGCTGTTCAGTCAGATGAAATTGTTTTTCCGGATTTAAAAAAATATTTTTATAATCTTTTATTTTTTTAAAATCAATACTATTCATATCAAAAGCAGTCTGTTTAATTCTTTTTCTTTTACGTATTAAATCTATGCAACAGTTATGTGTAACTCTCATTGTCCAGGATTCTCTTTTTTGAGGATTAATATTATACCAATTTTCCCAGAGTTTTATAAAAACCTCCTGGGTTACATCTTCTGCATCTTCAAGACAATGCAACAAATACACTGCATAACTGAACACCTGGTCTTTATTCTTATTTAAAAATTTTTTGTATTTATCTTTTTTCATTTTTTTCTTCTTTCACTACTAAAGACGTAAGTTAACCAAAAAGGTTACATCTTTCAGCTAAAATTCCACATAGTATATTCGTTGTCTTGCATAAGTACTTCTTTAGATTCATCATTTTTTAACAAGATCACTTTATCAACATTAATTAAAGGCTGTGTTTCAGGAATATATATTCTATCTGTATGTTCAACTGTTTCCAGACTGGTAAAATCATCTACTCCTACAGCACCTCCAAAGTGATCACTTCGCCCAAATGCAATATGGAGACCAAGTTTCTCATCAATTAAAATTTCATTAACCGGTTTTATGCCAAAATCCTTAAGAATGCCGAACCCAATTTCAGCAATATTACTGTAAGCCGGTTCTTCTTTAATCTTTTTCCCCTCATTTTGAGATAAGGGTCCTGTACTTAACACTTTGACAGCTTTATTCTCTTTGATCTGATACAATACCACCTCATTTGCAAACTGAACTGGAAGAATTCCCGAGGAAAGACTTTTTTCTTTTTTCTCTCCCTCATAGGGCACAATATAGCTCTCACCACTGGGAAGGTTACCTGCTGTACCCTCTTCAGGGAATCTTCCCCCTGAAGCATGTGCTTTTCGATGTCTGAGATCAAAATGCACAGTATAAGGATTCTTACTTTGTACCATAAATTCTATATCAATAGCCTTACTTTCATCTAACTTTTTTTTGATCAAATTTACCCGAGTATTTATTTTATCATAATCAAGTTTCAAGGCCGGAAGCATTGAACCAGAAAATCCAGGCATAGTAGCTGCTCGGAAATGTTCGCGTTTAGCTCTTATCTTTAACGGTGCTGTAGCAGAAAATTCTGTTAAAGCAAAAATAATTTGATGATGTGAAAGCACCTGACTAAAGCTGTCCAACTCTCCATACTCTTCAATATTATCTGCATTCAGTTCTTCCGAATAATGTGTAACACGATAGCAGTTATCAGGCAGGTCTGCATTATTACTGTGAACATTTGGGTATGCTATTAAATTTATTTCTGATAATTCTAATGATGTCTTTACCTGGTTCAATCCTTTGTACCAATTATATCCTATAGATCTTCTCTCTCTCCATTTTACGTTATCTGTAAATTTTTTATCTGGGATATCAATCAAAATAGCAATCCTTTTATCTGAGGGACCTGGAGAGAATACACTCTTGACTAACGAAGTTAGTTCACTGTTTGTTAATTTGTTTTGCATCTCTTTCCTTTCTATATTTATTTATTACATATAATGCCAACCGAAACATCATAGCCGGTTTAATTATATCATTATCTGGTTTAAACTGCTTCCATTCTTTTAAACTTACATAATCACTGGGAACAAAAAAACCAGCTATTCTCTTTTTATGAAATTTTGCAATGGTAAATAAAGCAGAGGCTTCCATATCAACAGCTATACACCCTTTTTCTCTAACCTTTTTGATTTTTGATGGGGTTTCCCTGTATACCCCATCCGTTGTCCAGACTTTCCCTTTATGAGAAGAATATTTATTTTCTTTCATCGTTTTACAAATTAAAGACACAAGGTGTTTGTCCGGATAGCTGTATCTACCGGATGCAGTATAATGAGAAGATGTTCCTTCATCTATTAAAGCAGAGGTTGGAATAATAATGGTGTCTTTGCAGATTTCCTCTTTTAAAACACCACTTCTGCCAAAAAAAATAAAGATTTCACCTCCCAGAGAAATTGATTCTTCCAGTAATGTTCCTGTGAGAGGTGCTCCGATACCGGGAAATTGAAAAGTAATCAATTGACTTTCAAATTCAAAAGTATAATAAGGAAATAATTTATTTGTATATCCTGTATAAACCATGGAAAAATGATTCTTAATGTATGAATATAGAGAGGGGAAAAACCCCAGAATAACAAATGGGGAAAAAGAAAAATCCTTTGATTTTTTTATTGGCTTAGTTATTCTTTCAGGTGTTAAAACAGGTTCTTCATTTACATCAGAAAAATCAGACTCTTGCATAATTAACTCTATTCATTCGAATGTATTGCATATATTATATATTTCTTAATATAATGTATGTAAAAAAATTCTATTCAAAGAAAATAAGAAAAATTTTGCTCACTTTGATACTAAAACATCGTTTTTAAGGAAGAAAGTAACAGCTTTACGGAATTCCTCAAAGTCAATAACAGTATTTTTACAAGGGCCTTCCGGCCTTTTATTGGGAATACCGATGACAGGAATTTTATCTATGACATCTTTAATACCGCTCAGAAGATCTCTTTCACAAGCGACACCAATTATTGCTTTCGGTTTAGTCTTATATATAATCTCTCTTGCTTTCTCTCCTCCTCCAACTACAAATATAGGAATATTTAATTTCTCAGAATAAGCTGATATTTTTTCCAAAAGATCTTTTTTTAAACATCGGGGTAGCAGGATAAGAAGATTCTCTGGATTGACTTTTATTTTTGAAGCTTTGATTAAAGCATTGCTCACTTCCACAAACGAATGCCCTAATAGATCAGCAGAAATACCAAGTTTGCTTCCTAACTTAAAAACTAAGGGAACAAGAAAAGTTACAGAAAACTCTTTACCACGGAATTTCATCAGCAGATCTTTCTCAGTCATTATTGAAAAAACCATAATAAGAAACCATAGAGCAACAATAAACCATAAAATAAAAACTAGTATACCAATGATTAAAGGTAAAGAGTAGTGAAACTGTTCTAACCGAGGATAAATCATATACCATAAAAAGAAACAGAAGACGCCCCCCACTAATATCGAAAATAACAGCAGCCCCATATAAATACGTTTACCAGCACGTGAAATCTTATCATTGTTTTCAACATTGCCGTTCCAATGTTTCCATTCATCACCCAGTTTTCTATCAACAATTTTAAACATTTTTTTGTTCTTTTTTTTCATTCTACTACTCTAATTATTTGTAGTTCTCTTCTCAATTAAATTCTCAGCTTCCGGAAAATAGTTATAAGATTCTTTTAATTGAGCATCCCGAAGAAGAGTGAGTTTATACCCTGCCTCATTTCCCCACTTTTGATTTACGATTGCTCTTTTTAAAAGAAATGTTATATCCTTCTTGTATTCAGTAACGTCTTTAACTGAATACTCAACATCCTTTTTTTCAATATAATTAAAAAAATCAGCAAAAAGTTCCTGAGAATCAACTTTTTTGAGATATTCTTCATAATCTGTTTTTAATTCATTTATGTCTGATTCAATATACTTTTCTGCAAATGTAAAAAACAAACGGTCTTTCGAATAGTATAAGTCTCTTACTATATCACTAATAGTATCTTTTGGAGTTTTAAGGAAAAAATCAGGAGTAATACCACCGCCACCCAAAATATTTCTCTTTAAAATCATAGTATGAAATTGGGGGCGAGCAGGATCCTTTTCCCAGATTTGTCTTAAACTGTCATCTAAAACTTCTTTATAATATTCTTCATGTGATTTATTATCAAATGGTCGCTGGATTATTCTGCCCGAAGGTGTATAATATCTGGCTGTAGTGATTAATAAAGCTGAACCGTCGCTAAATGTATATTGATTTTGCACCAGTCCTTTACCAAAACTTGTTTCTCCCAGAATAAGAGCTCTGTCCCAGTCCTGTAAACTTCCTGAAACAATCTCTGAAGCTGACGCAGAATGTCTGTTAATAAGTATTATCACAGGTATTTCAGTATATATATTTTTATCTGTTGAAAAAAACTGATGATAGGATTTTTTTATACGACCTCTGGTATAAACAATTTTTCTGTCACCTTCAATAAATCTGTCTGATACTCCCACCGCAGCTAATAAATACCCGCCTCCGTTATTTCTTAAATCCAGAATCAGTTTCTCCATACCTTTAGACTTCAGATATTGCAACCCCTCTACCAATTCATCTTCAGTTGTCTTGGAAAATCTTACAATATACATATACCCGATATGTTTATCTAACATAAATATATACGGAATACTCTTTACATGTATATCATCTCTTTCTATAATGATCTCATGTGGAATTTTCCAATACGATCGTTCTATTTCTACTTTAACTCTTGTGCCTTTCGGACCCATTAATCTTTCCGGTACTTCTTCTCTTGTAATACCATATGCAGACTCATCATTTATGGTAACTATCCTGTCTCCGGGTTTTATACCTGCTTTATCAGAAGGACCGCCTTCAAAAACAGATATAACTGTAATCTTTTTATCAATAATATCATAACGAATCCCAATCCCGGAATATCCCTGATAGTTTTTATTCCATTCCTCAAACTGTTCTTTAGTGAGATATTTTGTATGAGGATCAAGATCAGTAATCATTCCCTGAATAGCATTTTCGATTAAATTCTCATAGGATACATCCTCTACATAATTATTATTTATAGTATTTAATATCTCACTGAAAAGCTTAATTTTTACATATAAATTCCTACCCGCTGTGTATATATGATTACCTGATGCGGTTATAAAAACAAATACTATGAAAATAACCAGTATTGGAAATAAAAAATTTTTTTTGACCATAGTAATTACTCAGAATTAATTGATTTTTATTATCTATAATAAATTTATTTTTCCCATAAAGCTCTTTCCTGTCTGTTAAGTTTAGTCAGATTCTTATAAGCACTTCTGATAATTGCTACAAATAAAAACAAACATACTAAGACTGCAACATAGTCAATCCAAAAAGTAGTAAACCCGAATAAGGTTATTTTCTTAAAGAAAATTAAAATTGTATTAACTATTATCATGAGCACTCGAAACTCAGTTGTTGATACCTTAAGATACGATATTTTGAATTCTTTGACAGTACTGGTTGCCAGATAAGTATTAATGCATGCAATAAAAAAAAGAATTAAGATAATCCATGATAAAGATCGGGTAATTATATTTGAATATGATAAACCAAAAATTAAAATACTGATACCAAATGAATCAATCAGATGGTCAAGATAATACCCAAATTTAGGTCTCTGCTTTTTACGTACCCTTGCCAGTGTACCATCAAGACTGTCACCAAGCCAGTTTATGACCAGACCTATACTTGCTAAGATTAGAAATCCCCAATGTTCTTGAGCAAAATAATATGAAATCCCGCTGATTACTAAACCAAAAAGTCCAAAAAAGGTTAACATATCCGGGGTTACCCATTCCGGGAGTCTGGGAGCCATCCATACAAGAGCTTTGCGTTCCGGCTTAGCTAAAATGCTGGTTTGTATGCGTTCTTCACTGAGCTCGGGTTGTTTTGATTGATCCATTAATCCTCCGATTTATTATCAAATTAATTGATATAACTTATAAGGTAGTATTTTTTTTAACCATAAACAAGTTATTTCTTATAAAGAAAACTTTAAGATAATATAATAAAAATAGGATAGAATTATGCATCGGAAGATAAATTATTTTCTTCAGTATCCCTGAGGATAACGAGTATTGCATTATACGGCACAATAAGATATGTCTTACCCTCAAATTTAATTTCAATTGCAGATTTACGCAAAAAAATAACATGATCACCAACTTTAGCTTCCATCGGCAAATATTGAATCTTCTGGTTATCCTGAGATGATTTCCAGGGTTCCTCACTGACATCCTGGGGAGGTGATAAGGGAATCCCGGGGCCGGTTGCAATGACAGTCCCCTCCTGAGCAGACTCTTTATCAACCACAGTTTGAGGAAGGTAAAGCCCGACTTTAGTACGTTCTTTACCACTTTCGGGAGCAATAAGTATGCGATCACCTACCACAATTAGTTTTTTATTTTGTTTGCTCATAATATCTATCTCGCTATTTTTTAATAAATATAGCAAGGATATAGTAACTTGTCAATAAATTTCTTATTGATCAGAATAAAACTGACCGCATAAAACCATCTGAATTATCAGTAAATAATATATTATAACTGTCCGTAATTAATAAAAGGAAATATATTTTTTACTTGACATGATCCTATTAGATTATTATATTATGATATAGATAGAAATTTTGTAATATTTTAAAACTAAAATAGGGATATAAAATGGAAAAACTGGATGAATTAGAAAACAAATACGATGGGAATAAGGAATTAAAACTGGGAACTGAAAAAAATCCCGCCGCAATAAGAGTGCAAACCAAAACAAGAAGGAATGAACTTGCTAAAATTTTTAAAGAAAACGGATGGGCATATTCAATTGAAATAGACCGAAATAAACCAGAAGATATTAGTGATTTGAAAATATTACAGAACCGTCCCAAACCAAGGCACATCAAAGAAAAGGTCGGCCGCAATGACCCCTGTCCCTGCGGCAGTGGCAAAAAATATAAAAATTGCTGTGGCAAATAGAATAAAAGAAACATATGTTTATTTTATTATGAAAGCAACATAATAATTTATTATGTTGCTTTCTTTTTATATTCCTGCACACTATATATTCAATCATACATTTATTAACATAAAAGGATCCTTCCCTGAACCGAAAATCTTTTCTTCAATAACCTCATCAGGATAACTGAGAAGCTCCATGAACTCCCGCGATATTTCCAGAGCCTTCTTTTCATCGTATTTGTTTTCTTTTTCCAGATTAATTTTCTTGATTTTTAGTATTAAATATTTTTCAAGTACGTTATCAGTCTTATAATATAATACTGACCACTTCCCCTTGGTAAATTCCGGAGATTGCAGTTCAGTGACAAGCAATGACTTTTCCAGGTATGATTTAATACCAAATTCTTTTACTATTTTTTCTGAAAAAGGAGCAATCTTTTCATAATCTTCAGGAATTAAAGGGGGACTTAAAGCCAGCTTTTTTACTCCACAGGCAACCATTTCCACAAAACAGTTGATCATCCCCAATTGAAAAGAAATTATATCAATATCAAGTGACTTCTTTTTTGTTTCCATTACTGATCCCCGATCTTTTTCAGCTGATCCCAGGGATGTTTCAGAGTGGGATCTTTTATAAGTGCCTGTCGAAAGGCACGACGGCTTTTTTCAAGGTATATATCTCCAATATCAGCAGTAATTTCTCCAACTTCCGGATAAAGTTTGGATATTATATTAAGCACCCTTAAAGCCATATCCAGTTTATCCTGAGACACAAGATACCTGGCTGCTCTGGTAAGACTCCTACTTTTCGCCGTTTCTGTATGTAAGGTTTTCTCTTGTGACCCTTTGTACAGATCTTCTGCCTTCTGCTGATTACCAAGCACAGCCTGTATATGAGCTTGATAAACCAATGGTATAGCTGATTCCGGATACATTTTCTCAGCAATTTTTAATATTTT
>Ga0180433_10004554_pt1 | contig 19374 bp, 17 predicted proteins | sample SS_ome_8_FD_132980 | JGI IMG/M metagenome (GOLD analysis project Ga0180433, IMG submission 132980) | Hypersaline lake sediment archaeal communities from the Salton Sea, California, USA - SS_1_D_1 metaG | ecosystem: Environmental > Aquatic > Non-marine Saline and Alkaline > Hypersaline >... | reverse complement strand
TAATTGGGCTGCTTCTTCTAACAGGTGTTATTGGAACCGTGAACTCTGAAACAATCAAAAAAATGAACAATAACATATCATTAGAACCCTTATATTGGACCGTCGAACGACCTGCAACTGAAATGTATCAGAAATATACTGAAACATTTCCTCTTTCTTTATTAAATACTCCACCTAGCTCATTTGATCTTAGAGATGTTGAAGGTATAAATTATGTCCCTTCTGTCAAACGCCAAAGTGGTGGTACATGCTGGGCTCACGCGGTCTATGCATGCATGGAGGGTAATCTTCTCATGACTGAACTATGGGAGAATATTGGAATGGCGGGTGAACCAAATCTAGCTGAATATCATCTTGACTGGTGGAACGGTTTTAACAATTTCTTCAATGATGATATATCAGGAAGTGATGGAGTTGTTCCACATAATGGAGCGCAATGCAGAATAGCAGCTGCATATCTTTCAAGAGGTGAAGGAGCAGTATTCTCAGAAGATGCAAACGATGGAACCGAACAAGATTCAGTCTGGTATAATAGTGCACCAGATCGATATGATAATAGTTACGATCTTTATTATCCAAATCATATTGAGATATATGATATTGGTGATGATCTTGAAAACATTGACCTAATAAAAACAAAGATCATGGACAATGGACCCATCACCATCTTATTTAGAGCAGATACCAGTCTTCTATCCGATGATTTTGTCCATTATCAACCAGTACAAAACAATCAACCACCGAATCATAATGTGGTGATAATAGGCTGGGATGATGAAAAGGAAACACCTGCTCTTCAGGGTCCTGGTGCATGGCTCTGTAAGAACAGCTGGGGCTCAAGCTGGGGAAATGATGGATATTTCTGGATATCATATTATGATAAATATTGTGGCCATTACTATGATGGGGATGAATGGACCGCATCATTTCAAGAGGTAGAGCCAATGAGCTACGAACGGGTCTACTATCATGATTATCATGGATGGCAACAGGATTTTACTCTTAGCAATGAAGCCTTTAATGTATTCACTGCTGAAAATGATGAAGTACTCACTGCGGTCAACTTCTTCACCTGTACAGATAATGTAGAGTATGAAGTAAAGATCTTTGAAACATTTAATGACGGCGAACTTCAAAACGAACTATCTCAAGCTAGCGGACATATTGATTTCACAGGGTTTCACACAGTACAACTTGATACACCTGCCCTGTTAAATGATGGAGATGAATTCTATATCTATCTAAAACTATCAGATGGAGGTTTGCCCTATGATCAAACAACAGATGTATGGGGATATACGATCCGGTCACATGCAAACCCTGGTGAAAGTTATTATCTTTCTTCAGCAGGTTGGACAGATCTATATACCTATGATACCACCGCGAATTTCTGCATTAAAGGACTTGTTGCAAAAAACTCGGATATCGACAGTGAACACAATACAATTAACCTTGTTGATATAAAACCAGGCTCACAAATTGATACAACAGTGAGCTTCAGAAATAATGGTGAACATTTCTCAAAACTATATTGGGAGATCATTGATCATCCCGATTGGGGTGCCTGGTCCTTTTCCCAAGAATCCGGAGGCCTTTTTGCTGAATTTGGGACATTTAATCTTGATGTATCCATCACTGCACCCACAGAAAATAATATGGAGTTCTCAGGGGATCTTATAATTGCTAATATGCATGATACAACTGATGTTGCAACTATTCAAATAACGCTAGCGACAACAAAAACAAGGGTCAAGAATGACTTAATTCTCCATCTCTTTGATCAAAATAACTTTATTTCAAATCTGGTACGAATGAAACTAATGGATCAATGAACCTAATATTGAAAAAATTATTCAACAGGGAAAGATTTAATACCTCAAACATTCTATAATAATTATAATAATATTAGGGGTTAAATATGAAGACACACTGTCATCATGGTTTTTTTTATAGAATGAAACATGCAAAAGGCATATGGTTTCACTTAGCAGGTATCATCGCATTATTCTGGTTTCTTTTCAGGGTCCTTCCAGCACCACACCGCTCCCAATATCCCTGTCAACAGTTAGCAATACCTATTGCTTTTGGGTATATCGCTTTTTGGACTGCTCTTCTCTCAGGCGCACTGGTATGGTTCCGTCATTTCAAAACAAAAACAATCGCATTTGCACCAGCACTTCTCATCGTATTTATACTTCTATTCAGTGTTTCAGGACCTGGTTTTGCAGGGCCATTTTATACCCCAACCATCACATATGACCCCTGGGATCCGATACCAAAAGACCCTATAGGTGAACCACAAGGGATGAACCCTGGACGAGTTGTCTGGGTATGGAACCCTGATGCAACAGAAAAAGAATTGGATGGTTATTGGTGGCAACCACAGAACAATGACCAACAGATCATAGAAACCATGTTTCTAGAAGGTATCACCTCACTGACCGGTAAGGTATGTGAGATTGAGGCGTGGGAAACCCTTTTCAAAGATTTCAATAATAATCAAGGAAAAGGAGACGTTGGCTATACTTCAGGTGAAAAGATTGCTATTAAGATAAATCTAAACAACTGTTGGAACCCTATAAGCATTGTAGATGATTATGAACGCGAGGATAATGAACGAGATGCGCATCCTGCAGTCACCAAGGCATTACTCAATAAACTGGTTCATGTTGTTGGCGTAAATGAGGAAGACATCATTGTTTATGATGCATCTCGACCAATGCCAAACTGGTTTTACGATCCAGTTCATGAGGCATATCCTGATGTTCACTATGTTGATTCAAATGCGGGGGCACCAGGAAGAGAACTTGTTGAACCAAGCGATACTACCTTCCATTTCTCAGATGGAGTAATTCGAACCCTGCCAACATGTGTTGTCGAATCAGATTATCTGATCAATGTTCCATTGTTAAAACAACATCCGATCAATCATGGTGTAACTCTTTCTGGGAAAAATCTTTTTGGTACTTTCATTGAACCCGTCGCCGACATCCACCCGTATCATCAATCAGGTCAGATCGTGGGAAACCCTGCCCCGCAGACCGATCTGCTTGCATCTGAGGAACTTGGTGGAAAGACCCTTCTCTATATAGGAGATGGTTTATATGCGACCTTAAATGATCATCGAACAATCTTTTGGTTTACCATGTATCCTTTCAATGATGATTGGACAAACAGTCTATTCTTTAGTCAGGATCCTGTTGCAATTGATTCAGTGATGTATGATTTCTTACATACTGAGGGACCAAACCCAATTGAAGGTTCACAGAACTATCTTCATGAAGCTGCAAAGCCCACACCAGAGATATATGATCCGGAAAACGATGGTATCTATCTAACAGAGAGCCTTGGTGTCCATGAGCATTGGGATACATCAACTCCGATATTCTCACCTGAAAGATACTCTGGTGTTAGCGGACATGGAATAGATTTTGTCACAATAGGATCAGAGGAAATGGAAAGATCAGTTGTAATCACCTGTCCAGCTGAACAAAAATTCTATGTATTTGGAAATGAACAGACCATCACTATACTCTGGAAACAGATCTATAAGTTACCAGAAACACTTGTGATTGGACCAATAACCGTTGAAGCAATAGTCAATGGTGTTGATCCATCTCAGATAGAACAAGTGGATATCTATATCGATGATGTCCTTCAACAGACCGATACTCAACAACCATTCCAATGGGATTGGAATAAACTATCCTTTGGAAGTCATGTTCTCCGTATCGATGCAACACTTGATGATGATCAACAAACCCTTTCCGCTGAACGTATCGTCCTAAAACTCTTATAGGCCAATTCATAAACAATCTTTTTACCTTTCTTTTCGAAAATTACAAAAACATACAATAACTCTCAAACAGAATATGAAACGACAAACATCTTCCAACCGGCCTTTCATCTGTTCGAATCTTGTAGAAGAGACATTGCAAGGGCTTTCACCGATACAAACGATCATGAAAATGGCCGAACCAAGAAATATTAGAGCAATGGGGCTGAGACCGGAGGATGTGATCTCTTTTGGGGGTGGCTGGTGCAATCATAAAGCACCAGATCGTTTACAAAGAATATATATTGATATTGTTTCTGATGAACAAATCTTTCATCAGAGTGGTAGATATAGTGCGATAAAGGGTGAGTATCAATGTCGGGATCAAATTGCCCGATACGAAAAAGAGATCTATGGTGTAGCTGACCTAGTTGCTGATACTATTCTTCTTGGACAATCATCAACGCAAATTTTCCATGATGCATTACGAGTTCTCTTCAATAATGGTGAGGAGATACTTGTCCTTGATCCAACTTATGCGAATTATATCAACGCTGTGAAATGTGCCCTACCAAAAAGTAAGTTATCATATCTTCCAGCTCTTGACATGCAGACCTGGACATACCTATCTGAAACCCAAAAAACGCTTGAAACATTACAAACAGCATGTGAGAATGGTGCAAGAGGTCTAATAATACCCGTGCCTGACAATCCAACAAGTCAGATACCAACCGATGAATTTATGAGATCATGCCTAGAGATCTTAGCAGACCACAACGGATTTTTGATCATCGATCATGCATATAAAGATCTCTGGTTCGATAATATGCCAAAATGTTATTCTTGGAGCCCGGTTGAACATGAAAATCTTATAAGCCTTCATTCAAATTCAAAATGGCTCTCAAGTCTTGGAAGAAGATTAGGTTGGGTGGAGGCAAATGATACAATAATCTCAGGTTTTGAAAAGCTCAATGAATCAGTATTACTGTCACCAGATACTATGCATAGTATGGCCACGGCTCGATTCTTATCAGAAACACTTGATGATGGTTCACTTCGATCATTTATCGATGAAACAAGAGCATTATACAAAAGGACATCACAGGTTATGATAGACAAATTGGAAAACGATCTGGAATGGCCATATCTTAACCCTCAAGGGGGACTATACACTTGTTCTCCGACACCTGAGGCAGAAGATCCTATTCATTTTGTACAACGTGTCTTACAAAATACGGGTGTACTTTTAATCCCGGGTCTTGGTTTTGGACCAAGTATGAATAAAGCAGTACGTCTCTCATATGGCCCACTATGTTATGATCACGAAAAAATTATCTTAGGCTTTGATAGGATCAATGAATATCTAAAAAAATCATAAGATAATAATCGTTCAGGGTATGATCAAGTTTCTTTATAATTATATTAATCATATTTGATTTCCAGCATATGGAAGTTAAAACCAATTTGCTCGAGATATTCAACATGATTCTTACCTATTGTCTTTTTCAGGTCCTGGATAAACCCACTTCTCTTCGTTCCAAGGTGTTTACCAACAGCCTCAATTAGGTTCTTAATGATCTTTTTGAACTCGATTTCTTCTATAAGATCAATTGATTGTTCCAGGTTTATCTCATAGAACCCAGCTTCACTCTGGATTTCAAGACCCTTTATAGCATCATGGTTCATTTGAACATCCTCGATGATCTTTGTCATAACGGCAAGACCAAACATGTTTGATGTTCTATCACTAATGAGCTGTATGAGAGATTCTATAACCTTTCTAAGGACCTCTTTGTTCCTAATTGTTATTGACTTAAAATGCAATGAATCAATATTTACACGAAGATTCCTTAATGATGAAACCGAGGTTTTTCCAAGTTTATTTTGAAATGCAGCTAAAAACATCGAGCTATCCTTGATCTGTAAGGCATCACCAACATGTTGTAATATTGATTCCAATGCTTCAGAGAGTTCATAGGTGGGGATCTCACGGATCTCATATCGAATATCTACAATATAATATCCTTTTTGTGATGGGTCAGATGTGATATATATTTTTGATAAAAAACTAAATCTCTCATTAAGTTTTACAAGGATGTTCTTAACAAGTTCCACGGATTCCTTTTCAGAAATATACTTGTTTACGGTATATACTAATGATTTTAGAAATTCAGCGAAAAGATCATCTTTTTGTATATCCAGTGATTGGGTCCTTTTTATAATATAATCATGTTGCATCTGATTGAGACTTTGATCCACATCAACAGTATGGTGGATAGGATCCACCTCTTCAAATGCTTCCTGAAACTCTCTAATGAAGAAAAAATCAGCTTTTTCCTTCATATCAGCTACACAAAGTTTCATAAGGTCATTAATCGCTTGAAATATCAAATCCCCATCTATTGAAGCAAGTTCAGGTGATATGAGTATTGTTTCATCTTCTGTATATAATGATTGATTGATACTGATATATTTTAAAAAATCATATTTTTCTCTTAGCTTTTTCATACTGTTTGATAAAAGAGAAACTGCGTAATCATCTGAGGACCTTCTCGCTATCTTTCTGTTAAGTACTTTGAATATATTTCTAATTGTACCTGGGTCTACTTGATCATTCATAGGTCACCATGAATCTCGTTTTTTATCAAATGATATCATATCATTTTATGAGTATACTGTAATTGCAAGTCCATATCTGGTTCCAAATCTTTCTCCCTCACAAGAGATGAATCCATACTATTTACCATTGTTTTCTCTTTTTTTCAATACAACATCTATCCGATTTTTCAAATCTTCAATGCTAAATGGTTTTTCGATATAATCAGCGCAGACCAATTTTCCAAAACCTTTGCTATAGCCATCTGTCTTTGCAGTTAGAAAAACAATTGGTATCTCCTTCCATTCCTCTTTTTCTTGTAAGGTGGCATAGACATCCCATCCGTTGATATCCGGCATCATAATGTCAAGGAGGATAAGATCCGGTTTTCCTTCATTTGTTAGATAATCGAAGCATTTCTTGCCGCCTTCAACACCCCTGACATCAATATCATCATATTCCTCTTCCAGCCCATTCTTCACAGAGTAAATGATTGCAGGGTTATCATCGACTATAAGGATTCGCTTCTTCATGAACATTCAACCTTTTTAACCCATCCAAATAAGTCTATTATCAAATCCACTATATGTTTTGATATTCTTTTTTAACTCAAAAACCTTTTCATTTCATATCATTTAAGAATATTTTAGCAACATCTGAGTTTAAATTTATTTTATTTGTTTTCCCATATGGTTCCAAATCTAAAAGACCCTTTGATTTCATATCATTTAATGTCCGATGTGCCTTTACCTTACCCATATTTGGAAGTCTGCTGATTTCGGATTGAAGAATACTTCCACCATTATCAATGAGTTTTTTCATGACCCTATTCTCATTATAATTAAGGAATTTCAAGAGTATCTTCTGATATTGGGTATTCATTTCATCTGTTTCTGAAGGTTTCTTTTCAACAGGTTTCTGATTGACCATTTGAGATATCAGAGATACATTTTTTTCCATTTGCTGTTTCATATTTTTGGATATCAGAAAATAAGATAAAGGAAGCGCGACAGCTATTGTTGCTATTATTGCGATCCAAAGATAATAATTATGTATCTGTCCGGATCCTTGATTACTTCCAGCAGCATTTGCCCCTTGAGCATTATCACAGTTCGTTGTATCATTCGTTGAGTTATCCTGAAAGGCAAAAACTGAATGGCAAAGAAGAATTATCAAAAAGAGTATGGTTAAAATTCTAGTGGATCGTGCAAATCTCATGTATGTATCCCAGGCGAAATAGCGTCACCGGTTCTTAAATTTATATGATTTATCTCTTTTCGTTTCATGTTTTTGAAACCATACAGTATTTGGTTTCACCAGCGTTTTATATAAGGTTACATACAGACCATCTCTTTAGAAAAACACCCAACTGGGGTGATGGACCATTTGACTATCATGGGGTCGGGGATCCTTTGATGAATTAAACTGTTTCGGTCTTTTACCTTTCATGGGTGAAAAAAGAAAAAGGTGAAATAACCATGAAAAAATATGTAATTGCTGCAATAGGTTTGGTTGCCATCATAGCAACTATGGGGCTGGTATCTGCGGGCTACGGTTCTGGTGTCTGTGACGAACAACATGTAAGTGAAAGCTTTGTTGATGCTGATGGAGATGGTGTCTGTGATAATTGGTCGGATGTTGATGGAGATGGAATGAATGATAATAGGCTGTTGGATGGATCAGGAAATCAATACAAATATGGTGGTGGACTTATGCAAGGATCCGGTTATGGACCGGGTGATGGGATCTGTATAAATCAGTGATCATTTGCATGAGAGAACAATTAAGAAACATAGGGAATGTGTTTTCCTTGAATCATTGAGGCCGAGGTGGACAATAAATTCGTCGCTTTAGCCTTATTGGTTCAGAATATATTATGATATTTTTTTATCGTCTGAACCATTTATATTTTAACTGTACATTATGGCGTTACAAAATGTTGCTGTTTGTGGATCGATTCGTCATTTCCTGCATTATCAACAGCGAGATATCGTAGTTCAATGATCCCATAGAGGATACCGAACATGTCCATGCTAAACATTACAATCTCTGAATGTACATTTTCAGACATCATCATATCATCGACGATACCATCCTCATTTGTATCCCACCATACCTCATAATGAATATAATTAACCCCGGACATATCATCAGTAGCAGTAAGAGTTATCGGTGTAAATGGCCATATCACATATCCACCATCTTCGTTTGGCTGACCAATCTGTTTTTCAGTTACTGGAGGGGTTGTATCATCTTGCTCTTCTTGCCAAAATATCGTTACAGAATCTGATCCCGTGTTCCCTGCTGCATCAGTTGCATGTATCGTTATAGTTATCCAATCCCCTGGTTCAATAAAGGGGTCAAGTTCAAGGGAGTTGAGTTCATAGGTGAGATGTTGCTTTGGAGGATCAACCTCATAACTTGAACCATTATAGGATCCGCCTGCCCAGATAAGATCATAATGCAACAATACTATCCCGGAACCGTCATTATCATCGGCATAGCCCGTAACATTTACTGGTGGGGTCACATGATCACCATCATGTGGGGTCATGATATTGTTTTCAGGTGGGTCATTGTCCTCTTCTTCTGGGCAACATTCACAGGGGCATTCTATTCCAGCATCTGAGACAATTTCGTCTATAGCTGATTGCAATGGTTTTCCATTAAGCGTTGCCATTATATCTTCCCCATGACCCGCGTTTGGTTCGGTTCTTCGATCATCAGCATCAATATCACCATCCCCATCACGATCTTGAGCTGGTAGTTCATGATATTTGTCCTGTAAGCCCATAAGATGACCTGCCTCATGAGCATAGGTATTATCGGGTTCGTTATTGTCTACCCTTCCTGTTGTAGTTGGTATGGTTTGATCATTACCTGTTGGTCCATCACCGACACCATCGCCATCATAATCCCACATTGTTACCACTGCACCATGATTTGTACCGGTGGGATCTGTTCCCACATACCAGGTATGAAATCCTGGTAAACGATGCATCTCATCCATTCTTACAACATGCGCATCGAATTCAACTGAACAGCCAGGATCTCGAGGGTCACAGTCGGCCTTACATTGTATCATCCATGTTTTTCCATCTTTATCCGTGTTCCACATATCTTCGATATCTGTTTCTATTGTTTGCGTTAATGCGACCGTTGCTCCAGGTCCATATATCTGGATATAGATATCTACTTTGATCTTACACTCATTTATTGTAACTCTTGTTCCACTGCTCTCCGGAAGTATATGTGTTACTATCCAGCTATTAGTATCATCGATTTTTTCTAAAATATTTGAAAGACCCGGTAAGAGATTTGTAAATCTTTTTAGAAACGTGATAAGTATGGTACTTTTTGATTTAGGCATTGAAATTGGTAATGTATCTGACCAAAAGCTCTCAGAACCATCACTAAGATCACCATTTCCATCAGGATCATCCTTTGCTTGTACGCTTACATTATACTCTCCTTCACTTGTCCATTTGTGTGATGCACTTGCTGTTTCACCTGAGTTGAATGGTCCAACCCATCCACTATCGGTACCATCACCCCATTCAAAGCGATAATATAATGGGTCTAGGTTTTCATCTACACTTGAAGCTGTGTATGTGTATATTTTGTTTATTTTTCCACTTGAGGGGCCTGAGGGTTGAGTTGGTTTATTTGGTGCAACATTGATTATCGCATTGTATAGTAGATCTTGATCTCCAGGGGTCAATGAATTGATGAAACGAATGATTGTATCAAATTCAAGGATGGCAATATTTTTTGTTTCAACCGAATATTTTATTGATCCAGTTGTAATGGTGATATTAGCAAAGGTTCCATCTCCTGCAATTGAATTATATGTTGGATCTAAATTAAAAAAATCGTTCTCTATTATTGTTTCCCATATTCGATCGAGATCATCTTCTTGTAAATCAAATTCATCTAGTATGTTGAATCCACCGGTTCCTCTTTTTTCTGGTGGAAGTATTGAATAAATGGCATGTCCGCTTTCATCTATTTGTAGCCTGTATAATGGTGTCCACGGGGATAATCCTCCGCAAAAGGCATCAAATTCAAAGGTATCGGTGGTTAATGAAATATTTTTTGTTTTATTTCCCTCTAAATTTTCATTTCCGGATGACAACACAATGTTTGTTGTAAAAAGCAGCATGATTACAAAGACAACTATTTTCTTTGACATGTTTCCCCCTCTTTAAATCGCATTAAATTATTGATAATCATAATGAATTACTAATATTTATAATTAATTATATTATAATGAAACTTATGTTTTAATAATTCATAATTTCAAAAATAGATATTTTTATTAAATAATTGTAAATATAAAAAAACCTAATGGGTGAAACTAAATTAAAAGAAACATAATGCCTAATATGATAAAGACAAACCCTGCGACCAAGTTAACTTTATTCTTATCTATCTTGCTAGATACAATCTTACCGAGATACACTGCCATAATAGACAATATGAAAAGAGCGATCATTGTTCCAACTAAGACAAGAAAAGGATTATATTTAATTGCAAACAAGGCTGCTGCGATCTGGGTCTTATCACCCCATTCAGAAACCATAATCAATAAAAACGCAGCAATAAATGGATTCTTGTTATTCTTATGTTGTTTATCCTCATCTTCCTTTTTAAAAAGCATGAAGAGACCAATGATAATGAACGTAATTGCTGAGATGATCTTCAAGTAAAATATAGGGATGATCGTTGTTAACCAGCTGCCAAAAGCGATTGCCAGACCATCAACAATTAGAAAAGCAAGAAGGGATCCTATGAGAATATGGACATGTTTTGCCGTTTTACTAGATAACAGAAGAATTGATATCTGGGTCTTATCTCCAAGTTCTGCTGCCGCAATCGTTATTAGTGGAATGATAAGATCTTCAATGATGTCTGTTACTCTCCTTTGATAGATATAGGTCGATTAGCAGGTATTCAACAATGCTTATAAAATATATGGGAAAAATGAAACCTAGTTCCGAAGTCTTACATTGATGTTCCATACATCTATCCAGTCACTTGCAGACTGACCATAGATATCATATGCCCTGACCTCTATGCGATGACGAAATAATGAGAACTTATTCAAATGCCATTTATAGGGGGGATCGGTGTCAGTCATCTGAAGTCGACCACGATAATAAAATTCAACCTTTTCAATAGATACATCTTTAGGTGTATCCGCCCAGATCCATATATCATCTATAAGAATTGTTCTCAATTGATCCTCCTTTTTTTCACCAGCGTCACCAACATTTTGACCTTTAACATATAAGCTTCCTTTCATGGGTGAAACAATATGTACAAAGGGGTATTGAACAGGTTTGTCTGCAATTGTTGCAATGGCTAATGTTATGAGCTTAGTTGTCTTTGTCAAATAACTGATATTGACATTTGACATATCATCCCATTGACTATGATAGAATGGGGTCCATTGTCCTTCAAAAAAGGCAACAGCCTCATATCCATATCGAGTAAAGGATGAATAGTCACTTCCACCTTTTCTGTCCTCAGAGAGGATCCGCCGGTTGAAATCAAAATGGAGGTCATGCTGATTACTTAACACCTCGATCTCATCAAGGAACCAATCGATATCTTGAGTTCCATACATCCGGAATGAATCACCTGCTTCTTTTGAGGTTGCATATCCTATCATATCGGCATTGAATTCGATAAGAATATTCCTGTGATTCTCATAGGCTTCTCTACTATACACTTTACTACCTAAAAGCCCAATTTCTTCTCCGGAAAAACATACAAAGGCGATATCATGTCTAAATTCGAATTTGCTTAAAGCAAACGCTGCTGCAAGAACTGCGGCAACTCCTGATCCATCATCATCTGCACCAGGGGATACTTCCACACTGTCATAGTGGGCATTGAATATGATAAGTTCATCACTCTCTGTATCTGTTCCGGGGAGTATAGCTTCGATATTGCTGCTATGGTAGAGGCCGGGATTGTATCGATTTCCAAATTCAGACCAGTTTTGATATCGTACTTGTAGACCAAGGTCTCTAAAAATGTTATAGATATATTCTGCTGTTTTCTCACAACCATAAGTGGATGTCATTCGCGGGCCGAAGGAAACGATAACTGAAAGATATTCATAGATTAGGTCTTCATCGATTGATGAGAGAATTTGATTGATTTTCTCTGCGTCATCCATCTGAGTTTTAACATCGTTTAAGAAAGAGTGGGCACCCTCTATAGATGATGTTTTTGATATATTATTATGTAATACTAATCCAGAGCTATTTTGAATTGAGATGATGAACAGTACAAATAGAATAATTGATAAAACCTGATTTTGTCGATTTCTTTTCAAACATGTCACCAACGTAGAATCTATTGGAATGTATTGTATTTTTTATACATTTATCTATATTTAAAATTTAAGTAAAAATGGTGAAGTTTGCGTAAAAAAAACTATATTACAAATATTTGGATTGATATAAATTGTATTCCTCCAATTATTAATGATATGATATTGTAAAATAACATAATACTTCAAATAATGATGGCAAGAACAGTCGAAGACACAAAGATAGACACAAACTTTCTTACACATTTGTTTTCTACACATTCAATCCTTTTTTTCGCAAAAAACACTCCCAAATTTTATAAACATGAGATTGCTGGAATCAATGAAACAAAAAACCTCTCAAAGGAGAACGGATGGCATGGTAAAAAAAACAAAATTGAAAGAGAATCAGGTTACACTTGATTCTTTCTTTGTCGATTGTGATCTTGTTACCATTTCTATCCAATAAAATGGTTTGTTGAACAGGTTGTGTACGTGAGGTGGGAAACATGACGGCATACCAGAAACAAATTCTTGAGAAATGGGTTCGCCAGCTAAAGAACAATGAGATACAACCAGAAGCATTGGGTCTAGGGTCCGACAGAACAAATGCTATATCATCATTGACCGATGAACTGAATCGGTTGGCGAATAACTATCCATTTAAAAAATAGAGCATGGCTTGGATCAGTTAAATGTTTTTTCATTAACCCTGATTCCAAGCTTTATCTTTTTCTATTTCTTTAGCAACATCACAGTATCAACAATGTGAATAACTCCGTTATCACAAGTAATATCAGGTTTGATGATCTTAGCATCTTGAACACAGAGTCCTTTTTTTGTTGAAATCATCAGTTCCTTTCCATTGATCGATTTCATTTTCTTCATTTTCCCAAGATTATTAGATGTCATGTTGCCTGATGCAATATGGGCTTTCACTATAGTGTTCAATCGTTCTTTATCCTTCAAAATGAGTTCGATGGCCTCTGGTGTAAATCTTGCAAATGCTTCGTCTGATGGAGCAAAGACAGTAAATGGACCTTTTCCAGATAATGATTCAATGACGCCTGCCTTTTGCATCGCCCTTACAAGATTTTTCAGGTTGCCTGTAGCAACAATTGTCTTAGATATCGTTGTCATATGATATCACCTACAATATATACAGCAACTATTTTGATTTATCAAGATATCTTGGCCTTCCTTTGGTTTTATAGTAGCTTTTCACAGGTTTTGGTTCTTTTTCAAATTAAAATCCGGATTTTTTAAGGTGTCTTCAACTCTTTAAATATATGCGTATCCATTATATGATAAACCTTAGCTCCATCTGTTAAAAGGACATTTACGTAAAAGTATTATGAGATGAATCTGATGTAGCTGTTGAAAAATATTGGAGAAAGTCACATTGACAAAAAATTACTATCATAGGCCGACAGTCATTGTCTCTTCAACTCAAGACCCTGCGAGTACGAACATGAAATCAACATTGCTAAACGAATCAGCATGGGTTGAGAATGAAATGTTTTTTGATAGCCCAACATATAAACATCAGCGATTGGATGATTTGTATCTTATTACAATTCCGGATAAGACCATTATTCATGAGAATCTTGAGGATGAACTTAAAAAGAATTTAAACCTTGAACCAACACGACTGATTTTCATTTCACGACATAGAAGTAAAACAGGTGAACCGACATTAACCACTCACCCTATTGGTAATTATGGGGCTGCTGATTTTGGGGGAATGGAAAAAACTCTCACACGATCGCTCCCTCATGAAATGGCTCGTTTATTACGAATAATGAAATCAAGGGCGAAAGCAGAGGGTCTTTCACATCATGTCTGTTATGAGGTTACTCATCATGGGCCTTATTTAAAGATCCCCACACTCTTTGCAGAGGTAGGTAGTGATGAGAAAGAATGGCAAAATCTTGATGCATGTAGGGTTGTTGCCCTCTCAGTACTTGAGATGCTGGAAACCGAATCAAAGAGTTCCTCAACTGAACTTACTGGTACCGTTCTTGTTGGAGTCGGTGGAGGTCATTATGCACCACGTTTCACCGATGTATGTCTTACAAAAAAAGCTGCCTTTGGCCATATGATTCCAACCTATCATATAAAAACAGGTATAATCGATGAAGAGATGCTTAGAAAGACACTGGATGCCACTCCAAATGTAAGAGGGATCTATCTACACAAAAAGGCAATGAAAAAATCGGATGTAACATATTTTAAAGAGATTTCTGTCCAATTGGATGTTCCTATCGTTTCAAGTTCGGAGATCCCTGACCTTGAGTAATGATGTAGCAAGATTGTGTGCTGCTTTCAATGGTTCTGGATGTTTTGTTGTGCATAGATTCTTTGTTAGGATATATGCGGTGTCAACAGATATTTTGTGCCCGGGTGAGATATAGATAGGTTTTTTCACTTGTTTTGTGGCCGCATAAGCATATCCTACCACTGTTTCGTCAACAGATATCTTACCAGTTTTTGTATCAAGATTCCCACAAAGCATGCTTTTAGCTACGCCAATGGTAGGTATGTCAAGTCTTGTCCCGATATGACAAGCAATCCCATACTTATATGGATGAAGGATACCATTTCCATCGATCATGAGAACAGATGGTTTTTTCTTTAGTTTTTCAAACAATGATTCTATAAATGGGGATTCTCTAAATGATAGATATGTTGGGATATAAGGAAAAAGTGTCTTCATTTTGATGGTCTGTTGTTCTACCTTTTCTTTGGTCCTATAATCATAGACAACACAGGCTCCGATACTCTCATCCCAATCATTGTAGGGATATGCAATGTCGAAACCTGCAACCGTCTCAATTTCATCAAAATCATCATCAAAACATAATTTACAACGCGATTGTAGTTGTTCCTCTCTTAACTTTTTCAAGGGGTATTCTGTCTTAAAATCATCAAAGAAAACCTGCTCAAAATCAACGAGCTTCCCATCTTCTACAATAATATTGTCTTTGTTCAATCGACGTATCTTATCTTCTACCCCTAATCCAAATCCGCCTATATGACCATCGGAATGAACGATTTTAAAACAAGGCATAGTATCTGCATTTGGGTTTTGATTCATCATACGGCCTACTGCCCGTGATGCTCTGATATCTCCAAGAGCCTTTGCAACTGCTCCATATGTTGAAACATGACCTGGTGGTATTTGACGAACTAGATCATAGGTATAATTGTAAAGGTCCATAGATCTTACATCTCTTCATCTAGGTATATAGTTTATCAATGAGTTTATATGGAAGGGTTTTTGTAATAAATCCTATCTTTATCTTTTCGATACAAATCTATCTAGTGATAGACCTTTGATTCAATATCATGATATTTATGAAGGTGCAATTATGAGCGATTGGATGAAATTTCTTGGAACTGCAGGGGCGCGATATGCAGTGACCCAACAATTACGTCGATCTGGAGGCATATGGATCTGTTTGGATGATACTCATGTTCTCATTGACCCTGGCCCAGGATCATTAGTTCGTTGTCTTTCAAGTAAACCTGTTCTACATCCAAAAGAGTTGGATGGACTTATCCTCTCGCATCGACATATCGATCATTCAAATGATATGAATATCATGATAGAAGCGATGACAAATGGAGGTAATATAAAAAGAGGGGTTGTTTTTGCGCCTAATGATGCATTGGATACAGACCCTGTTATCCTTCATCATTTCAGAGATCATGTAGAGACTATCAATCGGTTTAATGAAGGTGCTCAGTATACAATTGGAAATATACAATTTACTACACCGGTAAGACATAAGCATGGTGTTGAAACATATGGGTTGCATATTACTGGCTCTAAATATTCTTTATCAATAATCACTGATACACAGTATTTTGATGAATTAGAATCATTTTATCCTGGTGATATATTAATACTTCATACCGTCCTTCTTAGATCAAGAAAAGATATCCTTCATTTATCATTGGACGATGCTGAAACAATAATAACTAATGCTAGACCCCGCCTATGTATTCTCACGCATTTTGGTATGGGGGTGATCAAAGGAAAACCATGGGAACTTGCGGAGGGGCTTTCAAAGCGAACTGGTGTATCTGTCATTGCTGCATCAGATGGTATGCTTCTGGATTTAAATGAAGCAATCAAACAATGAGATGATATTTAATTGTATATTCAAATATATACATATATTGATATCAAATTGATTATACAAAAATATATTTATTATTCTTTATTTTATCTCAACGATTTCTGATGTAACTGACTTACCACCAACCAATGCCTTTTCATCAGAGACATCAATGTAGATCCGTCCATATCTACCTATGATATCTAGCTACTCACAAACCACCAATGATCCTATCAATAAATGAAAGAACCTTTCTAACCCTTACCACCATGTTACAACCCTAAAAATCTAGTTAATTTTTTTTTATCTCATATGATTCCAAGAATCAGTTCCAAAACACTCCCTTATAAAATCCTTTGACAGACTTTGTTCATCCTCACTAAGCAGTCCAGGTTCCAATGTCACATGAAATGTTTTCTCAAAACCCTTCTTCATAGCATTAGAGACCTCATCAAATGAGACAGGATTCCCTGTTATCAGCTTCAAGGATGTCACACGATCCTTCACATTAGTGATAAGCTTATCCTTGATCTTTTCATTAGGGACCTTGAGTAAACTGAACATCTTATCAACATCAACATCGAGAAGAATAGTACCATGTTGAAGGACGGTCTTCATCTTACGTGTTTGTGCATTACCAGAGATCTTTTTTCCATTTGACACAATATCGTTTATCGGTGCATATTCACTGTCAATATCAAGGATGGAAAAACCTTCTATAAGTGCTTGACAGATGATCCCATAACTATCAAGGATATGTTTAGGAATAGAAGGATGATCCTCAGAAACAACAATACTATAGGTTAATTCATCCTCATGAAATACAGCGCCGCCACCAGTGATACGACGGACATAATCAATACCTTGATTTTCACAAGCGTCAAGATCCACCTCTTCTGTCAAACGTTGAAAATACCCTATAGAAATAGCAGCAGGCCTCCAGGTGTAAAACCGCACAGTTGGAGGAACCAATCCTTTACTATGAGCGACAAGTATAGCTCTGTCGATTGCCATGTTCTCGACTGCTGTATGTTCACCGGTTAAAAGAAAACGCCATTGTTCACTCATAAAACTCCCTCCAAAATAGCATCTGTTATTGTGGATGAGTCTATACCAATGAACTCAACACCATGATCCTTAACAAATAAGTTTATTATATTCATTAACTCTTTTTTATCCAATTCCTTATTTTTTAGGATTTTTTCAAGTTCTTCAACAGATTCCTCAGGATATGCAAAAAAATCACCTGTTATACAAATATCCTTAATCAGATTTGATGATTCATCATAAGAAAGAAATATCTTAAGAAGCTTTCCACCTGGAACCTTATATATTATCTGTTTATCCATGTAGATACAATGAATGAAAAAATCATTTATAAACACATAGCAAGCTATGATATTACCTTCAATGAATCCTCAGCGTGATATGAACTACGTACGAGAGGTCCTGATTCCACATGTTTAAACCCTTTCTTTAAAGCAATAATCTTGAAATCTTCGAACTCTTTTGGTGTATAATATTTCTTAACTGTCTCATGATCTCGTGATGGTTGAAGATATTGACCTATCGTAAGCATATCCACCCCTACTTCGCTTAGATCGTCAAGAAGTTGAAGAATCTCTTCTCTTGTCTCACCAAGACCTATCATAAAACCTGATTTTGTTGGCAGCGATTTGTTGATTTTTTTACTTGATCTCAAAAGAGTCAAACTAGTATCATAGTTACCTTGTGGTCTCAATGAAGGAAATAATCGTTCCACAACCTCAATATTATGATTCAACACATCAGGGCCTGCTGAAAGAACGGTTCCAAGTGCATCAATATCTCCCCTAAAATCAGGCACAAGTACTTCAACCCTACAGGTGGGAGATATAGATTTAATAGCTTTAACTGTCCGGAAAAAAATATCGGCTCCGCCATCAAGAACATCATCCCTAGTTACAGACGTTATCACCACATAGGAAAGACCAAGTGCCTTAACACTCTGAGCAACCTGTTCAGGCTCATCATTGTTCAATTCCAAAGGGGCTCCATGGGTAACATTACAGTACCTACAATTTCGCGTACACGTGTCACCAAGGATAAGAAATGTTGCAGTACCACGACCAAAACATTCAGCTAGATTCGGGCATTTCGCCTCTTCACATATAGTATGTAATTTGCAAGAACGAAGCCTTTTTTTGATCTGAGCATAGTTCTTACCACCAGGGATAGGCACCTTCAACCAATCAGGATGTCTTCTCTGAACTTGCATCTATTCTTAAACCCCCATACATACTCTAAGAAGATCACGAAGACCTGGTGCAAAACCTAAGATAAAGATACCTATCTTTAAAAGATTAGTTAACCGTGGATATTGCTTAAGATCCTCCTTATACAATACGTCAAATACATAGATAACAACTAGTATGAGGATGAATTTTACAATAGGAAACAAAGGCGGCCATATCTGCATAAGCATATCTGAAGCAGGATGCTTCTCAACATATCCCGGTAAACCCATGTTCAAAGGATCATAGATACTGATATAGCTACTGATACCATCTAACATATG
>Ga0180433_10004553_pt1 | contig 19379 bp, 11 predicted proteins | sample SS_ome_8_FD_132980 | JGI IMG/M metagenome (GOLD analysis project Ga0180433, IMG submission 132980) | Hypersaline lake sediment archaeal communities from the Salton Sea, California, USA - SS_1_D_1 metaG | ecosystem: Environmental > Aquatic > Non-marine Saline and Alkaline > Hypersaline >... | reverse complement strand
GATAATATTTATAAAATCATTTGCCGGGTTTGGATATATTTTTATACCTGTTCTTTCCGAAATATCATCTATCCCGGAAATAACAGTTGGCGTCATATCAAGGCTTATTGCCGGCACACACGATGGTATCCAGTACAGGTCTCCTCCGAGCATTACGCCTCCACCCATCGGGAAATAATGAAAAAGGTTCTTGTCAGCCCCGATCCATAGATTATTACCGCTGAAATACATCTGTACAAAGGGCATATACCAGGTGTTTTCCTCAAGGATCTCCTCTCCTTCTCCATAAGTAACAAACGGTACAGTGACCCATGTGCCGGGATCTTCATCTGATACAATATATTCATCAGTGGTCAATATCTCCATATTACCCATTTCCTGATCCCACTTATATAATTTCCCTATCAGAGTAACTCCGGGATCAGATCCTGATGTGATATAGAAAGTCATTGAAAGAACAGTGTCAACATTATTCATATAATACCAGGTACCTATGCCGTCTCCATCTCCCCAGTTTGCAAATAACTGAGGCGTTGCTCCGGAATTTATTACAGTTGCCCTGGAAAATCTCCCGGGTGTAACAGAAGTAACAATACTCTCAGTTGTATTATTTCCCGGATTATCATCAGTGTCTGCCTGTTGTATTGCCATTGCTATCTCGTACGTTAATGTGTCAGTGGAAGATGGATAAAACGGAACAGAAGATATCTCAAGTGAATCCTCATCCATTGAATTAACAGTAAGCGGAACAGAAGTTTCGCTATATACCGAAGCAGAAAAATCATCAGTAATATCAACACTTAAAACAACATCATTCTGATCATTTACACCGTTATTATAAATATTGGCACCAAATGTAACTGAGTTACCATCAACATGTCTCATAGGTATCTCAGAATAAAAACCCTGGGTTGGAGTGCTTTCATAATAATCAGGGTAATCTGCAGGTACCGTGAACTCAAGATGATTCTGCAATAACACCAGTTCATTATCATAAGCAGTTTTCAGCAGTATATCATCTATCATCCAGTAGTAATATGCATTGTCGGCAAAACGGAATCTTATTCCTACATTATTCTGCCCTGCAACAATATCAGTGATATTAAGTTCAACGATCACAGGATTATCAGAGTGCACGTTCTCGTTCAAACCTTTTGACACCTCAAATGAAGTTTGTGTCTGGAACATATTAGTGCTGATATCCACATAAAATCCCCCGTTCCCTGAACAGCAATACCTCATATTTTCCTCAAACTTCAAAACAACACTTGAATACTGACCAAGGTCCAGTACTGGTATTTCAAAATATGCCATCTTGGGATTGTTTACAGTTGAGAACGCATCCCCATCATACAGCATAAAACCATTTGCTGCTGAAGTTGAATTTATAGGTCCGTAATAATCAGACCACGGACCAGTAGGTCCTGCATCTGACCACTGCCAGTGCCAGTCGTTTCCGGAATCTTCATATAATGTGAATTCCTGCGGTACCTCCCCTCCTTCAAAATCCTCTGCCCAGATAGTGTCTCCACCACCCTTTACCTGTTCATATTCAGCAGATGAATAATAACTCACTTTTGCAGACAGCAATTCCGGTGCCGGCATCATTTGTATTCCGCTCTTAACCAAAGATTGGGCATAAACACCGTAAGCAATAAAAAATATTGCAATGATTAATGTAAATATTTTCATAGTCTTTAGTTTTAATTATCAATACTTTTCGACATTTACTTACAAAAATACCCTACTATGCGCTGCAATGAAAAATATTGGTATAGACAACATCTTACCATATTGTATAAATCATATGGACAATCTCTTCCTGGGAGGGGATTGGGGAATGTTCTACAGTTTATTCATGAACTCTATCAGGTTGGTATCTGAACCCAGATCCAGCTTCTGGCGAAGACGATGGCGCTTTTTATCAACAGAGCCCGGTGAAATGCTCAGTACCCTGGCTATCTCCTTGGAATTCATATTTATCCTCAGATATGCACAAAGTCTTAACTCTGCAGGAGTAATATCAGGATACCTTTCCATAAGTTTGTCAAAAAAATCCTGATGGACTTTTTCAAAATGCATTTTAAAAGTATCCCAGTCTTTATCAAGACTTAAATTATCATTGATCTCTTTAAGTATCTTTTTATTATCAGCAGATAATTGTCCCTGATCCCGGGCCGTTCTCTCGAAAGTTTCTTTCAGGCTGTTCAGGATCTCGTTTTTATGCACTATCTGTAATGCCAGTGTAGATAACTCCCTGTGCTTTTCCCTGATCTCAAAATCTTTTTTTTCAACAGCAAGCTGATGAAGTTCCTTCTCCTTTTCATAAATGATAAGCTTCTGACGCGAACTTCTTATTTTCAGCACATAAGCATATATCAGCAGGAATACCAAAATAGAGATCCCTATTATTACAAGTATCAATATATTATTATCTCGCTTTTTGATTATATTATCCTTCTGTAATATCTGTATTTCCTGCTCCTTTTTTGCTGTCTCATACTTCTCCTGCATCTCGGTTATGATCTTGCTGTTCTCTTCATTATATATACTGTCATTTAGCGATTTGAAGATCCTGTGATATTCATAGGCACTCTTATGATCATTCTGTGCAGAACATATCTGTGATAATAAATTATAATCATTCAGGATAAAATGTGCTTCATTGATCTCTTTCGCAAGATCCAGGCTCCTAAGTATAAATTCTTTTGCTTTTCCATGATCATTAAGAAAAAAATATGCTTCTCCAATATTCTGAAGCGCCAGACAAATACCTTTTTCATCCTCTATTTCTTTAGTAATGACAAGAGCCGACTCAAAATATTCAAGCGCCTTCTTCGGGTCATTATTATTAAGATAAACAACCCCGATATTTATCTTTGTACGCGCGATCCCCTCCATATCATTAAGTTCGGTTTTAAGCCCAATTGACCGTTTATAATGGTCAAGCGCCTGGTCTGTCTGACCGTTTTCACTATATATCAATCCCAGGTTATTCAATACCACGGCTGATTGATGTTTATTGTTAAGTTCGGTGTGGATATCCAGGGATCTTTTGAAATTCGAAATAGCTTTATCAAAATGTCCCATATTCCTGTTTATAAGACCGATATTGTTATAGATAAGAGCAGTATTTATCTTTCCCCTTACTTCTTCTCCTGTCTCCAGCGCCTCATAATAATATTTAAGGGAGGTCTCATAATCACCTTTATGAAAACATGTCAGAGCAAGATTATTCAATGCCCTGGCAATACCTTCCTTATGCTCAATTTCCCTGTATATTTTCAATGCCCTGCTGAAATGGTCCCCTGCTTTATCTGTATTACCCTTATCAAGAAAAACCAGGCCGCTGTTGTTTATCATAGTAGCAATACCGTAGCTGTCATCCAGATCTTTGTAAATATCCAGCGCCTGTTCATGCATTTTCAGTGATCTGTCAAATTCACTTTTTATTCTGTAAACCAGCCCCATATTATTTAATGCACTGGCTTCCCCTGATCTGTATCCAAGATCTTTTGACAGGGACAAAGCCTTATCAGAATATTCCAGGCTCTTTTCGGTGTCTGTCTCATAAAAAGCAAATGCCAGCATATTCAATATATCGGACCTGCTCTCACCTGTTGCTGTCTTAAGCTCATGTAAAAGGCTGTCGGTTAATGCCGATCTCTGTCCTGATGCACTTATAAATAAAAAGAACAGGGAAAAAATCATTATGTATTGTATCCTTAACAACGCGAAACTTATTATTTTTGTTAAAAATATTATATTAACCTGAGTTCAACAAAATAATTACTGCATATCAATGAATTAACGTTAAGTAAATATTTGACCTGCATATCCCCGATGCAAATATACTAATGAATACGAAAGATACGAATAAAGAAAACAGACCACAACGTCTTCCCAGATGGATGAAGATGAAATTCCCTAAAGGAGAGAACTATTCCAGGGTTAAGAACCTCGTTGAGAAGAATCATCTGCATACTATATGTACAAGCGGGAACTGCCCTAATATTGGTGAATGCTGGAGTGCAGGCACCGCAACATTCATGATACTGGGAGATATCTGCACACGATCATGTAAATTCTGCGGGGTGAAGACCGGGAAACCCGGGGCTGTTGATATGGAAGAACCGCAAAGGCTTGCAGAATCCATCAGGCTACTTGATCTCAAACATTGTGTTATTACCTCTGTTGACAGGGATGACCTGGAAGATAAAGGTTCTTCATTATGGGCACATACAGTAAAAACAATAAAATCCGTTAATCCGCATATCACCATTGAGGCGCTTATCCCTGATTTTGACGGTGTCCGTGAAAATATTCAACGTGTCATTGGTGCCGGACCTGATGTTCTGTCACATAACCTGGAAACAATACGCAGGCTGACACCACAGATCAGGTCACGGGCAAAATATGAAACAAGTCTTGAAGTGATAAAATATATCTCTGCATCAGGGATCGTTTCAAAATCAGGCATAATGGTTGGCCTGGGAGAAACAGAAATAGAGATATATGAAACTATGGATGACCTGCTTAATGCAGGATGCAAAGTGTTTACAATCGGGCAGTATCTTGCGCCGACAAAAGATCATATACCTGTAAAAGAATATATACCCCCGGAAATATTCGAGAAATACAGAAAGAAAGGACTGGAAAAAGGATTCACCTTCGTGGAAAGCGGACCGCTTATACGATCGTCATACAGGGCTGAGAGGCATGTAATCTTGCACAAACCTCATAACAACCCCCTAACCCCCTTTATTAAGGGGGAATATCCTGCTAAAAATATCTTACTGCATGATATGGGGCTAATCGCCTTTAATGAGGCATGGCAAATACAGGAGGAGGTGCTGGCGGAAAAGGTAAGGATAAAAACAGAGAACCGGAAATTACCGGAAAACAGTCAACGATCATCTGATAACCACCTGATCCTTTGTGAACATACTCATGTATATACTACAGGCAAAAGCGGTAGTGAGAACAATATGCTTATTGACAAGCAATTCCTTGAAAAGATAAATGCCACTTCTGTACGTATAAACAGGGGCGGAGATATAACATATCATGGCCCCGGGCAAATAGTGGGATACCCGGTCATTGACCTTGAAGAATATAATATTGGAGTAAAGGAATATGTCAGCATGCTCGAACAAACAGTGATCAATACATTGCTTGATTATAATATCAGCTCGGAAAGACTTGACGGCGCAACAGGCGTATGGCTGGACACAAAAAACAAACAAAAATCAAGAAAGATATGCGCCATAGGTGTGAGAGTCAGCCGCTCCGTGACAATGCACGGTTTTGCTTTCAATATAAACACCGACCTTTCTTATTTTAATCATATTAATCCTTGCGGTTTTACGGATAAATCAGTTACTTCGCTTGAAAAGGAGCTGGGGAAAAAACAGGATATTGAAGAGGTTAAGATAAAATTACTACATCACTTTGAAAAAGTATTCAAAGTTAAAATTTATAGTGCTGATCATTAGAATAAAGTAACTATGATCTCAGAATATCGATTAACGATCTAAGATTTATGAAGTGTTTTGTTTTACAAATCTAAAATCATTATTCGTTAACTAAGCGAAGCGTTCTCATGAACACCGCTGATAATTATTAAATTTGTGAGTAATCGGTGTTCTGCCATAGGCATCACTACGTGATTAAATCAAAAATACGTCTTAGGAATATAATTATGCATAAAAGATGGGATATTAAGGAACAGGGAGATGCTGATAAGATACGTCATTTATCAGAAGCTCTCAACATTGATAAGATAATTGCCAAACTGTTGGTTCAGCGTGGAATATACACTTATGACCATGCGAAAAAATTTTTCCGCCCGGAGCTTTCACACCTTTATGACCCTTTCCTGATGAAAGATATGGACAGGGCTGTTTCCCGCCTGGAACAAGCTATTAAGAACAAAGAAAAAGTGCTTGTGTATGGCGATTATGATGTTGATGGCACAACATCAGTGTCCATGATCTATTCCTTCCTGAAAGAAAGAGAGTTACAGCCCGGATATTATATCCCTGACAGGTACTCCGAAGGATACGGCTTGTCGTACAAAGGTATTGATCACGCTGCCGAAAACGGTTACTCGCTTGTCATTGCCCTTGATTGTGGAATAAAAGCCGTGGATAAAATAAAGTATGCCAATGAAAAAAATATTGATTTTATAATCTGTGATCATCACAATCCGGGAGAGACTCTTCCTGAAGCTTATGCTGTTCTCGATCCCAAAAGAAAGGATTGTGATTATCCTTATAAAGAACTGTCCGGTTGCGGAGTGGGATTTAAAATGCTACAGGCATATTGCATAAAAAATAATATCCCTTTTGAAGAGATCGGACAATACCTGGATCTGGTAGCTGTGAGTATTGCATCTGATATTGTACCGATAACTGATGAGAACAGGGCGCTTGCATTTTACGGACTAAAAAAACTGAATACCAACCCGCAGACAGGTCTGAGGTCAATAATCAATGTTGCAGGGATCGGCAGAAAAGAGATCCTTGTCAATGACATAGCTTTTATGATTGGTCCAAGGATCAATGCCGCAGGCAGGATAGAGACAGGCTCTGAAGCTGTGAAACTGCTGATTTCGGATGATGAAGAGACCACTGATAATATCGCGGAAAAGATCAATATGTATAATACACAAAGGAAAGACCTGGACAGTTCCATCACAAAAGAAGCCCTGAATTATATAGAAGCAAACGATGATCTAATAAACAGGAAAACCACAGTGCTCTATGACCCGGGCTGGCATAAGGGCGTGATCGGGATTGTAGCGTCAAAGCTGATCGAAAATTATTACCGCCCCACAATAGTACTTACGGAATCCAATGGTATGGCAACAGGATCAGCAAGATCAGTGCATGATTTTAACATATACAATGCCATTGAAGAATGCAGCGACCTGCTGGAAAATTTCGGCGGGCACATGTATGCTGCAGGAGTGACTATGAAAGTCGAAAATATTGACGCTTTCAGCAAAAGGTTTGAAGAGGTGGTATCTTCAACTATTAAAGACGATCAGCTTGTTCCCCGTATCCGGATAGATTCGTCATTAGATCTTGCAGATATCACTCCGAAATTCTACAGGATATTGAAACAGTTCGAACCGTTCGGGCAGGATAATATGCCCCCGGTATTTATGACTGAGAACGTCCGTGATACAGGCACGGGAAAGATAGTCGGCAAAACAGGCGAGCACCTGAAAATGGATATATCACAGGATCAGGAACCTGACCATGTGTTCCCTGCAATAGCCTTCAACAGGGCGGATTTTTTCAGCAGCATCCAGGGCAGATCACCTTTTAATATCTGTTATACCGTAAAAGAAAATGAATATAACGGAAGAGTGTCCCTGCAGATACGGGTTAAGGATATGAGGGTATAGGGGTATAGGGGTATAAGGGTATAGGGGTATAAGGGTATAGAGGTATAAGGGTATAGGGGAAAATTGGTCGGCAGTCGGCAAAAAAAATCATCAAGGCAACTATTTTCTTTCCTCGTGTGTCATTAATATATCTTAACCTTTTCGATTGAGTTTTATCATTACTGGTAACTATTCTAAACCTACCGTATTAAATTCAATAAGTAATTTCACGTAAATTAAACCATATAAATTAATAAACTAATCATCATGAAAAAAATCAGTCTGCTAATTATCCTATTTATCCCGGCATTTATAATGGCACAGATATGTCCGTTACACCGGACTGGTGACCGTAACTGTATTACCTTTGCCGGCACTATGGATGTTACTTTACAAATTCTCTGCGAAGATGATTGCATTACTGCTACTAATAATGCTGATGAGGTTCTTGAAACCGGAGGACCGGGTATTGACATGCTTGAGTACTACCTGCATACTTCATCAGATACAATCTTGGGAACAATAATTGACCATAACATATCCGGCTATTTTTGTTTTCTTCCTGGAGATATGTATTATAATTCCGTTTATTATATTTCCGCAGTTGCAGGTGATGAGCTGGGCGGATCAGTAGATCTGAATGACACCTGCCTTTCTGTTTCCTGTGGGAAACCCGTAATTTGGTATGAACAACCGGTTGCAGATGCATACTACCTGTTAGATGATGAAAATGTATGGGTTTGCGGGCTTGAGTTTGATATGCTGGCAGAATACAGCATTGACAGCTCAACAGGTCAATGGTCGGTATTGGATGCCACAGGGGTGGTATTTGAAGACATATTCGATCCCGGAACACATGTTACAGTTCCTGACTCAGGGTATTATACTTTTGTCTGGGAAGAACAGAACGCCTATAATCCGTTATGCTCATCCACAGATACGATAGTCCTCCATTTCTTAGCTATCCCGGATCCTTTTGCAGGCTATGACACTATAGTTTGCGGGGATTCAACTAATCTTGAATGTGAAAGTGACTTTGGCACAGGGCAATGGCTTGATAATGCAGCCGTATGGTTTTCAGACCAGTCCGACCCGCATACATGGACAGGTCCTTATGGCGGAGCCCATAATGAATCATACGAGTATATCTGGCAGGAATCGAACGGCCCAGCTGTATCTCAGGATACAGTTTACATATATTTTGCAGAGATCCCCGATGCCCAGCATTACATGGGCTCAGACACTATAATAAACTGCGGGCTTACAACGTCGGAATTTAACTGGCTGGATGCACAGACCTCAGAGTATTCAGGCTGGTGGACCGCACCATACACTTCGGGAGTAGTGTATGATCCGGATTCAACTTCCCTGACAACCTCAGTTACAGTACCGTACTACGGGGTTCACACTTTTTACTGGGTACTTGAGAATGTAATAGATTCAACGCATTCGTCATTTGGCTGGTCAGATCCTGTAATAACTAACTTCCTTCCAACCGCATCGATCACCGGCACAGTTCCCTATGATGATAATTTCTTACATGAAAACGATGCAACAGTTAACCTTTATAACCAGGGAAGCTATGGTTTTGACCTGGTGCAGTCAACAGGAATAAACAGCAATGACCAGTTTGTATTTAATATCTCAAATGAAGACACCTACTATATAAAAGTATTATTAAATGAGCCTGAAGATTTCCCTTATGTGGTAAATTCATATTATAATAATACTTATTCATGGGAAAACTGCCAGGCTATTGAAATGAGTTGCGGAACCGATGAAGTGATAGTTGTGAACATGTTTGAGATCATTCCTGAAGGTAACGGGCAGGGTCATGTATCAGGAACTATCTATTACGGTCTGCAGGGACAGGGAAATGGATACCCTGTGCAGGATGCGGACATTTTTCTTGAACAGGAACCGGAAGGAAATATTGTTGATCATACAAAAAGCGATGAGTCAGGGTACTACCAGATTACAGAGATCCCTGAAGGAGACTATTCGCTGGTGGTTGATGTGCCGGGGATATACCAGATCACAACACACGAGTTCACTGTTACAGCATCAGAATATATATTTGAAGACCTTGACTTCATTGTTGACACAACAGGTAAATCAGGGATCTATGCCTATGATCCGACAGGGGTTGATGAAATTATAAAGGAAGGATTACATTACATTATATACCCCAACCCTTTCAAAGACAAGATCATTATTGAATACTCCCTTCAAAGGCCAGGACAGGTTCTGATAGAAGTATATGATATTACAGGCAGAAAAGTAGAAACTGTTATTAATGAAAGGCAGGAAGTCGGGGAATACAGGGAATATTTTAACGGGGGAAATAAGGATACTGCAGTGGGAGTATATTATGTGAAGATGAGATTTGATAATATAATCTTTGTTGATAAAATTATCAGGTTCTGATACGGGTGATGCTGATATGTGCTACTGTATCGCAATTCGTTTAAATATAATTTATAAATGATTTTGTATATATTTATTTGATATGTAACTAAAATCTGCTATATTTATATATTATGAAATGTTATACCCGATATCTATCCTATCTTGTTTTCATTATTATCAATATTTTTACTTTTCCGGATATACTGGCATCCTGTGAAAATGATTATGAATTCAGGGATTCTGTGAATCTCGGGCTTGAATATATTGGTATTTCAGATGATGATAATGAAGTGCTTGAAGAATATGAGACCGCGGACATTAACATCACAGCATTTAATAAAGGAAACCTGGCTTCGTCCGAAGCAATAGTCAGCCTGACATGCAATAGTGACAACCCGGATAATATTGAACTGAATGATACATTGATAAATTTAGGACAGATCAATCCGGGAGACTCGATCAATGTGTCATTCGGTATTTCAATCACAGGTTTTCTTGAGCAAAACTTTAATTTAGAATTATATTTTATTTTATCTGCAGGCGCTGATACTGTCGAATTAATAAAAAACCTTACTGTATATAATTCAGGATCTTATTATAGCATGGATTTTGAAAGTACCATTGATTATTCCACAGATCTTTTTCCATGGACATCTGTTGACGGAGACAATTTACAGTCATATCAAAGTGCTGATTGTGATTTTCCACTGGAAGGAGAGGCTTTTGGATTTATGGCATTTAACCCGGATGATGCAGGATTTTACCTGGCTTCACCACACGGCGGTGAAAGATGTGGTATGTCCATGAGCCCCTATGCCGGTGAAGGCAGATCAAATGACTGGCTTATCTCCCCAAAGATAAATATGCCGGGCGTACATACTATATCTTTTTGGGTATTAACTCCTAAGCCAGGCACATGGGGTTTGGAATCATATAATGTAAGAGTTTCCACTACTGATAAAGATACCTCCAGTTTCACTCATATTATTGCTTTGGAAGAAGAGGTGCCTGATGAGTGGGCATACCGCAGTTATAGTATATCATCTTTTCATAGTTACGAATATATATACATTGCAATACAATGTGTTTCGTTTGATAAATTAATGTTCTGGATAGATGATATTGATATATATGGCGGTTGAGATTTTGTTGATGAGGAGGCGTTGGGAATTACATGCGTATATCCCAATCCTTCAGGAGGAAATTTTTTTGTGGATATTGGATCATTCGTCAATCTTAATGCTGAAATGACAATATATGATAACTATGGGACAGTAGTATATCAAACATGTGTACTCACAGATATAAAAACATACTTCAATATGCCCGAGCTTAAAAGCGGTATCTATCTGGTCAGGATACAAACCGGCAATCAATCAATAACCAGAAAGCTAATAATTACAAAATAAATTATTTCAATTAAGGCAGGCGTGAGCGGGAGTTCTTAATCTCAGGCCTATTACATAAAAAAAACCCGGCAGTGCTTATTACTGCCAGGCTCTTTATACCTGATTCTTAGCTATACATTAAGTCATTAAATATTATCTCTCCTCAAATATTATGGTTTTTGCAGTATCCTGGAACAACAATTTTTTCCCAAGATTAACAGTATCATATACATTAAAATTCGTATTTACCGGAGTAGTTTCTTTTTCTTCTGTTTTTACATCTTCTGATTCCTCTGCTTCCCTGCCTGTTTCTTCATTCTGTACTTTTTCAGCATCGCTTTGAATATCATCTCCGGTTTCAATTGGTGTTTCTTTAATATCAGTTACGCTTTCTTCCGGTGTTATCTCCTTTGTCACCCCTTTATCAGTAGTACTTACAGCAGGCTCTTCCATGTCAGTTTCGCTTTTCACAGTTCCCTCATCAACAGTTATATCATCAGCTTCAACAGGGATCACTATATTGTCATCTCTTAACAGATCATCTTTAGTATCCTGATCAAAATAAAGATAAGATATACCTAAAAGCGATAAAATAACAACTGCCGCAGCATAATAAATATTGAATTTAAAAGTATTAAAACTGAAAAAGCTGCTGCCCGAAGTGCCGATCCCGCTTTCGGTTATCTTTTTATCAATAACTTCCCAGCCAACGCCCTGCTCAACCCTGGCGCCTTCAAGCGACTTCTTTACAATGTTGTCAATATATGTTAATTCATCACTCATATTTACCTTATTCTCACCCTATGATCTTCTTTATAAATGTTATTAAAAAAAGAACAGGTGACCTGCTTTTATTTTTACTAAGATCAAACAGTTTCTTCTGTATTATCTTTCTTGCCCTCGAAAGTTGTGATTTTGATGTGCTCTCACTAATATCCAGCATTTCAGCTATCTTCTTGTGCGTCAGGTCCTCCATCACATAAAGGTTAAAGACCATCCTGTAACCGTCAGGTAATTCATTCACCACATTCAAAATATCTTCCCTGGTGAATTCCGTATTTGTAACCGCACCCCTTATATCCTCATTATTATCAGTCTCATCATTATCAATATCCGTCTCTTTTATCTCATCTATGTCATAATGACTGTCCCTGATTGACTGATTGTAATGATTAATAGCCGTATTGATCACAATCCTTTTCATCCAGCCTTCAAAAGAACCTTTACCGGAGTACTGCTTTATATTCGAAAATATCTTTAAAAAACCATCCTGTAGTATGTCCTCTGCTTCCGAATAATTACGTGAATATCTTATAGATATCCCCCGTAACAGTGGAGCGTATTTCAAATAAAGCTCTTTCTGTGCTCTCCTGTTATACTTCCGGCATCCGTCAATTATTTGCGATTCGCTCAACATTAACGTCCTATTTTATAGACTGAAATTATTAAAAAGGTTGCATGAATTTTTAATAATATACAAAATACCCTCTGCAAAAAATTAAAATATTTATTAACTGGTGTATGAAAAAAGTCTGTTTAACGTAGTTTTGGATATATTTGTACATATATTAAAAACAGAAATAAAAATAAAAAAAAAATACTAAAGACAGCAGTAAATGTATATAAATTGTTATTCCTGACCTAATCCGTACCAAATCATAACTCAAAATTGAATATTTTTACTATTTTTAACCTGAACTATTCATAATTTTTTAACTTTTTGAATAATAAATTCTCATTTAATAATGTTAAAACATAAGCTGGCTGTCCTATTGGTATTGGCAATAATATTAGCTCCTTCTTTTTCCTTTCAGCGTCTGGATTTCCGGAAAGGCATGTATAAAAATGTATGCAAAGACCTAAAGGATGATGTTTTATTATATGTAATATTTGTTGACAACAAACATACTGCACCATGGACAGAATACGATATCCAGTCAACAATGGATTCAATAGAAACCGCTGTTGAATGGCTTCATGGCCAGGCACGTAAAAATTCTGTTGATGTTAATATAATAACCGATTATTATCTTGGAGAGGAATTTTCCACAATACATAAGATGCTGCCGGAGGAGTCGGTGGTCAAATCCGTTTCCACTCCCAACCTGAAACAGGGCATGCTCAACATGAACAAGTGGGCAGATTATATCACCCGCAAAGCAGGGGAGTCTTTTGATCTGGCAGGCAAGGAGGGCATCCCCGAGATCAAGAAGCCAAAGAACAAGGAACGGCTTATAGCATATCTGAGAGACAAGCATAAGCTGGAAAGTGTTGCATTATTATTATTGGTAAACAATTATTATAAAGACGATATTTCATTACCTGTAAATACAATGAATTCAGATGATGTGGAATTTGCAATTGTCAGTTTCAAATACCCGTCGGTTATTGCACATAACTTCCTGCACCTGTTCGGGGCCGCCGACCTGTGCGAATCTGTTTACAGGAAAAATACAAAAAATATACAATTCGCTGCCGGGGAATTTCCGGATGCGATCATGCAGAATGTATATGCAAAAAATATCGATGATCTGAATATCAGCCCTTTTACAAAATATCTCATAGGATGGACCGATACCCTGGAAAGCAAATATAATGAGCTTCTTTATGATAAAAGAAAAAGGTTTAGATAAAGGGTGTTGGGATTTGAAGTCGGCAAAAAGGGGAGATATCAGGAAATAAGAATATAATTTGGAAATCTTATAAAAAAAGGACATCTTTGAGATGCCCTTTTACACACTAAAAAATACTTAATCTAATAAATCTTTCGATACTATGGGATTTATTAATAAGTATGCTTTTCAAAAAATAAAGACCTTATTCTATATTATAGACGTTCAAGGGGACAGAAAGGTTGCCTTGAAGTTTTTAATAATTCTGTATTCTTTACAGGAAAAAGCATGTGTAATTATAGCTGCCTGTATATAACAGAGACTACATCCCGGGTTAAATAGTTGCATGAAATAATGGGTATTTTAAATAAAAAAGAGGCAGACCGGCCGGTCTGCCTCTTCCTGTATCTATATAAAACAACTCTTTACTTAACAACAGATATTCTCTTTGTTACTGTCTCCTTGTCTGATTCAATAGTAACATAATAAATACCCGGAGCTACAGATGACATATCCAATTCATAACTTTCCATATTTGTTATATCCTGTGCGATCACTTTACCATAAAGGTCAAATACGGTAATATGTGATTCATCGCTATTAAGGAAAATATGGAATAAGCCGCTTGACGGGTTTGGATATATAACTATCTCTCTTATATCTTCAACAACATCGCTGTTAGTAGAAGAAGTATTAATAGAAATATCATCCACCATAAATATAAACGCATCATTTGACACACAGTTAATGGCAAGATGCACTTCCTGATTGTCATAAGCAGAAATATCAAATGTCTGGTGTTCCCAGGCAGCAACAGGTGCTTCCTGGTATGATCCTGAAGATATTATTGTAAAACTTGAAGGATTTTCATTAGTAGTTGATACTCCGACCTTATATCTTTCAAGTCCCCAGGTATCCTGATAAGTCTTTACCCAGAAATCAAATGATGAATTTGTTCCAAGCTGCACCTTAGGAGATATCAGCCAGTCATTACTCGGCGGATTTCCATTTGTTGTAGCAGACATTGAAGCACCGAACCGAACTCCTCCATGGGGTTGTAATGCTGCATCTCCTGAAGCCGTAGGTGTAGTAGATGCGGGGTTGAATGCCATAAAGGCGTAAGGTCCGTTTTCATTAGGAAAATCATAATTAGTTGATCCATATACTTCTCCTGCATCTCCATCGTTCAGTATCCATGGATCAAAATCAGCGATCTGGAAGTCTGCCAGTCCCTCGAAGTCCATAGTAAAATATCCTGACATATCAACACCAACGGTATATGTCTTAACAAGCGGGCTTGATGAGTATGAACCGTCAGACAGATTAAATGTCAGCTCGATCTGACTGCCTGCAGCCAGTGATGAGCTAACTGATACGCTGTGTGCCGATGCCTGTGTCTCGCTCGGATCAAGTACACCAACGCTGTTTGATGGTGTATTAACTGTCACATAACTTGCATTTGTTCCTGTTGCAGCACATGTTACTGTTGCACTTGAAGATGCAGCGCCACCGTTATTTGTTGCATTAACATTAATAGTAACAGTCCCTCCCTCATCAATGCAGTCATAAGTTGTATTGTAATCACCTGTAATACTTACATATGATAATGCCAGTGCAGGCACTGTGCCGCCGCCAACAGTAACATCCTCGTAATAAGTATCAAGGTTATAACCTGTAACAGTTAGCTTTGCCGTTGTCCCTGACGGAATAGAATGACTGATAGTAACATTACCTGAGGCATCTGTCACTCCGGCAAACGGCTGGTCATTACCTGAATAGTATAATGATACCAGGGCGCCTTCAAATGCGCCACCAGCAGTTACCTGTGTTGAGTAAGTACCTGTGTTAACAGTAGTGTTTGATAATGTTATGGCATCCGGCTGGTCTGTCCTGATCTGTAATGAGGCGTCACCAAACAATGTCCAGGTATCATAATCATTATTAGTACCTACTTCACCTGCCATCAAAATCTTACCATTCATTGTAAGAGGTCCGAACCGTGTTCTTAACTCATCTGAAGTAGATGTTCCACTGCCGGGATTGGAACTGTAATTATAACCTCCTATCAGTAAGTCGTTCATATAGTCCTGGCCTACCATAGGTGGCTGCCATGACTGGTTGATGGTTGATCCAAGGAATCCTACAGCTCCGCCTCCAGTACTCTTAAGCATTGCTTCTGCCAGGCAGTCGCTGCCGTTATGGAATTCACCAACAACACATGCAACGGAAAGGCAGATCGGTAACTTATCGCCATTTGAGGCAGAACTTGCATTTGAAGTGCTGTATCCGGTAGTTGCCCATGAACTGTGCGAGCCATGTCCGCAATAGTTAACCACAGTAAGGCCTGCATTTATAGGACCGGTTGCTGCACTAACTGAAGGATTCTGATAAGCTTCGGCAACTGTAGTATAAGTATAAGGTAATAACCTGTTTTCCTTGATAATATCAATATGTGAATAATCAGCCTCACCGTCATCACCTGATCCTGCTCCCTGCTCCGATCCTATTCCAAGTCCTTTGGTGTACCATGCTCCGCCTGATTCAGGTTCCTTTTCATAAGTAATGGTCTTATTAGCCTGGGTGGTTACATGTGAAGTGCTGGATGCAGAAAAACGCCCTACATAGATCTCAGGATACTCATCAGATCCTACAACGCAACCTGCTAATGGATCCATCGGAGCACTTGCACCACCGCCTGTATTTGTCTTTATATCCGCCCAGTCGCCAACAAGCTGCGCATATAATATTGCATTATTGGAATTGTATGCACTCTGAATAGTACTCACAACATTTGTGCCTGTTGATACCTGCTGCTCATGAACAGTGTATCCCATTTCTTTTTTCCACGTTACCCACGGCTGAATAGCTGATGCATAAGTGGATGTGTAAAGCACAAGGATCTCTCCGTACTCTTCTTCTATCTCATTGGAAAATCTTTCATAATTAACAAAAAACCGCTTGTAAAGCCCGTGAAATTCCCTTGCAACCTTTGTATTATTAGTATATAAAGGATTAGTGGGAGTATCATCGTTTTCCGTTAACCGTACCTCAAGAGTTTTATAAACCCTTAAAGTGTTTTTATACGCATTATACTGGAACGGATAAACAATGACCCGGGTTCCCCTTACATTCCTGATGATAAAAGGATCAAGGTCATCAGTAAGGTTCCCCGGATACCACTCATCAACAACTGATCCGGGATCAATTTCATAAGGGATCGTTGCCGGATCCTGGTTCCTGTAAATAATCCCGCGTGAAGGTAACAGCGGATAATCAAGATCATAATCAATATATTCGCCGCCGGTAACTGTCAGATCATAATCCTTCAGAGCAGATAACTCAACTGCTGTTGTAAGAAACGGCAATTCCGCCCAGCCTTTTTTGTCGGTGCGGATAAACCGCTCATGGCTGATATACGAATAAACAATACCGTTCTTCTCAATCTGTGTGATCTCAAAATCACCTAGCTCAAAATTAAGATTGAACTCCGAACTCTTTGCCTGAGTGAATTCAACCGTGTAACCACTGCCGGTCTGGATTTTCTTGTCAGCAGCATAACTTACTACAAACGAAAAAATAAAAACCGACACTAAAATCAATCTCCATAAATTAGTAATTTTTGTCTTCATAAGATAAGGATATTAGGTTAGTAAATAATTTAATTTTTAAGAATTCATAAATATAATTTCTGTATTGCCTGAATAGCAAGAACATTGCTACTACAAATATACTTCATATATTTAAAAGGAAATATAAAGATACTAAAATTGTTTATTAATTAACAAAACCTGTTAATAATTTTTTATACAAAGCAAACAAACTTTTATACAATAATCAATATGCAGGATCAAACTTGGATTATTTTAATTAATAAAAAATTGCAGCAATACTAAAAAATTATCGTATTTTATATTATTCAGCAAACATAAACGCTGTATATTTCTGACTTATAATATATTGCATTATATTAAACAGCCTAACACCTATGATCTGATTAAAATTTGTATGTATAACATATATCACTATTTGTATAATATAACTAACATTTCCGGTGATTTTTTCATATAATTAGCAAAGGAAAGAAATAGTAAGTATGATAGCGGCCATGAGAAATAACACCCCCGAGCAGAACGGAGATCATGTAATATTCCGGTTCCTCAGCAACAAATACAGGATAATACACCACCTGTTATTCTGGATAGTGTATTCGTTTACCTATTTTCTTTCTGTATCCAATAACCCGAGTTCGACTGGACGATACCTCTTATATTTTTTACTGAACATCGCCCTGGTTTATACCAATCTTTATATCCTGCTGCCTAAATATCTGTTGAAAAACAAGATATGGATATACCTGGGACTGACATTCTCCATAATATTAGTTGATCTCTTTTTTATCCAGTATGCTGCTTGCGTCTTTTTCGAATACCCGTGCCCGCAGGAAGGATACATAATGAATTATGTAAACAACGTTGTATATAATCTGCGTACTATTTCGGCACTGCTTGGTTCTGCAATAGGTCTTAAGTTGTTCAAAATATGGATCATCAACCAGAAACTGATCAGGAACCTTGAGAATGAAAAGCTGAAAACAGAGCTGGATTATCTTAAAAATCAAACAAACCCTCACTTTTTATTCAATACATTGAACAACATATATGTACAAACAAAAATAGATACTGACAAGGCAGCACAGACAGTCCTGAAACTGTCTGATCTGCTAAGATACCAGTTGTATGAATGTTCAAAAGAAAAAGTCTATCTTGCATCTGAGATCGAATATCTGCAAAATTTCCTTGCACTGGAGCGGATCAGGAAGAACAGGGCAAACATAGATTTTAACATTAAAGGCAATGTTAACGGACTCATGATCCATCCGTTCCTGTTCATACCTTTTGTGGAAAATGCAGTTAAACACGGGCTGAACAGCAGCAAAGAATCATTTATTAATATTGAGATGGAGATCAATAATAAAAAAATTGACTTTTATATTCAGAATTCAAAATATAATCATAACGGCTCCGAAAACACCGGGGGGCTGGGACTGGCAAATATTAAACGGCGCCTTGAGCTCTTATATCCCGAGAAACACTTACTTATTATTGACGACGGGGAAAACACTTACAATGTCCAGCTTACCCTGATGATGTAAATGCCCGGTTATTTTTTTCCATTAAGCTTCATTTCTGAAAATTCAGCTATACTACTCCATTCTCGTGGAAATTTCATATATTTACAAATATATTGCCGATATGCACAGATAACATAATAATAACCAAAAGTAATACGATGAAATGTATTGTTGTTGATGATGAACCCCTGGCACGTGACGGAATGAAAATGAATATCGAAGAAGTGCCTTTTTTGGACCTTGTCGGATCATTTGAAAATGCCCTCGAAGCAAACGAATTCCTTTCAAATAATAATGTTGACCTGATGTTTCTGGATATTCAGATGCCGGAACTGACAGGACTGGAATTTCTTAAAACACTTCAGGACCAGCCCCTTGTCATATTAACAACAGCCTATCCTCAGTTTGCACTTGAAAGCTATGAACTCGACGTAATAGACTATCTT
>Ga0180433_10004552_pt1 | contig 19380 bp, 23 predicted proteins | sample SS_ome_8_FD_132980 | JGI IMG/M metagenome (GOLD analysis project Ga0180433, IMG submission 132980) | Hypersaline lake sediment archaeal communities from the Salton Sea, California, USA - SS_1_D_1 metaG | ecosystem: Environmental > Aquatic > Non-marine Saline and Alkaline > Hypersaline >... | reverse complement strand
GGTCCCCCCGCATGTCCGTCTCCGGTTCAGCGTTTTTGGGTTTGGATTAACGTATTCTGTTTGTAGACAATTTGGATACATCCTTGTCATGAACCATGGCCGATACTCAGCCTGAGGCTCCGACTCAAAGTCTAATTTGCAGTATTTCTATCATGAGACTGTGACAGATCCGGTCACGGGTTTCAGATTTTTTTCCGCAGTCCCGACCGAAAGCGAGGCCAAACTGAATAGAGGGATACTAGCCTCTATTGCCCGTGGCGTATTGAGGACGCTGGCAGCCATGATGGCCACATGTTCAGTAAACGCATGTGGGAGGGATCGAGAGAATTTGAGTCTTGATAGGTGGTTGCAATTTGCAACCACCTCAGCCTTTTCCTCCGCACTGAGCTGAAAGCAGACGACCGATATCCGACAACAGCCGACGGCTTACAGTTTGAATGTCTTCCGGACACTCGGACCACAGAAAAAAACAAAAAAGCCCCACCCCTCCTGGCAGAGAAATGAAGTTTGAGCAGAATTTGTAAGCGTGATGGAACAGCTCTCGAGGAGGAGTAAAAAATCGTGAAAGAATGTGTAGATTTTATATCTTTATCATCTTGAAATGTCAAAAAATATTGCAAGTATCTCCATAAAACCAGGGGGAGTGTAACAAAATGTTACAATTTAGCAAGAATCACGGGAAAAAAAGTGTGTAATAATTACTCAGTAGGACCAAAATAGAGGGAACGTCCGTGCAGAAATTGCTTGGCGTCCTCTCCATGGCTTGCCCCTACTTATTAAAATTGAACAAACAGTTAGGCGTCAGGCGATAGCCGGCTTCAGGGGCATCCGAACCCATGGGCAATGCCTCTCTCGTTGTCTCCAACGTGAGGCCCTTGCAGACTTCAGGCTTGTCATCAGGGTGGCCGGCACAAAGATTGTCCTTGGTCAAAAGCTCACACCGCATGTGGGCAATCACAAGCCCCGGCAAGAACTCACAATGCTCTTCAGGGATGCGGAGGACGTTGCCCTCCACCTTCACGCCATGCAATTCATAATACCATTTCCTGTCAGGATCCATGGGCACGGAGACCGTAAACACACCATCCTTGATGGTTGTCCTGGCGTTTGGCCCAACAGGGCATTGAAACCCCCTGCAACATTCAGCCTTGCAGTACTTCAACCAGCATAGACAGTTATCGCACCCTTTAGCCTCCTCAATCATCTTTGAATCCAATGTTGATGGACTCTTAAAAAGTCCATAAAAAGACGACACAGTAAAAAACTCCGGATGCAAGGCCCGCGAATCTTGAGCAATGAAGCGTACTTATTATACGTCGCAATGACGAAAGATGAGGCGCAACGCCGCAGATGGACTTTACGAAGTCGTCAATTATGGTGCGAGACCTCCAACACAGCCCATCCTTGTTTGCCGTAGCGGCACTCAACGGGAGGGCAAGGGGAAGCTCGCCATGATCTCACGCAGCCCAGCGTTGGCCAGTTCTTCTGCCGTAAGCCACTTGCCTCCCCTTCTTAGAAACGAACCGAGCTTCAACAAGTCCTGGTCAAGGCCGCGCTGCGTCTCATCAAAGGCTCCATTCCATACGACGCGACCGTCAGCGACCCGTATCAGCTCCATGGCAAAAGCCACAGAGGCGGGAGTGCTCACCGAAAGGCCGGTCCCGACACGTTGTTGAAAGCGGTAAATCGTTCCCATCACGACCGCGTCTGCATGCACACGCTTTCCCAACTCCACGAGGAGACGGCGGTCTGCCCCGCGAAGATCCTGCGAGGGATTCTTAGAGCTGATCCCTTCAACCGTCCAGAGAGGGATCGCCGTGTACGGCGTCTTTTCCTTCAAAAAAGCCACGAGTTCTTTGTTCATGAATTCGTCGGCGTTGCCTTCAATAGAGCCGGTTTGAACCGTAACATCGCATTCCAAGCAGCGAACCGTTGTCCCAATCTCATAATGTTCGGTCGCCGTGCTCAAGGGCAAGACAAGCACCGTCTCAATGTCTATGGGCCGAGGCCGCCTTGGCGCGGACGCTGCACATCCCAGGACGCAAACGCCCGCCAAGACCCAAGCGAAACGCCTGTGGCGCCCCGCCCTCTGCCATGTCTTTCGAAGAAGAAGGGAGACAACGACCCAAAGTGGTTTATATTCAACTTTAACTATTTGCCTTATCTTTCCGATATTCAAAGCGATCTCCTTTTTCAGTTAGTCACATACCTCCGGCAAAGCCGGAGGCTTGAGAGCCTTAGAGCCCCTCAAAGGGGGCTGAATAAACAAACAGCTTTTCGTTGAAAATAATCACTGCCGCGCGTCAATAACAATCCGTCTCCGTCAATTGGGTTTTTCACCCCCACCTAACCTCCCCCGTTAAGGGGGAGGAACAAATGGCGGATCAACCTTTACCTCTGGTGGGGCTCAGCCTCACCGATATCTCCCCTCCCCTGGTGGGAGGGGGAAAAGCATACTCCAGGAATTGTCAAACTCTGGGAGTCCACCGGCAAAGCCGGTGGTTTACCCTTGGTTAATTAGTCTTCTTTTCATCCATTTTTGCCCGAAGAATATCTCCCAGCGTGCCGAGAGCCCCCGAGGACATGTTGCTGCTTCCTGCCATATGTTTCTGGTAGTAATCTCTCTCCTCTGAATCCTGCTCATTTGAGACCATAGCCAGGGAGAGGCGTTTTTGCCTTTCGTCCAATCCGGCGATCTTGACTTCAATGGGCTGGTTCTCTTGCAAAACTTCACGAGGGTGATTGATCTTTTTTCCTTTTCCAAGTTCTGAGATGTGCACGAGACCGTCGATGCCGGGTTCAAGGTTGACAAAAGCACCAAAAGGGGCAAGGCGCGCGACCGTGCCCTTGTGTTTGGAGCCTTCGGGATACTTCAGCCCAATGTTGTTCCACGGATTGGGCTGTATTTCTTTCAGGCTGAACGAGAATTTGTCATTTTCCCAGTCCAGTTTCTTGATCGCAACCGCTACCTTTTGCCCCACGGAGAGCAGATCCTTGATATCCCCCACCCGACCCCATGAGATCTCCGAGATGGGGATCAGGCCTTCAAGCCCTCCGATATCAACAAACGCGCCAAACCTCCTGATGGAGGTGATCTCTCCATGCACTGTCATCCCCTCTTCCAGAGATCCCCTAAGGGCCTCCTTCTGTTTTTGGCGTTCCTCTTCCAGGACCGTCCTGCGGGAAACGATGACGTTGCGGCCCCCTTTACCGTATTCCATGATTTTGAAGGTCAAACGCCGCCCAATATAGGGGCTTGTATCTTCGACCCTGTGCAGCCCTATCTGGGAATAAGGGCAAAAGGCACGAATGTTTCCCCCTATCTTGACTCCAAATCCCCCTTTGATTTCCTTTTCCACAAGACCTTCAACGGGGATGCCGCTGTGATAGGCCTCTTCCAGGTGCTCGCTGCCTGTGGTGTCGTCGGCGAGTCGGGTGGTAAACAGCATTTCATTGTTTCGGGAAGACAAGAAATAGGCCTGAATCGTGTCACCATCCGTGATGGTGATGTCGCCCTCATGATCAACGAATTCGTTTCTGGCCATATAACCGTCTGATTTACCTCCCACGTCGATAAAAACCCCTTCCCTTGTTATCTGGGTGATCACGGCTTCAACCTTTTCACCGGGGTTGAAGCGAACCGGTTCACCCATGCTCTGGTTCAACAATTCCTCGAAGTTCTCTTCCGGCGCCGTTTCACTCAGACGATCCTTATTGTCCTGGTCCATGTTCCTCCTCATATTATATGCAGGCATCCTTTGGTGAAAAGGCCCCGCAGCAAAGGATTCGTGCCTTCCATAGAAGAACAGGAAGATGGAGTTCAACAATCACCCGTATCTGTTTGGGCCCACCATGAATTATCCCGCAAAAAGGCACCCCAATTTGCGGCTCATATAGCGGTATTAACTTGAAATGTCAAGGAATATGGGGAAGAAGGGACCAGTGCGTGGGTCTCAGGACCTTGTAGACGTTGGTGGAGGGTGCATTTATTTCCTTGACCTTTTAGAAACTTATGTTCTATGAGCCGAAGAGTTTCGTTCCAGACCCCCCAAACCTGCAACAAAGGAGGAAGGCGTTATGACAAAGGCAGAACTGGTTGAAAACATGGCAAAGGATGCGAAGATTTCAAAGGCCGCGGCCGGTAAGGCCTTGGACTCATTCACTGACGGCGTCAAGAAGGCCTTGAAAAAGAAGGACGGCAAGGTGACCCTGGTAGGCCTTGGCACGTTCTCAAAGGTCCGTCGCAAGGCCCGAACAGGCCGCAATCCCCAGACAGGCGCAAAGATCAAGATCAAGGCCCGCAATGCCGTGAAGTTCAAACCGGGTAAAGCCTTAAAAGATGCAGTTTGATGCCTGACAGGCTGTTGCCCAAATCCCTTTTCCTTTGTTCTGAAACGTCTTTTGATAAATCCAAGGCGTGCTGCAGGCGATGTCAAAACTTGCCCTTGGGCCCCAAAGAGCCGACATGGCCGGTCTTGCGCTTCGTGGAGATGGATGGAAAAAAAGTTTCAATGAACCCCTCAAAGGTATTGCTCCTTGGGCAACAGCCCGTTTGGTTCGACCCGGACTTTTCGGTCCCAACATACCCACCATTGCTTGTTCCCTCTCCCCCCTTCCAGGGGCCACCGACATACTCAATGACCACGCCGATAGAACCGGGGTTATGAGGAAGGCCTCCAGAAGGGGCCAACGCTAGAGTCCTCTTTGCCAAAACGCTCTGGACGGCAGAGCCTTTTCACTGCTCGCCCGCACAGCCGGTGGATTTACTATCAGTTAGGCATCCCTTCTTTGTGTTGTGGTGATGTTACTTGTGTTGCTCATAGTGGCATTTCTTTTCCCATTGTATGACGTGCCATACACAGCATCCGGGATGCCAATGCTTCCAAGAAATAGCTTAACTCTTCAGAATATCTAGTATTTATTCGAAACGGCCCCATTGGCATAGTACTTGATATGGTTAGTATTCGTCATGAGAAAAAGCACAATGGAAGACATCTGGTTGGTCGTCACAATAGGTCTTGCTAGTGGCTGTGTGATTGCGGCTTCGAGCTACACCTTCCTCAACTGGATACCCTGATCGCAAAGACCAAGGGGGAAACGGCATACCTTGCGAAATCTGATGCTCACCATCCAACACCGCCTAAATCCCCTGCACGTCTACTGCCGCTTGGTAGACAAGGGGTTAAACAGGAAGTTATCCATGTCAGTATGCAAATACTACGAAATCCTCATTTACAGTTGGCTTTGCTGGTTTACTGTCGTTGCGGTGAAAGTGTCTAAGTTTTGAACAAATGGAGGTCGTTCAATTCTCAAAGCGCTGACGACAAAACCCGGTTTTGTCGTGAGCCATCTTCCATGTTTCTTGATCCAGCCATTGTTCTGCCATTCGTCACTGTGGGAATCATGACGGCCTTGATCGCAGAGGTGGAACACATAGGCAGGCGACATCATCTATAGTCTTCTTCAGTGATTCGTCTGCGGGGCGTGTTTTATGAACAAACCGAGCAAAGGGAATCTGTCTCCTGAAGACCGCAAAGTCGTGAGAATGATAGCCGAGGCGGCCGGAGAAATCATGTTTGACCATTACGAAAACCTGCCTATCGATTACAGAATGACACTGGCAGATGTGATCAAAAATGCCCACAGAATGCTGGATGACGATGTGATGCCGGAATTTACCCCAGGGTTACATAAACAGCACGCCGAGAATATAAAATAAATAATAATCCAAAATGGTTGTGGTGATTTCGGAGCTTTTGGAAAAAATCACTTTTCGTCATATCATCTCACCATTTCCTTTAGTGGGCCGGTTGTTCAGCTTTCGGCAAGCCAAGGGCACGGTCAAGGTTGGCTCTGTTTTCTTCCCAACATTCCCATAAGGCCGCAGGGGCTTCCTTTTCCAAAAAAAACACGCGGTCCCAGAAATCTCGCCCCCCCACCGCTGGCTTCGTCGCCAATATTTCCTGGCTGTCGAATAGGTCTGCAACTGGAGGGCTGCCGCCTTTTGACAGCCCCTGGCCATCTGATGTATAAAGGATTATAATGATAGCCAATGCCATCAAGATGCCGCAGACTATGGGGCTGACAAAGGCGCCTTGCACCGCATGAGAGATACGTCTGCTGGCGGCCTTTCTTGCCCTGGTGATGGGAGGATATTCTGATGGCCAAGAAACCGACTTACGAAGCATTGGAACAAAGGGTCAAGGAGCTGCAAGAAAGAGCCAAAAAGTCGGACATGAGTGCCGATGCACTGCAAAAGTGCGAAGACAGGTTTCGGGCCCTCCTGAATGCCTCTGCAGATTCTGCCTTCCTCATGGACACAAGGGGCACGATTCTCGCCATAAACGAAATAGGCGCTCTGAGGCTTGAAAAGTCCGTTGGCGAACTCACGGAGAAAAACGTCTATGACTTGCTCCCGCCCCAAGTTGCCAAACGTAGGAAAGCAAGGGCAAACAAGGTCATTCGGTCTGGCAAAGGGTGCCGCTTCCAGGACCAACGTAACGGCATACTCTTTGACAACAAGGTCTACCCTGTCATCGATAAGCGTGGAAAGGTTACGCAGCTGGCTATCTATGGCAGGGATATTACACGCCAGAACCAGGCGGAGAGTAAGCTGAAACAAAGAGAAGCCACTTTAAAGATTCGCACCAAGGAGCTAGAGGAAGTAAACAGTGCCTTGAAAGTTCTGCTCAAACAGAGGGAGGCCGATAAGGCAGAGATCGAGGAAAAAGTCCTTTTCAACGTCAAGGAATTGGTTTTGCCCTATGCACAAGCATTGGGGAAGACTCGCCTGGATGCCAAACAAAAGGCCTATTTGAATGTACTCCAATCAAATCTAAATAGCATTATTTCACCATTCACATATGGACTGTCCTCGCAATACTCGGGTCTTACTCCCACAGAAATTCGAGTAGCAACCCTCGTAAAAGAAGGAAACACCGCAAAGGAGATAGCCGACATGTTGAATGTGTCCGTGAGAACGATTGAGTTTCACAAAAAAGGCATTAGAAGGAAGCTCAACCTGAGGAATAGAAAAGTGAACCTCAGAGTCCACCTTCTATCCACGTCGCACTAGGCGTTTTGCCCCCATTTTCTCCCAGGGATTTCGTAACAAATTCTGGAAAGAGTTGTGATAGTTGGCACGTACACAATGACAATTACACTGATTCATATGGGAAGCAAGCAAGCCCCCGACCGAAGATCGGCGCCTGCGGGGATCAGGCCGGTCAAAAGGCAAGGGCAGGGTCGGCAAGAAAGGGCCTGGGGATTGGCGTTGTATGCCTGAATCCCTTGAGCTAAATTGAGACAACACCATGACAGGTCTTGAAAATAACAACCTTCGGGTAGAAGTGGCGGTGATGGCGCCCCCTGACATGGAAGGCAGTGTAAGTGCCGCCCTTGACAGCTATGTCCCTTCAATGACGTGGGAAAAAGAGAAAAAAGAGAGCGGCGTCTGTCTTCTCAAGACCACTGTGGTGATGGATGGCCAGGTTGATGGCATTCTGGCAGACATAGATGAGGCCCTGCGGCAGGTTGAAGCAAAGAATGTCATTTCAGAATCTATGTCCGTTGAGCTCCAGGTTCTTAACGCAGACGAACCTGGTGGCCGCCAAAGGAAGCGCCAACCCATAAGGGTTTCTTCACGTCTCGCCGTAGGCTTGCCAAGTCGTCGTCTGCATGGTGGTTCCGACCACACGTTACTCCTTATTGAGCCACGAGAGGCCTTTGGTGATGGAAACCATCCGAGCACCCGTGTTGCATTGCGGCTCGTTGATGAGCTCTTCAGCGGACAACATGGCCTGCCGCCTGCAGCCACGGGGTGGGGCCTGGATGCAGGCTGCGGCACGGGAGTGCTCGCCCTGGCTGCAGCGGCGCTTGGCGGCCTCAAAGTCCTTGCCGTAGACGTTGATCCTCGAGCCGTAAGGGCGACCGAGGGCAACCTCAAGCTTAACCCGGGACCGGGCTGCAAGGTCTTCCCGGCTTTGGGGGGGCTTTCGTGCGCTCGAGGACCGTTCTGTTTAGTCATGGCCAATCTGGTGCCTACCCTGCATGTTAGGGTATATGAGACTTTGTGGCAGGGCCTTGCACCAGGAGGGCGGCTCATTTTATCGGGCTTTTGCCACACCCACAAGGATTCGATTTTGCGGCCCTACATCCGCCATGGGGCCACGGAAAAGGCGTGCTCCGTAGAGCAGGCATGGGCAGGGACATTGCTCCACAAACTGGAATGATGAACATTAAAGGCCCTGCGTTTTTCGTTTATCTTATTTTCAGGGGGTTTCTTTTTCGTGCCTGAAATGATATATGTACCAACTGGACAGGCTCGTTTGACTGCAACCGGCCTGTTACGCCCCTGGGGTAAAGCGAAGAGGCTTTGCAGTCGAGCCACTCCCCCCAGGGGCTATTTTTTTCATATTCCCGCCCTCTTTGGAAGAAGGCCCACGGCCGCCATTATGGCCTGTCTCTCTTGGCCGATTTCTATCGTCAAAGGCCACGGTCAGGGTTGAAGTTGGGGGGCTCGCGAACTCTCCTTCCCTTGGTGCGCTGGGCCCTTGGATTCTGCAATTTCTGGGAAAGGATATGTAAAACGATGCAAAAGCATGCTGTCCTTGTTAGTGTTAAGACGATTGATGGTGAGACATTCACTGCCAAGGTCCATGGTGATAGCAAAGAGCAACTGTATGAAGCAGCGCTGCAGCAGGTGAGGGACTCGCTGAGAGGCCTCATCTACGGGCATAGATGGGAATATGTGAGCATTGCTGTCCCCTCAAAGGAAGATGGGCAGTCTGTTGGCCTTGAGAATCCTTGATGAGACGGCGCCCCCTTTCTTGCCTCTGCCCGTAATATGAAAGGGCCCTTGCTGCAAGGACGAGGCTTGTGGAGCCGCTTTCTGATCTTCATAAGGAATCCAGGAGAGGGTTAAAAGCTTGTATCGAGATGACAGATGGGCTATTTCATAGATGGCCTAGTGTCGTATTTCAGAACTTCCTTTAAAAAGTGACGTATCGTCACCAAGCCATTTTCCGGACTCCGTCATGAACGACCTGAATCAATCAGACATCGAGAATGTTTGCAAAGAATTTTTTGTGGCATTCCAGGGCATTTTGTCTTGGAGGTGGGACAGCCGGTTTGAAACTGCACTGGCCGAGTTCCTTGCGGACAATAAGGACAGCGTTCGCGCGATCTTGGGGCGCTGTCTCGGCATCGCCTGGGACAGCTCAAACATCGCAAAGGCGCCTGATGCCGTACGGATGATCGCCACCCGTCTCGGTGGTCTCAGGTCAGGGCAGCTGCTTTTTGCCTCGGATTCGAACCAGAAGGCCTTTGTTTTTGGCGCCTGGTGGCCATGGGGAGATGGGAAAACCATCTCTATTCGCGTCGCCCCATGCGATAAGGGATTGTCCGATTCAGAGATGGCCGCACTCATCAAACTCTTCAAGGGCTGGTTCGGACTCCAGGACGCCTTCTTATGCCCGCATGATCACCTGAGCCCTTGATCATTTGCCTTCCCCACAGGTCTGCTTCTCAGACTGGAAGATTTCGGCGCTCTAACGGGCATCCCTTTACGTCCTCCACCCCTACACCTTAATTCAACTCATACATACAGTCTATCTCTGGATAAAATACAGTATTCACAGTATTGATTTCGCCCATTATCAGTGCTTTTATACATGGCGCGACAGAAGTCTGGGGCCGGTGGCAAAACGTGCCCTCACCGCACTTATACCAAGTATTTAGGATGAGACACCGACCTCGGCTCCGGTGCTGCCGCGCCCCTTGACCCTCTGTGAGAGCGAAAAGGACGCATGATTGCGCTGATGCGCAAAAGCCTCTAAAATCGATCCTTCTTTTAGGTCTCGCGGTGGCGCCCGGTCCAGTCATTCAGGCAACACTACCCCGAAGTCCTGTCCAAATATTCGTTCTTCAGGGGATTTTCTTCAGGCACAAACTCGGCGAGCCTTGATAAGGCCCGGTAAAGGCCATGGGTCACACGGGCCAGGCTGGCGTAATGAAGCTTATCGGGCGTATCTCCAGAATGATGATAATAGGGATACCTGAACAGGGCCGTATCTGTAATCATGATGGCAGAATAGCCACACTGCCAAAAAGACCAGTGATCGGACCAGTCAATGCCCGTGATAAAACCAAAAGGGGCTGCGCATTCTACCGGAAAATCCGTTTCCTCCATGAAGTGTCGGGCAAAGGCCTTGACCAAAGGCTTTGACCGGAGGTTGCCCACAATCGCTACAAAATTTCCCCTGTCCGGATAGAAGAAGCCAAGGGGAAAGGGGTACTTTTGCGTTTTGGGTTCGTCCCGGTAGTAACCTATGGTTTCAAGGCAAACCATGGCTACAATATTATCTTTTCTCTTACGACATTCTTTGGCGTACACCAGGCTACCCATGGAGCTGGTTTTGAAAAAGGGCGGTTCTTCATTGGCAAACGCCACAAAGCGCAAGGTCCTGCCAGTCGAACTTGGGCTGAAGAGTCGGCTGATCTCAAGAAGCGCTGCCACACCAGATCCATTGTCATTGGCCCCGGGAGACCAAGAGACCGTGTCATAGTGGGCGCCCACAAGCACAATCTCATGAGCCTTGGATTTTCCGTGGATTTGAGCGGCAAGGTTTTGGCACACCACATTTTCTGCTCGGTAAGTTTGAGCAATCACCTCATAGCCCGTCCGTTCCCAAAACTGACGGACATAATGGGCGGCAGCATTCAACCTATCCGGTACCGAGACTTGCCTGGGCCCGATCTCTTCGGCAAGGGCCAGGACATGTCTGTTGAGCCGTCCCTGTAAATCGGCAATAACCTGATAGGCTTTCTCATCCAGCTCCGCACGAATGCCCTCCGGCCGGACGTCAATCATGGCCTTGTGAGCCCATAGGCTAAACGCCGCCAAACATATCAGCAGTAAGAGATAAACCATGGTTCTTGGGCGGAGGGAAGAAAACCGGTTCACATGCAATCAAGGGCTTCCCGACCCGACATGCCTACTTTAACACCAGGTTCCACCGCCGCCGCATGGGCCCCTTTGACTTCTCCTGCAAGGAGGTCGTCAATGGCAGCGACAGAGGCTCCCCGGATTGCCCTTACCCGCCTTGCGAAGACGTGAGCACCCCGTTTGTAAAATGAAGGCATTTGTCGCCGTACGTCCACTGTTCTTTTCTTATTCCCTCCGTGGTCTTTTCGATATGCCTCTTCTCGGGAGGCCCCACAACCTCCTTCACCTGCCACATTTCCATTCCCACGCTGACCCTGTCCCAATCAACGGCTTGCTGCAGCATATCCTGTTGAGGACGCGGCAAAACGCCTGTTAAGATCAATAGCTCTCTGTTTTCTTTGACCAACCAACCGCCAATGGCGAGACCTAACAATATGAGAAATACAAAAATAGGCTTTTTCATCATACCCCTTACGGCATCCCTAACACATATCTTTTACTGTCTCAACTATCTCACCAGGATCTACGTATGCCCTTGCCTGCGTCTCGGCTATTCTCCATTTTCAAACAGGGTTTGGGATCCAGTTTGCTTGGATTGCTTGAATGTCACAAATACACAGGCATGCGGAGAAAGAAGGGGTGTCGTTTTTCAAAACCCCTAAGCGTAGATATCTATGAGGCTTCCCTTTTCAAAACGAGGGGGCAGTCTCGAGGGGCGAGCAAAGCGACCCGTAAGACCCCGAGGAGGTTGACTCTTTAACTGGAATTGAAACTTGGAACCGAAAGGAAACTTGTTAACAGATGTGTCGAGGGCAGCAATGGGGAAGTTTTGAACATTGTCCGTTGGATTCAGTTCCATGGCGTGAGCATTACTAGCAGAAACAACGGATGTCGTCAAGGGTGACGGGCTGTTTGGTGGACAGACGGCGACCTCTCTGGCCTTCATGATCTCACCCAGGTTACTGCTCTAGAAACACAAGGACGGTCTACTGGAAGGTGGTTGGGGATGTCCAGTTTCAACCCTTCCAACTCTTCAAGGCAGACAGCCCTTTGACTCGTGGGAACCAATATAGCGGCTCGGCGCATGGCTGAGTCGACTTCCATGATTCCTCCGTGTTTTTGAACAATAGAACGCATGCAGCATAGATACAGGACATGGAGTCCAATCTTTTCGCTTTTTGATAACAATGGCGTATGCCAAAAATCCTTGTTCATCATGATAGAGACGCTTCTTTGCTCATTTTCCTGTAGTATTTCTTATATGGAAGCATCGTGCCAAGACGACAGACTGCCTTTTTATATAACAATTTCTAGTGGTTGTGCTACATAAGAACCAAACTCCCATGAGTCTTTTTGGGTAATAAAGGTTATACATTGAGAAAAGAAATGCCAGTTCTGGGAACCTTGAGGGACAAATAAAAAAAGACTCTTGGTGAAGCCCTCTCCCCCAAAGGGCGGGGCAAGCCGGTCAAACCCATGAACAAGATTCCTTAATCGCGCAAAGGCCGGTGGATACAATGACTGAAGCGTCTTGCTTGAAGTGGTTCTTGGAATATTGGGAAAAGGTTGTCTGCCCCAGGGCAGCTTTTACGCCCCAATAGATACTGCGGGTTGACATAGGATAATCGAAAAAGATTCCTACCATTGACGGACGAGGAATGCTCTCCTTTTTGATTGACTTGACGGCCTGATTTACTTAATCTGCTAAAGTGTCCTTCCCTGAGACGCAATATCTCTGATTGAAGCTCCCCCGTCTCGATTCATGGGAACAGGCAACGCGCTCGCTTTTGCCGTTCACTACGGAGATGCAGCTGCCAAGGAGTTCGTATCTTATTGTCCAACCCCAAGGGGACGAATCCTGGTGGGAGACGGAGACAGCACGGCACTTGGAGAAAGAACAATGACAGAACTATTCGAGGGAATTCAAATCAATGGTATGGCCTTGAAAAACAGGAGTGTGCGTTCGGCCACCTGGATGGCAATGGCAGAAAAGGATGGCCAGTGCACTACGAGGCTGACAAACCGTATGGAAGCCCTTGCCCGAGGAGAAGTGGGATTGATTATCACAGGATTTGCTTACGTCATGCCAAATGGCCAGGCCCTTACGGGGCAGCTCGGCATACATGACGATGCCATGATCCCGAACCTGTTAAGGCTCACGAAGCAGGTCCACTCAGCCAATGGAAAGGTGGCTATGCAGATCGTGCATGCCGGCGTCCAGACGGTGATAAGAGAAAAAAAAGACCAGCCCGTCTGGGGACCATCGCCGGTATACGACAAGCTTTTCAGAAAAACCCCCAAGGCCATGACGCAAGGGGAAATCAAAGAGACGGTTCAGGCCTTTGCCCGGGCGGCAGACCGGGTGAAAAGAGCAGGCTTTGATGCCGTGCAGCTTCATGGCGCCCATGGCTATCTTGTCAGTCAGTTTTTATCTCCTTTGACGAACAAGCGCACGGACAAATACGGCGGCCCCATTGAAAACCGGGCAAGATTCTTGTTTCACATCTTCAGGGCCGTCCGAAAAAGGGTGGGCAAGGATTTCCCTGTCCTCATCAAGCTCAACGCAAAGGACTTTATCCGGGGTGGATTTCACGAAAGAGACGCCCTGTTCGTTGCAAAGCGGCTGGACCATATGGGTATCGATGCCATTGAATTGAGTGGCGGGACTCCCGCGGCAGGCAACCTGGGCCCAGCCCGCACCAAGATACGCAAGGCGGATGAGGAGGCCTATTTTTTGCCCCTTGCCAAAAAAATAAGAAAGGAGGTGTCCGTCCCTATCATACTGGTTGGGGGCATCCGATCATTGAAAGGGGTGAATGCTATTTTGAAGTCAGGAGCCGCAGACCTTGTTTCCATGGCCCGCCCCCTGATCCGAGAGCCCGATCTGATCAGACGATGGGAGGAAGGGGACAGAAAAAAGGCCGCTTGCATTTCCTGTAATCAATGTTTTGGCGCTGCGAGGAGCGCCGAAGGGGTTCACTGCGTGGTGGAACGGCGGGCAAGAATGAAGAAAAAGAGCAAAGGGCAAGCAGGATGAGGCGAGAAAAGGCGATAAGTGAATCAAGGGTTGAAATGGCTCAGGTCATGTTCCCGCCGGATGCCAACCAGGCCGGGAATATCCACGGCGGCAGCATCATGAAACTCATCGACACGGCCGCCGGCATTGTGGCAATGCGCCACTGCCGCACCAATGTGGTGACCGCGTCCATGGACAGGCTGGACTTTTACGAGCCGGTTTTTGTGGGGGAACTGGTTATCCTGCGGGCCGCGATCAACTATGTGGGAAATACTTCCATGGAAGTAGGCGTGCGCGTCGAGGCCGAAGACCTCATGACAGGCGACGTGCGTCATACCAACTCGGCCTACCTGACCCTGGTCTCCCTGGGAGAGAACCGCAGACCCATGCCCGTGCCAAAGATCCTCTGCCAAAGGGAGGACGAAAAGCGGCGGTTTGAAGAAGGAAAAATCAGGGCTCAGCGGCGGAGAGAATTGAGAAAAAAAAGGAACAAGAGGTAATTTCTGTCCCGTACTCATGGCAGATCAAGATGGCGTGGGCGACAAATCTCTCAAGGTGCCAAAAGCCATGTTTGAAGACATCATAAGACATGTCCAGGTGTGTATTCCCTATAGGCTCCTCAAAGAAAGCTGCCTCTCCCTCGTCCTGAAACACAGGCTTAATCCTGAAATCGGAATCGATGGAGAGGTTATGGATACCTGCTCCAGGAAAGAATTTGCAGAAATAGCCGCTATGGTTCACCAAGAAGGCCTTTCCATTACCCTGCATGGACCTTTTTATGACCTCGTACCAGGAGGCATGGACAAAAAGATGTTGCAAGCGAGTCGAGAGCGACTAAGAGAAGCCTTCGACCTCATCCCCATATTTGAGCCGATGGCTATGGTCTGCCATACAGGCTATGATAGAAAAAGATACTATGAAGCCCGGGACGCCTGGCTTGAAACGGCCCTTGAGACATGGGCGCCCCTGGTTAGGGGTCTCCAAGGCACGGCCACGACCTTGATGCTTGAGAATGTTTATGAGAGAACCCCCGGGATGCTTCTCAAGCTCCTCAAGGGATTGAATACAAACAAAGTGGGCTTTTGTTTTGACACCGGCCACATGAGCGTCTTTTCTGAGACGGACATGGGAGACTGGCTGAAGCTCCTTGGACCTTTTCTGAAAGAACTCCATCTTCACGACAATGACGGGAACTGGGATGACCATTGGGCCATTGGTCAGGGCAATGTGGATTTTGAGATCTTGTTCAAGTATGTGGAAGAGAATCACCTAAGGCCCATCATCACCCTGGAAGCGCACAAAGAGGCGTGGATCTGGCAAAGCTTTGAAGCCCTGTCCGCGTCGGCGCGTTTTCGTCGCATTGTCTCCGAGCATTAGAGACCTTGCGCCCCAGGCATTACGCCTTTCGCCCTTCAACATATGAGAGTCGCTACGGACATTGGGGGCACTTTTACGGACGTAGTCACCCTGGACGGCCAAGGCATCCAGGGCTGGAAAGTCCTTTCCACGCCAAAGCGCCCTGATCACCCCGTCACCCAAACCATCAAGACCCTGCCCGCTATCGCCTCTTTCTCCCACGGCGCCACGGTGGCCACCAATGCGCTGCTGGAAAGAAAGGGGGCAAAAGTCGCTTTTGTGACCACCCAAGGCTTCAAAGACCTCCTTTACATTGCCAGACAGAAAAGACCGAGACTTTACGATTTTGATTGCGCGCGCCCCCGGCCCGTTGTGGACCGCCGCTTATGCTTTGACATACCTGAACGCCTGGCTCCTGACGGCACGGTGATCTTGCCTTTGTCTCAAAGCCATGCAGACGCTCTGGCCGACATCATCATAGAAGCCGGAGCAGAGGCCGCGGCCATCTGTCTCTTGTTTGCCTACAAGAACCCGGCCCACGAGATCGTTCTCGAGAAGACATTCAAGAACAAAGGGCTTGCTGTATCCAGGTCGTCTGAGATCGTCCCTGAGTTCAGGGAATATGAAAGGGCCTCTACCACGTCCATTAACGCCTTTGTGGATCCTATCGTCTCGGCTTACGTTGAGAAAATACGAAGGACGCTCCATCAGGCCGAAGGGCCTTCTGACTACGACATTATGAAATCAGGGGGTGGTGTGGCGGCATCAGGTGAAATCCACCCCGTGGAAATGCTGCTGTCAGGTCCTGCCGGCGGCGTGTCTGGCGGTGTCCTTCTCGGAAGGCTGATGGGAAGACAAAACCTGACCACCTTTGATATGGGAGGCACCAGTGCGGACTTTTCAGGTATCGTGGATAACGCCCCAATATGGACGGACGAAGGAGAAATCGACGGACTCCCCATCAGGATTCCCATCCTCGATATCACCACCATTGGGGCAGGCGGGGGATCCATTGCCTGGATAGACAGCGGTGGGGCACTGCGCGTAGGACCTCAAAGCGCAGGTTCCGACCCGGGCCCGGCGTGCTATGATCGAGGCGGCACGCTGCCAACCGTAACAGACTCGAACCTTCTTTCAGGACTGCTTGCCCCCGGATCCTTTTCAGGCGCCGGCATGACCCTCAATCCAGACAAGGCAAGCCATGCCTTTGGTCCCCTGGCACAATCAGCAGGCCTTAGTCTGGAAGCGTGTATTCTGGGCGTTCGCCGCGTGGTGAATGCCAACATGTTGCGAGGCATCCGCAGGGCTACAGTGGAAAAGGGTATTGATGTGAGAGCCGGCGCCCTCCTTGCCTTTGGAGGTTCAGGCCCCCTTCACGCGGCCGAACTGGCAATAGAACTGGGCATCAGAGAGGTCCTTGTTCCCCCCATGGCCGGCATGTTTTCCGCTTTGGGCATTCTCCTTTCAGACGTCAGGCTCGACTTGGGCGAAACCCTTCTGATCCCGTGGGATACGAGGCGCCAGGAGACGGTGGATCAAATATTGAATCGGTTCAGACAACAGGCCGTCAAGTCCTTCGAGCGCCAGGGGATAAATCTCAAGGATGCGCAGTTTAGACCCACCCTGGATTTGCGCTTCGAGGGGCAAAGCTTTCATCTGTCTGTCCCTTATACAAAGGAAGCCGATATGGTGGAAAGATTTCACGAGGCCTTCAGGAGGCGTTACGGATACGCCCTGGAAAAGGCATCTCCAGTGGAGGTGGCGGCGGTGAGACTCTCAGCCAAGGCTTCAAGGGGGCCGGTCGCCTTGCCAAGGGTGGAAAGAACGACGCCTTGTCCTCCCATTGACCAAAGAAAAGTCCTGCTGTCGTCCGGCTGGCATGTTGCCCCTGTCTATGGACGGAGACAACTTTGGCGGTCTTTTAGGACCTCGGGGCCCGTGGTCATTGAAGGTGAGGGATCTACCGTGTTTGTTCCACCCGAGTCCGAGGTCTCCGTAGAAGAAAACAGTTGTCTCAAAATAGGACTCGGATGATGGCTCTGCTTGACCCCGTAACCCTGGAAGTCTTCAAGCATCTCATTTTGGCCATCCCTGAAGAGATGGGAGCGAATCTCAGGCGCACGGCCTTTTCCCCCAATATCAAAGAGCGCCTGGACGAAAGCTGCGCGTTATTTGACGCTAGAGGCCGCCTCATTGCCCAGGCCGAGCACATCCCCGTGCATCTGGGGGCCATGCCATCGGCCGTGGAGGCCGTTGCCGCTGATTTTCCCAGGCTGAATCCTGGCGATCAGGTCATCGTGAATGATCCCTACCGGGGCGGATCACATCTACCGGACATCACCCTGATTGCGCCCTTTTTCTGGGAGGGAAAGCTCAAGGGATATGCTGTGAATCGTGCCCACCATGCGGATGTTGGCGGCAAGACTCCCGGCTCCATGCCAGGCTTTAGCCGCACCCTCTGTGAAGAAGGCATCGTCATCCCCCCTACCCTCTTTGTGCACAAGGATCTCTTGCAAGAAAATGTTCTGAGGCTCTTTGAGCAAGAAACCAGAAACCCTGCCGAGCGGATCGGTGACTTGAATGCCCAGGTGGGGGCCAACCGTCTCGGGGTGTCGCGATGTATGAATTTTATTCGCCGCTATGGAGAGGATGCCTTTGATGAATTTGTGACGGCCATTATCCGATACAGCAGATCAAGCGTCAAAGCCCATCTTTCGGCCCTGCCTGACGGCAAGGGCGAAGCAACCGATTATCTGGATGGTGAAGAGAGTCCCCTTCCCATTACGGTCAAGGTGGCGCTTCAGGGGGCACGATTTGAGGTCGACTTCACGGGTACCGCGCCCCAAATCGAGGGCAATGCCAATACACCCATGAGCGTCACTCGGTCAGCGGTCTATTATGTACTAAGATGCCTTCTGCCTGCAGATATCCCGCCAAACCATGGCTGTTACGAGGGCGTCCGTGTGATTGCCCCGGAAGGCTCACTGCTCAACCCGCGGCCCCCTGCAGCCGTCAGCTCTGGAAACGTAGAAACCTCCCAAAGGATCGTGGATGTGATCCTGCTCGCCTTAAAAGATCTCCTTCCTGAGCAGATCCCAGCCCAGGGACAGGGCACCATGAACAACCTTACCATAGGGTGGGAAGGGAAAACCTACTATGAGACCATGGCAGGCGGCATGGGCGGAAGCCCAAAGTGCGACGGCGCCAGCGCGGTCCAGGTCCATATGACCAATACGGCCACGACCCCCACCGAGGCCTTGGAAACTGCCTATCCGGTGCGGGTCCTCAAGACAGAACTCAGAGAGGGATCGGCTGGTTCTGGGACTCATGCGGGCGGGATGGGCCTTTCCAGGGAGATTCTACTCCTGGAAGACGCTGTGGTGTCTATTCAATCAGAAAGAAGGCGCTTTGCTCCCCGAGGCTTGGCCGGAGGCCAGGACGGCAAGTGTGGATCAAATCTCCTGAGGCGCATTGACGGGACCGAGGCAGACCTGCCTGGGCGTTATACCGCCGAGATTCAAAAGGGGGAAGCGATTGTTATCCATACCCCTGGCGGGGGTGGCTGGGGCCGCGGTCCTAGCTCTCCTCCAACTCCACATTCCAATACAGATAATCCCGCCAAGAATCAGGAACGCTCTTGACGCCAATGGTGATCATGATAAAGGGGACCCAGTCAGGTTTTGTTGGCTTCTTAAGAAGTCTGAATCCGGCCTCTTTCAGGGTTCCACCTCCTTTTGCCCGGTTACACCTGAAACAGGAGGTGACGATATTGGTCCATTCGGTCTTTCCGCCGTATCTCTTGGGCACCACGTGATCGAAGGTGAGATCCTGAGATTCAAACTTCTGGCCGCAATACTGGCAACGGAATCCGTCTCTGGCATAGATATTGACTCTAGAGAACTTGATCTCCCTTTTCCTGTATCGAACCAACCTAAAGAGCCGAAGCACAGCTGGCACTTTGATTGCAAAGGTGACCGCGCGGATCTCCCTCTCGTATTCTTCCAACACCTCCACCTTTCCCAAGGTGAGGAGTCTGATAGCCCTTTTCCAATCGATCACCTTC
>Ga0180433_10004551_pt1 | contig 19385 bp, 16 predicted proteins | sample SS_ome_8_FD_132980 | JGI IMG/M metagenome (GOLD analysis project Ga0180433, IMG submission 132980) | Hypersaline lake sediment archaeal communities from the Salton Sea, California, USA - SS_1_D_1 metaG | ecosystem: Environmental > Aquatic > Non-marine Saline and Alkaline > Hypersaline >... | reverse complement strand
AATACGCCGACATCTTTCAGATATTTGAATCCCATCTTACTGATTATGCTTCCGGTATGGGCGGGCTGACATTCGAGAGGCAAAGAAATGGCGAAGTTATCTACGAGATGCTCCATCAGGACGATGGCCAAACGCTGCTTTTCCCCGTCTCTTTCATAAGAGAAGAAGACGGCTATTGGCGGCTATTCAATTTTTAGCGCCGCCGGGATGAATAAACTTAAGGAACACAATAAATGCAGAAAAAGAAACGAAAATTTCCTTTGATTATTTGTGAAGTTGTTCTGTCAGTAATTTTGATTCCGATTATATTTTACTATTCTGGAAAGTTACTATGGATGATTGGGGAATCAGAGACTCCTTCATGGTTTCCATATTGGTTTGCGAGTTGGTTTACAAATATCTGGGGATTATTAACTGTTTTAGTATTCGACTGCTTGTGGATAATAGCGATGATATTTTGGCCGCTAAAAAATTTACGTATCAAAATATACTTCACATTGCTTATCTTAACCATTTCGGTGGCAATTTTAATTTTTTGGCTACAGGTAAGAGCTTTTAGTGGTAGCATGCATTGAAAAATATTGCAAGATTATTTTTGGAGACATACAAAATGAACAAATTAACATGCTTAATCCATCTGATTATATTGCTTGGTTTACAGTCTGAACTGTATGGATGGGACAACAAGTTAACCCATCCAGCAATAACAGAACGAGGGATTGCGGTATCCACAGTAGATGCTTACCTGAAAACACAGGTGGGACTGGCTGACGGCGTATCAACCCAGTTGTATTGGGACTTTCCACCGGATATAAAGAAGCGAATAAGTGATGGAGATGCATATCCAAATACAACAACGAGAAGCATATCGGAATGGCTACGGGTTGGGAGTATAATCGAAGATCAGGACAATCGTTTTTTTCCTCCTCCATGGAGGCCGCGTCACCATTTTCATGACCCGATTCGTAACTCAGGTTTAGATAACCACGCCGACCATCCCGACTGGGATGCGCCTGGTACATCAAGCTGGCTGCCATTGGGTCAATCTGCAATTGATTGGGCTATATCGGGAACCGCTGTACAGGAGCCGTTCACTAACAATGAAAATTGGTCAGCCGCAAGGACGATGTTCTATGATTCATTAACAAGTGCATTAGAAAGTGAGCGCCAGGCGCAGTTGGCAGAGGCATTTCTAAAATTAGGCTGTGTCTTGCATATGATTGAAGACATGGGAGTGCCTGCGCATACGAGAAACGACTTTCTCTTCGGCCATTATAGGTCTGTCTTTTATTGGGGCAATCCTTTAGAGGATTGGGTTGAAAAGCAGATTGAAGGTAACAGTGGACAAAGTCCGTGGGCGGGTACAGCACCTGTTGTTTTTGACACGCTGGCCGGGTATTTCGATGCAGACATTTATGCAGGCGGATATCTCGGTGATGGTATCTTACCGCCGGCAGAAGTGTGGGGGCTTTCCGAATGCACCAATTATCAGTTCCTGTCTTTAAGCACCGTCTTCGGCTGCAGCGGCAGCCTGTACCAGTTCCCACACCCAGCTATAGGAAAGACGACGCCGTTTCTTGAACCTGTACCGGAAGGCCTTAAGGGCTACTTCGACGGCTCGAACTACGGGGTAAACCACCTTGCAAGAGACTCATATACCCGCTACAGAGGTGTACGTTATCTCCTTTTCGGCCCTTCACTCGACAGCACCACCACTACCGATGACATAAAAGTATTTGAAGATTATGCAGATATTACGCTGCCGCGGACGATTGATTACGCCGCAGGGCTTATCAATTACTTTTTCCGGGGCAGTATAGATGTTGCAATCGGGTGTCCGCAGGGCTGCGACCCGGCCACAAACACCGCGACATATACAATGACTATCACCAATACATCAATGAATACCAATAGAGAGCAGGTATTAAAGGGAGGCACATTCGAGTTCTACTGGGAGGACTGGTCGGGCGACAGGGCACAGGCAACCGCTCTTACCGTATATACGTACGACCCGTGCGACCCGTGCACCACACAGTTGTGGAACGGAAACAGCATATTGCCTTACGGTGAGCATATAAGGGCACAGGTTACATTCGATGTTTTGGATTGTACGGATATAAAGGATTATGCAGTAATCTATAAAGGCGCGATAAACGATTTTGAACATCCGGACGACACCGACCCTGACGATGCCGAGGCCCTGGCCTGCTGGACAAAGAGTGCAAGTTACTCGGCGCCGCCCCAGTCATACACGCTTTTTGTAACCGAGTCCGGCGGGACCGATGAATACTCCGAGTGTGCGGCATATCTTGAGAGTATATTTAATTCGGAAAATCCAGACGGCTATACCCTGAACAAGACGCCCGACAGCTCCTGTCTTGACTGCCGCTGGTATGAAATGGATTATCACACCTGTCCATACGGCTCACCTTATTGTTACCCCGGCTGCAATATAGCTCAAATAATGATATTAAGGTCGCCCTCGTCCAATTCATTTTGTGTCATAATAACGCCGTTTCCGGTGGCTTATTGCGGCTTCGGCCCTTCGTGTAACGGTTCATACAAGAGATGCTTCTATAAACAGGCCGAGGAAAGTTATGCAGATTTTTGGGACAGGATATTTAACGGCGGAGTATTCGGCGACGGAAGCGAGACCGACTGCACCGAAGACGGCTGTATAATTCCTGCATTGTTTGGCTGGACGGATAGCTGGGTTCGTGTAATGTGGATTCCGACAGCGGGCATGGCAGGCGGCGAAGGTGGCATGGCCGAAATGGATGGTGGTGAAAGTATTTCTGCCCTGCCTGGAGTCGAAGGGTTATTGGCCGAGACTTCTGCACAGGCAAGCGAGATACCTTCTGAGCCGACAGTTGAAGAACAGATTGAGCAGATCAAAGAACTTTTAGACTGGCTGGACGAAATCAAAGACGAGATTGATGAAGATATATGGCTGAATCTTACCGGCAGCCTCGAAGAAATGCTAAAAGAGTTAGAAGATAGCCAATAAGACTAATTTGCGGTCGATTCCGGCGAACCGGGTACAAAAGAAAGAGGAATAAATAGTTTTGAGTTTTGAGTTGCCAAATCGCTGTGCGATGGCGTCAGAGTTCCCATCTGTCGGAGTGTTTGATGAGTTTGTTCTGTGTTATTATTCCGATGACGGTGGGAAGTATTAGTACCGCTGGGAGGAACCATTGATTATCGAAGATAAGGTCGTGAATGTTTGTTGTAGGCGGCTCTACCATTTTTGTTTCATAGTGATGCAGCAATGACAGGATACCTACCAGTGTTATTGCCCCCCCGCCGAGGCTGGTAAAGAGCATCACGGCGATTTTAAACACGATGAAGCTTATCATGCCGCCTGCGACGACGCCTATTACCCCGCCGGCCCACATATATACCTGCGGCAGGCCGAATGCGTACCATAAGCCGCTGGTGAGGATTCCGCCGGCGACGGCCCCGAGGGCGCAGACGCACCATCTCATCAGCGGCACGGAAACAAAGGCAAAAAGTGCCAGCCCGATTACCCCGGCCCATACTTCATTGTTAACGTTTACCTGGTCTCCGCTGAGTTGTTTGCCGATGTTTATTCCGAGATAAAGCCCCAACAAGGCAAAGCTGATTACGACGAGAATCTTGAAGATTCTCCAGCCGTACAGCAGCCATACCACGCCGAACGATATTGCGATAACGGCATGCAGCCAGCTAAGCGAGGTAATTTGTTCCCAGATAAAGTCTATGGGTACAATATCAATTTCTTCGATTCGAATCGCTTTTGTCGGCTTCGAGGCCTCGGCGGCCAGAGCCAGAAAACCAATGCAGTCCATTACCTTTCTCCATAAGCTTGTTTTCTTGCGGCCAGCTTTTTATCTCTCGCCGAACAAAGCAGAAGTTGTACGGCGCTCCCAAATACTATCATCGCCAAAGTTACGATACCAAAGACGCCGGCGTTGGCATAAATTTGTGTAATCGGACGGGCACCTTTGAAGAACAGCAGCAATATCATTCCCAAAAATATGATAGAGACTCCCCAGGCCGAGCAGGTAATAGCGAGGATGAGTTGCGGCATAAAATAACCTGCTGTAGCGAAGATTACAGCAATCGCGGCTGAAATCAGAAGTTTTTCGAACGGCACAAGGTTAATGGCACGACCTAAAAGGTCGCCGAGAAAGACCAGATGTGTTTTTGCCGCTTCGAGGCTCTCGGCGATGGGCATATTGTCTTGAGAATCTCCTTCGGCGACGGTGGACAATTTTTGCGAGGGGTACTGTATATTTTTAGGTTTGCCCAGGTATGGAGCGGCAAAAATAAACAAGCTTATGATGAGGGTTGTCGCGGCGCCTGCAACCACCAGTGCAGCTCTGTTAAAAAATAGCGCAAAAGCCCCGACAACGACAGCCATACTCACGAAGGCGGCGACTTGCCGGTCTGTCAGGAAAAAAGCCCAAAACAAACCTGCAAGGGTACCTAATATGGTGGCGGTGGGTCTGCTCCATCGCATCCCTCCCAGCCAAAAACAAATTCCAAGCAAAACACAAAGCACGCCGGGCACGACAAGGACTTCGGGTGCAAAGGTTAGTGCATTTTTTTCGAGATTTTGAAAGGCTTCGAGCATAATCGTCTTAAATAAAAGATATTAATTTACGCAAGGTATCATATTAGTTATCGGCCTGTAAGTCCAGTTTTCGTTAATATTGAGTTTTGCCCCTTCTGGAAGTAATTTTGGCGACGACGGGAAACCTGAGATGACATAAAACAAATTCTGCGTTTATGGCGATAGAGCCACACACCAATCTTTGGATGCGGCTTGTTTTTCTCTGAAGTTTTGTAAAAATTCCGATTTATCTTAAAGGGCACCGGCAGGTTACAGAGTTTTGGCCGAGTATGCCGCGCCATACGGCGTTCGCGATGCTCCTATCGACCACGTTGATGTCGGTGTCACAGTTGAGGTTGCAATCAGTGAAAGAGAATGGACCTGCGGAGCCTAATCGCCAGAAGGAGTTAACGATACTGCGATCAATAACATTTACCGCTTTATCATTGTTGACATCACCCAACAAAGCTATTCCAAACGGTACCTGGACCTGTTTTGAATTGCCGAAATCAGTGCCTGTAACCGTTACCCGGACAGCAAGAGCCTGACCGGAGTCGGACAGACCCGCCGGCTGGTCGCAGGAAGGTGCGGCAAAAGTGCAGAACGAGTTACCGGTTCCGCCTTGTGTTACCACCGGTGCAATGCTTACATCATCGGGCAGGATGAATTCCCATTGGTATGTGTAGCCGGTATTTTCAAACGGGTCGGCCAAAATTGAAACCGTTGCGTTCAGCTCAGAATTAGTCTGGTCCGGCAGACCCTGATACATCCAGGTCTTGTTTATATCAAGGCTGACGGCTAAAGGACCCTGCCATACAAATTCGGGGTAGCCGACTCCTTCAAGCCCAGCCCATATATCTTCGGTACCATTGGCGGTTTCTCCGAGGAAGTCCCAGCCCGCCGAGGTATATGTGCTTTCAGCTTGCATTTGAGCCGTTGTTTTGGCTGTTACATCAGGGTCGGTACCGTTACCAATACCGGGAAGTGAAGGATTTGCTTCGCTGTCCCAGAAACACGCCGTATATTGCTCTGAGCTGCCACCTATTCTGCCTATAAGCCCTCCGACACCGTCGGTTCCCAAAGGCCCGGTAACCACAGAGCCTGAATAACAATAGTTGGCAGTTCCAGCGTGGCTTCTTCCGATAAGTCCTCCAATATAATTCTCCGTCCCTGTAACCGTGCCCTGAGAATAGCAATTTGTAAGTATACTGGATACTATATTCGTACCCACTACCCCCCCCACACAATCGTCGCCATAGACGTTGCATTTTGCGAAACTGCTTTCGATTTCAGACCAGAGACTATTTTCCCCTACCAAACCACCGACGGCAGAAAAAATAACCGGGTAAACCAGGCTCTCGGAAACATTTCCCGAGGCCGAACAGCCGGATATCCTGCCATACCATAAATTGGCCCCTACAAGACCCCCGACGCCCGCAAAACCTCTAATGTTCGCATTAACGGCGTGGCAGTTGGTTATGGCGCCACCTTCATTTATACCAACCAAAGACCCTACGCCCCAGCCCCAGTCAGAGACAATATTTGGATCAGTGAGTGTAAGATTAGATATTTCGGCTTCGGTGCCATCAAGATTGTCTATTAATCCGATTGAAGAAACAATATTAATGGATGGTTTAATAAAAATATCGCTGATCACGTAACCTGCACCGTCAAATGTTCCGCTGAATTCGTAAGGCTCAGTAGCAATTCTATGAAACTGGATTCCGCCCATATCAAGGTCGCTGATAAGCCTGAAGTGCTTATCCATCAGCCTCGGATTATGTCCGATGCTGTTAAGCTGGGTTTCAGTGGCTATAAGGTAAGGGGCAGCAACGGTGCCGGAGCCGCCCGCAAAAGCCGGCAAAGGCGGTTCAAAGGGCAGCTCGTGCCACAAAACCGGATAGCCGCCCCCCGAAAGCATCACCCAGTCGTCACTTCCTCCGTTGGCCGTCTCAACCAAGAAATCCCAACCGGCGTCTATAAAAGAGTCCATATTCTGCATCTCGGCTGTTGTCAGACCGGTGCCTGCGGCACTGTTGGGATCCCCGCTTGACTCGACATCCCAGAAACAACCGATTACATTATCCTCAACTGGGAATCCAGCTGAATTGTAACCCGAAAAACCTCCCGTATTGCTCACTCCGCTTACCGAACCGGTACTGTAGCAGTTCACAATTAACACATCATGGCTATCCCCCATAAAGCCTCCAACATAATCGTTACCGGAAACATCTCCCCGTGCATAACAATCTGTGATTACGCCGGCACCGAACATATAACCGTCTCCAGCAAGACCACCAATACCGCGATCGCCGGAAACCACAGCAGATGAACTGCTATTGGCAATATTGCCTCCTTTAATACACCCGACAAGACCACCAACCCAATTGTCACCTTCAACGGTGCCGCCAATAACAGAGCAGCCTATGATTTTCGCTCCCTCAATATAGCCAGCTATCGGCCCAATATAATTACTATGGGGGGTGTAAGGAGTTGTGATAACTGGATTTATTAACTTAATGTTCTTAACAGTACCTTCGACAGACCCAAAGAGCCCTAAATAATCGCGGGCATTACTTGAAACAGAAAAATCAGCAATCGAGTGAAAATTTCCATCAAAAACGCCCGTAAAAGTCCCATCACCATAGATAACTTCAGGATCAGAGCCAATGTGGTTATAAGAAGGGCCTGTGTAGTCGGCTAAAGAGATATCGTCCATGAGCTTATAATGTTTGTTCCAGCGGTTAGGATACAGGCCGATAGTGTTGAACTGCTGGCCTGTCCATATCTGGTACGGGTCGCCTCGTTCACCTGTTCCGCCGCCGAAGATGGGCATGTATTCAATTTCCAAAGTCGGGGCTTCGGGTGGCCAACCTAAGTCCTTACTCCAGAAGCCGGCCATTTGCAGCACATTTTCAGTTGGGCTTACGATTTTCAGGCTGTAAAGACCATCATTGGCATAATCGTCATCCACATCCTCGGTAACATCCCACGTCGTATAATCACCGCTTACCATGCTTCTATTGATTGCAATAATTCCACCAATATCGACCGGCTGGTCGTTCCATGTAACCGTTAATTCGTCCCAACGATCGGAGATGGGATACACATCGAGTTCCGGTGCCGGGATACTGATAAAGTTATTATTGAGGCGTAAGGTTGCCAAGGTTACAACATTTCCGGGTGGAATAATCGAAAGGTCAAATTTCAGAAATGTGCGATATACGGCGCTGCCGTCGTATCCGCTGCTCAGGCTATTACTATTGCCATAATTTGCGCACGGGTCGCTGCTGTTTACATACGTATCCTCTATTGCCAGGATGGAAACAGCCGTTGCGCCGGTGTCATAATTGCCGAAATTTACATTTTCGACAACTTCATTGGGGTCGATAACTATTTCATGCGTACCCACCGGGCCCGGAAAGGTTTGCCGCCAGCAGGCCCGGTCAATCTCGGCAACAATATACGCACCCGGAGCGATATCCGTAAACTCATAGTATCCATCAACATCTGTTATCACGTTCGGCTCAGTTGTGTCGTATTGGCCGTTATCGTTGAGGTCGAGGTATATCTCCCAGCCTCCGATGCCGTCTTCAGCCCCGTCCCAGTTGCCGTCGGAATCCAAGTCGTTGAATTTGCTTCCTGTTATCCCGCCCGGCAGATATTGCGCTTCGATAACCTCAATCGAATAATCCTCGACCTCTCCATAGTCTGCGGGGCCGCAGGGACTGAGTGTGTCGCCGGAGCCGGGATCTACTATTCGTACTCTCATGCGTGTTTCGCCCAGGGTGGCATATCCGGGCGGCGTTATCGTCGCAGTGTAAGGGCCAACACTCGGATTGCCGGAGACGGAAATTGTTTCGCCTGCGTCTGTAAAGTCTTCATCCTGATTCCAGTCCACCCAGATACCACATACGTCCGTGGACCAACCGTTAGTGTTGGTAACGGTTATCCCGTAACCCTGACCAACTTGCATCTGGGTCGAGTAGGCGGTATAGTCGGCATAACCCGAAGAGCCGCTTGTTTTGTCGATATCTCCGACCTGAACTCGGGAAATATATTCATAGTTAGTGTAAGTCGTCGAAGCGATGCAATAACCGCCGCCCCCACCACCGTCTTCATAATATACCTTAATCCACCACTCATCGATAGATCCTGGACCTACTACATACATTCCGTTTGCCCAGAGTATCCATGTCTGATTCACCGGTTCTCCATCAAAAGATGACGATGCGGAATAATCCCCTATCAAATCACCCTCGAGGTAATCCGCGAAAGTTACTTCGCGATCCTGTTCCCAGTCGGTCAGATCGACGCGCGTTAAACCAGACCAAGGACCTGTTATTTCATAGTGGACCTCCACGCATGTTACCGTAGCCCCTGCCGGTGCCTCCGAAATGGTAATGAGGCTATAGGCCCAGGAGCCGTCATCTGGAATGGTATAATTGTTGTTGTTTGCGCCGTACTGGTAAGTGCCTGAGCAGGCAGCCCGGAGTGCGGGGCAGGAAAACTGCATCAGAAATATCAGGAAAATTAAAAAGGCCAAAATATTGCTGTTATTCGAACGTGATTTCATTTTCCTTCTCCTTCAGTAAATAGTCTTGTTTGAGGTTAGTGCTACTCAAATCTGTATCTACAGTGAAAAATACTATCAATATCACTGCGAATCTGCTCACCATAAAGACTTTATTATATGTAAACATTATAGCAATTCTGCCTGCCGGTGCAAGTAAAACTTAAAATATTTAGAAAAAACCTTTTTTTTATTTAATACGGGATTTTTGGCAAAAAAACTGGAAAAACGCAGACGAATCGTTACAATCCCAAGCATGAAGTTTGTACTTATCGACAAGGTTATTCGGATAGGACCGGGCAGCGAGATTGAAGCTGTCAAGAGCGTTTCTTTGGCTGAGGAGTACCTGGCGGACCATTTTCCGACGTTTCCGGTGCTGCCGGGGGTGCTGCTTCTTGAAGGTCTTATCGAGTCAGCAGCCTGGCTGGTGCGGCTGACACAGGATTTTTCAAAAAGTATGGTCTTGCTTGAACACGCCGGAAATGTTAAATATAAAAGCTTCGCGGCGCCCGGCTCGCAATTGAAGTATTTTGTAAAGGCCCGTACGATAGAGGAAAACGTTAGCGGTTTCAACGGGAAGGGCACTTGCGGCGCCGACACTATTGTCGAGGCGAGGTTCAGCCTCCGGCATTTTAATCTCGCTGACGAAGATGCCAAGATGGCGGCGGTGGATGACAGAATTGTTCAGAGTTTAAAGCAGAGATGGAAGCTGCTTCGGCCTTGAGTACCGTGTACGGTAAATTGGGTATTGACATTGAAATGTACAAAAGAATCTTCGCTCTGTGTAAAACCGGGATTACATATGTGGCGGGGGTGAATTCGGAATCGATATTAAACCTAAGATTTAAAATGGCAGAACATTGGAGATTTTAAACAATGGCAATGAATCGTGATGAGATTTACGGGGAGGTTAAGGAAGTACTGATTGATGCGCTCGGGCTTGACGATGAGGAAGTTACCGAATCTGCAACCTTGATGGGAGATCTCGGCGCAGAAAGCATAGATTTCCTTGATATAGTATTCAGGCTGGAAAAGTCGTTCGGGATAAAGATTCCCAGAGAGGAATTATTTCCCGCCGAGAGCCTGATGAATAATCCCGAATACGTCAGTAACGGCAAACTTACGGACAAGGGCATGACGGAGCTTAAGGCCAAGATGCCCCACACGGACATATCAACGTTTCAGGAAGACCCCGACGTTAACAAGATGGCGGATTTGTTTACGGTCGCCGCGGTGGTAAATTTTGTCGAAGGCAAACTCAAAGCCGCCTGATGAATAATCGGACATATCAGAAAAGACGGGAGTTGTCGGCAGGAGCGGCTCGGGCGGCCCTGCCGATAGTTTTAATTTGAGCTTTTAAGATGCGGTGGATTTGGATAGACAAGTTCCTGGAGTTTAACAGCGGCAAAAGCGCTGTGGCCCTGAAGAACGTTACCTTGGCCGAGGAGCATCTGCACGACCATTTTCCCGGCTTTCCGATTATGCCGGAGTGTCTGATGATTGAAGCTATGGCGCAGACGGCGGGCATATTGGTTGGCGAGGCGAGAAATTTCGAGGAAAAGGTGATACTGGCAAAGATTCAAAAGTGTGTTTTCCATCATTACGTAAGGCCGGGCGATGCGATAACACTGCATGCGGTTATCGAATCGATAGCGCCCGAGGCGGCGGGTGTATCCGGCAGGATTCTCCGGGGCCAAGAGCTTATTGCCGAGATAAGTCTGATGTTCAGTCATATCGACAAAAATCTTGCGGGCAAGGAGTTTCCCGAAGAAAATTTTGTCTTCACCGATATGTTCAAGTCGCTTTTGACGGGACTGACTTGATGAAGGGGCGTCGTGTTGTCATAACGGGCCTTGGTGCGATAAGTCCGTTGGGGCTGACGGCGGATGACTTGTGGTCCGGCCTGATGAGCGCCCGTTGCGGTATCGATTTTATCAAGGCGTTTGACCCTGCCGGTTTTAGCTGCAAGCTGGCAGGCGAGGCGCCGGAGTTTAAGGTTCAAAAGTACGTGCCGAAGAGCTACCGCAAGGCCGTCAAGCTGATGAGCAGGGATATCGAGCTTTCCGTAGTCGCGGCGGACGAGGCCGTCAGAAGCAGTGGTCTTGTTACAAAGGCGACTGAACAGGCCGGTGTCAATATCAGCCCCTGGCGGATGGCGATAAATCTGGGTGCGGGAGTTATTTCCTGCGACCTGGTCGAGCTGGCTTTCGCGGTGGCAAAGAGCATTACGGACGGTCGCTTTGATATTCACAAGTGGGGCAGCGACGGCCTTGAGAACCTTACACCGATATGGCTCTTGAAGTACCTACCCAATATGCCGGCGTGCCATGTAGGAATCATCCACGATATCCAGGGGCCGAGCAATACTCTGACCTGCGGCGAGGCGAGCGGGCACCTTGCGATAAGTGAAGCTGCAGAGATTATATCCAGGGGCGATGCCGATGCTGCGCTGGCGGGGGGCTGTGAGGCGAAGGTCAACCCTATAATCATGCTCAGGCAGTGTCTGTTAAAACGTGCCACAAGCCCAAGCAACGATAATCCCGATGCCGCCTGCCGTCCCTTTGATGCAAATGCCCAAGGGTGTGTTTTCGGCGAGGGGGCCGGCGTGGTAGTTTTGGAGGAGCTTGATAGTGCGGTCGGCCGTGGTGCGAAGATTTATGCGGAGGTCGTCGGCACCGGTTCAAGCAATAATTTAAGCGGGGCTTATGAGCATCAGGAGGCAAGCGGGGCAGGTATTCAAATTGCGATAGAAACGGCTTTGGCAGATGCCGGTATTTCACCCGCCCAACTGGATTTGATTATACCCCACGGGACGGGTATTTTGGCGGATGATTTGGCCGAGGCGACGGCTATCCAAAAAGTTTTGGGGCCGGCAATACGGGATGTGCCGGTCTGGCCGACAAAGAGCATGCTCAGTAACACCGGCGCCGCAAGTGGTGCGTTGGATTTGATAGCAGCGGCACGGGCGGTTGATGAAGGGAAAATCGGGGCTGCAAAAAATTGTGATAATAAAGCACCCGGTTGTGAGCTGAATATCACCGAACAAATACTCGAAAAGGATATTCGCTTTGCATTATGCTGTAGTTATACGTTCGGCGGACAGACGGCGGCCGTGGTGCTGAAGAGCTTCGACGGTTTCGCTCCGAATAATCAGAAAGTAAACATGCTATATTAAATATCGAATAACGAACATCGAATTTCGAATGATAAAGTGCAACAATGAAGTATTGAACTTGGGATAATGAATGATGAAAGATAAAAGCAAAGACAGAAAGTATGACCTTGAAGATCGTTTAGTGGACTTCTCCGTTAGGATTATTAACGTTGTTGAGACTTTACCCAACACACGCGCAGGGAATCATATTGCAGGGCAGTTGGTAAGAAGTGGCACAGCGGCAGCGCCCAATTACGGAGAGGCACAAAGCGCAGAGTCACGGAAGGACTTTATTCATAAAATGAAAGTGGCGCTGAAAGAATTGCGTGAGACATAAATATGGCTTAAGATTGTCCAACGCAAAATTTTGGCAAAGCATAAGAAAAAATTAGGGCCAGTGATGGATGAATGTGATGAGCTTGTTTCGATTTTTGTTGCGAGTATAAGAACAGCCCAAAATAATAAAGGGTCAGAAAAAGGAAAATAGCCGGTTTTACTTTTTTTACTTTGACTTTCGGCGTTCGATGTTCGGTGTTCGATATTTTCTGTTTTGGTTGATAAGAGACAAGATAAATGACTAATCGTGTTGTAATAACCGGAATGGGAATCGTTTGTCCCGTAGGCAATGACGTTGAAAGCACGTGGCGGGCGCTGCTTGCCGGAACCGGCGGAATGGCTGAAACGACCATTTTTGATGCAGCAACGTTTCCTTCGAAATTCGGTGCCGAGGTTAAGGATTATGATTTTGCGAATTATACGAAGTATCCAAACCTGCATTCTTTCGCCAACCGCGGCGCGTGTTTTGCCATCGGAGCAACCGCCCAGGCGTGCAGGCAGGCGGGTATAGAAATCGAAACGGATAATCCCGCAGACGGCATAGACCGCAGGCGGATGGGCATATATCTGGGTGCCGGGGAGGGTTCGGTGGATAATGATAATTTCTTCGGCGCTATAGTAAATGGGTGGGACGATGACAAGCAGCAAATGGACTGGTCGGCGTGGGCCGAGGTTGCGTTCGGAAAAATGCATCCGATGGTCGAACTTGAACAGGAGCCGAACATGCCTGCAAGCCACCTGGCGCTTCTTACAGGTGCTCTGGGAGTAACAAGGAGTTGCCTGACGGCGTGTGCGGCGAGCACACAGGCGGTTGGTGAAGCGACTATGCTGGTTCGTTCCGGCAAAGCCGATATAATGATAGCAGGTGGCGCCCACTCGATGATTCATCCGTTGGGGGTTACCGGATTTAATCGCCTGACGGCTCTATCGACCAGAAACGACAGCCCGCAGACCGCGTCGAGGCCGTTTTCTGCAAGCAGAGACGGCTTTGTTCTCGGAGAAGGAGCTGCTATTGTGATTTTGGAGTCTCTGGACTCAGCCAGGAAGCGGGGTGTTGAAATTTTAGCCGAGATAATCGGTTTCGGCAGCAGCAGCGACGCTTTCAGGGTAACTGATATGCACGAAGAGGCAAGGGGTGCGGTGCAGGCGATGGAGAAGGCTTTGGCCGATGCGAACATAACTTACAAGGATATCGATTATATCAGCACGCACGGCACGGCCACCTCGGAGAACGACTCTATTGAGACGGTAGCTATTAAGAAGGTTTTTAAGGAGCGGGCCAAAAGTGTACCTGCAAGCAGCCCCAAGAGTATGTTCGGGCACTTGATTGGAGCGGCCGGTTGCGCCGAGCTTATAACCTGCGTGCTGGCGATACGGGACAATATCCTGCCCCCAACGATGAACCTGACCGACCCCGACCCTCAACTGGACCTTGATTATGTACCGAACAAGGCCCGAAAAGCAAAGGTCGATACCGCAATGAACGAGTCGTTCGGATTCGGGGGTCAAAATAATGTGCTTGTAATCAGAAGATACCGGGAATAATTATGATTGATATTAAACTGATTCGGGAAAATCCCAAAAGATATAAAGACGCAGCCGCGGCGAAAGGCTTCAAGGTTGACATCGATAAACTGCTCCGAATCGATTCCGAACTTCGTAAAAACAGAAACCGCTTACAGGAAATAGCCACCGAAAAAAACAGAATCGGAAAATCGATTCCGAAACTGGACGGTGAGAACAGGAAGTCGGCTCTTTCCGAACTTGGTGAATTAAAGAAAGAGGAAGGCAAACTTAACGAGCAAATAAGATCGCTCGATCCCGGCTTCGAGAAAATTATGCAGCAGGTTGCCCAGCCTGCAGATGATGATGTCCCTTTCGGCAAAGACGATACTGAGAACGTAGAGATTAGAAAGTGGGGCGGGATTCGCCGGTTTGACTTTGAGCCGAAAGACCACGTTCAACTTGGTCTTGACCTGGATATTATCGACATCGAGCGGGGGGTTAAGTTGGCCGGCACGAGAAATTATTTTCTAAAGGGTGACGGGGCGCTGCTGCACTGGGCGGTTTTGCGTTTTGCGATGGACGGTATAATTGCAAAGGGCTACGTTCCGCTCGCCGTGCCGATGCTTATGCGTGATGAGGTGATGATGGGTACGGGTTTTTTCCCCGGCGCAGAAGACCAGACCTATCAAATGGAAAAAGATAATCTTAATCTTGCAGGGACCGCCGAGGTGCCGTTGACCGCCTATCATAAGGGCGAGCTATTAACTCAGGACCGGCTCCCACTGAAATATGTCGCACTTAGCACATGCTTTCGGCGTGAAGCGGGGGCGGCGGGGAAGGATACACACGGGCTTTACCGAATACATCAGTTCGACAAGGTCGAACAGGTGGTTATCGGCGAAAACGACGAGGAACAAAGCAAACAATATCATACAGAGATATTAGCCAACGCCGAGGAGATTATGCAGGCCCTGGAGCTGCCTTACCGTGTGGTGAATGTCTGCACGGGCGATTTGGGCAGGGGCCAGGTCCAGAAATACGACATTGAGGCGTGGATGCCATCGAGAAACAGCTACGGTGAGACACACTCAGCAAGCCGATTTTACGAATTCCAGGCCCGCAGAATGAACCTTCGCTACAAGACGGCAAAAAAGAAAAATGTCTTTTGTCATACACTCAACAACACCGTCATCGCTTCACCGAGAATCCTGATACCCATTCTCGAACTAAACCAGAACGCCGACGGCTCAGTTAATATACCCGTGGCCCTGCAGCGGTATATGAACGGGAAAAGGAAGATCGCCGCCGTGTTATAATAATTCCAGTTAAAAAGAGCCGATATGCGGTTTGCTAAAAATATCTTGAGCTTTCTGGATGCCGGATTCCTCCTTCGCACAAGGCTACGGAGGACAAGCAAGTCCGGCATGACAGGGGGGATAACCGTATCGAATTAACTGAATTTGATATAATAAATTCATTAATAATCCGTACCTGTTGTAATAAACCTTATAGAAGTTGTTCATGGTACTTTGCCTGGTGACAGGCTCGGCGAAGATTCTCAATCCTTCGTGCGCCCCGGATATTTCAGGATGACAATTTTACAGCTTTTGCTGCAGAGCAAGATACATCAATCGGATTTTGGTTTTTGTGTCTTTTTCTTTCTTTTCGTTTCTTGGCGTTTTTGCTCGATTGACGCATCTTTGGGCGCAGGGGCGTCGGGCGCAGGCTCCGGCCCATCCTCTTCGGTTACGAGTCTTTCTGCCGCGACGAGTTTGTCGTCGGCTTTTAGCTTTATCATTCGCACCCCGGCGGTGTTTCTGCCGATGGTGCGGACTTCGTCCAGCCCGGTGCGAATAATCATCCCCTTGGCGGTAATCATCATAAGCTCATCGTCGTCATCGACGGCTTTTAGCGCGACAACCTTACCGTTGCGTGCGGTCGTCTTTATATTGATAAGCCCGAGTCCGCCCCTCTTTTGCAGCCGGTAATCGTCGAGCTTGGTCCGCTTGCCGTAACCCTTCTCGCAAACCGTAAGCAGCGTGGGGCTTTTTCGTGGGATAACCATATCCACGACCTTGTCGCCGGAGCGAAGCTTTATACCCTTAACTCCCATGCTCACCCGCCCCATCGAGCGGACCTGGTCCTCGCCGAATCTAATCGCCATACCGTTTCGCGTACCTAAGATAATCTCGTCTTCGCCGGTTGTAACGGCGACCCCTATCAGGTCGTCGTTCAAATCGAGTTTAATCGCAATGACGCCGGTTGCGCGGGGATGCCCGTAGGCGCTCAGGACGGTCTTTTTGACAATACCGTTTTGTGTTGCCATAACCAGTTGTCTGTTGTCAAAATCCCGGACGTTGATTATCGAGGTGATTTTCTCATCGCGCAGCCGGAGCAGGTTGATGATATTTCTGCCCTTGCTCTGACGGGACATGCTTGGTACGTCATAGACCCTGAGCCAGTGGCAGATACCGCGACTTGTAAAGACCAGAAGGTAGTCGTGTGTCGAGGCGGTGAACATGTGCTCGATGAAGTCGTCCTCTTTGGTGGCTGAACCGATGATTCCCCTGCCGCCCCTGCCCTGCTTGCGGTAAGTGTCAATAGGCATTCGTTTGATGTACCCGCTGTGGCTTATCATCACCAGGACTTCTTCCTCGGCGACCAGGTCCACGGCGTCGAACTGGTCGATGTCGGTATCCGTGATAACCGTTCGCCTCTTGTCGGCGTACTTTTCCTTTATTTCGTAAATGTCCTCTCGAATAACGTCCAAAAGCAGGGCGTCGTTGCTCAGCAGGGCTTCATAGCCTGCTATCTGTTCCATAAGCTCGGCGTATTCTTTTGCCAGCTTCTCGATCTCCAGGCCGGTGAGCCTTTGCAACTGCATTATCAAAATCGCATTGGCTTGCGGGCCGGTGAGGAAGTGGTCCTCACCGGTCTTTTGGGAAACAAAGTTTTTTGGAAGTATCTTTTTAAGTGTCGCAGTCTCGGCGAGCCTGAGCGGCTTTTTCATCAGGTTAAGCTTTGCCGTCGGTACATCCGGCGATTTTTTTATAATGGAGATAATCTCATCGATGTCGCTGACAGCCAGAATGAGTCCCTCGAGGATATGTGCACGGTTTCTGCATCTCTTCAGAAGGAATCTGCTCCTGCGCCGAACAACCGTTCGGCGGTGCTGAATGAAGAGCCTGAGCATCTGCTTGATGTTCAAAATCTCGGGTCGATTGTTGACAAGCGCCACGTTGTTTATTGCAAAAGTGCTCTGCAGGGGTGTGAACCGAAAAAGCTTGTTAAGGGCGACCTGTTCATCGGCATCTTTTTTCAGTTCGACCACAATTCGCATCCCTTTTCGGTCCGACTCGTCGCGAACGTCGGCAATCTCTCCAATCTGGCCGTTGTGAACGCAATCGGCAATCTTCGAGACGATGTTTGTCTTGACCACCATGAAGGGAATTTCGGTAATAACTATTCTGGTTTTGCCTCTGGCCCCGGCCTTTTTTTCAATATCTGTTTTTGCGCGGACTTTCAGGTGCCCTCTGCCGGTAACATAGGCTTCCATGATTCCCTTTCGGCCGCAGATGATACCGCCTGTTGGAAAGTCCGGCCCGGGCAGCTTTTTCAGGATGTCCTTGAAACCGCATTGGGGGTCTTCAATTATCAGCACGAGGGCATCGCAGATTTCTCCGACATTATGGGGCGGGATATTTGTCGCCATCCCGACTGCGATGCCGCTTGCACCGTTGACTAACAAATTCGGGAACTTCGCGGGTAAAACAACCGGCTCTGTCCGTGTCTCGTCATAGTTGGGTACGAAATCAACGGTATCGCGTTTGAGGTCCTCTAACATCTCGGTTGCCGCCTCGGTCATGCGTGCTTCGGTATATCGCATGGCGGCGGGCGGGTCGGCGTCGATGCTGCCGAAGTTACCCTGCGGGTCAACAAGCGTTCGCCGCATATTCCAGTCCTGTCCCATTCGGACCAAGGTGCCGTAAGTCGCCTGGTCGCCGTGCGGGTGGTAATTACCGCTGGTATCACCGACAATTTTGGCGCATTTGCGGTGCTTGCTGCGCGGCCCGAGATTCAAATCATTCATAGCCACTAATATCCGCCGCTGCGAGGGCTTCAGCCCGTCCCGAACGTCTGGCAGTGCCCGCGAGACGATGACACTCATGGCGTAATTCAGGTAAGAATTCTTGAGCTCGTCAAGAATCTTCTTGTCCTCAAATTGCTCTGTTTTCCGCTCCTCGACATCCATAGTCTTTGCATTTCCCTAAACATTTTTCCGCATCGGCATCGGCAACGCGCCTGCTGCGCCGGTCGCAGCTATAGAGGCCTTTAGTGTATCGCCGACCCGCCCGGAAGTCAACGTTTTTCAAGTATCCTGAATGAATAACAGGAGGTTTTTAAGTTGTCCCCGACTCCTTTGCCTGCGCCGGATTTTTGCTTGACCTGTCATTTGTTTTTTGGGATACTTTTTTCTAATGCTTTGTTGCTAATCAATTGATTGGTATAGTTTTTTCAATTTTATCCTGGCGTCTTCTGTCGTAAAACGCCAATCTATATTGTTGGCTTGCCTGTTGCGATTTTTAAGCCAAGCCTTAATCTCGTTTTTTTTAAGTGTACGATGCACAGTATCTTTGCCGCAGGAATCGACTATTTTAAGCTCAACCATCTTGTCCGCGAGTAACCTGAGTGTCCAGCGATCATATCCATCAGGAACCTCGCTGCATGTCAGTGCGATTAGACGAGCCTCTGCTTTGCCATCAATCTTACGACGGTAATTAGTGCGGTTCTTACGGCCCAACGCCGCATCGAACCCCTCCAGAACAAAACGCTTGCGAATACGTTCTACAGTTGCCTGGCCACAGGCCAGAGCCTGTGCAATTGCCGAATCGCTCATCTTTTTGCCGCCATGAGGGCCTTGATCTGCCAGCAGTAGAATTCTTCCATGCCGTTGCTTGTAAGCCGCAGCTTTACCTTTGCTGAGCATTTGCTTAATCTGGCTTCTCTCTCCACTTGTCAATTCAACAACATATTTTGCTTCATTTGCCATAATAGCCTCCTTGTCAAAATACTGTTTTTAGATATATCGACAAAAAAGCCTATACGGCATCATATTATATGCGACAAAGCACTAGTGCACTGTAAAGATTAAATGTTCGGGTACAGTGAACGCAATTTTCGTCGGGCATCTTCTACTTTGAACTGCCAGTTTACGCCTCTTT
>Ga0180433_10004550_pt1 | contig 19389 bp, 25 predicted proteins | sample SS_ome_8_FD_132980 | JGI IMG/M metagenome (GOLD analysis project Ga0180433, IMG submission 132980) | Hypersaline lake sediment archaeal communities from the Salton Sea, California, USA - SS_1_D_1 metaG | ecosystem: Environmental > Aquatic > Non-marine Saline and Alkaline > Hypersaline >... | reverse complement strand
TATTGATATTTAAGAATCGTTCCTGAGTGTCCATCTTCTCCATTGGTATTACTTCCAGCGGCAGTTCCTCCAGAACCCCCTAATGCTTGTTCAGTTCCCCAAGTAGCAGAGTGATAAATTATCCAAATGAGACCACCACCACCGGCTCCTCCACCACCGGCTCCACTATTGTTGGTAACGCCTCCACCACCGCCACCGGTTCCACCGGCTGCGACCATTGTGCTTGAAGCAGAGGGAGAATAGGGATTCATTGCTCCTGATTGAATACTAAAATAGGTATTATAATTTACTACGGGTTCTGTAGTCGTTCCTCCAACTGCCGTAGCTCCAGAACCACCATTACCTCCATATCCACCAAATGTCTGATAAATATTAGTTCCATCGGTTTCGTCACTATTTGGGGTTATACCACTACAGCCATTAGTTCCATTTTGTCCATCGCCACCGTTGGCCTCAATTGTCCCCGAAGCATTATCTATAGTGTGAGCCGCAATAAATACGACACCACCGCCATCTCCACCATCTCCTCCTTGACAAGAACCGCTCGATGTTTCTCCACTTCCACCATTAGAACCCCCTCGCAATGTTCCAGTATCTCCCGGAGATGTTATTCCATTACCGTTGTTGCTTATCGTGCCTTCGTTGGTTAATGTTCCAGAAACAAATATTCTATAGCCATTGGTATCTAATGTGCCACCAGAACTTATTGTTAAATCTGTATAATACACATCCTCAGTTAAAGATACACTTGTAGTTACAGTTCTTGCTCCATCGTGTCCATCTCCATAAACAGAGAATATGTCATTAAGTGTAGTTGTTCCAAAACTTACCTTTTTACTAAATGTTGAAGTTGCATTAAAAACACTTTTTCCATTAAGGGTAGATGTCCCGCTAACCGTTAGATTATCAACAGTAGTCGTAGCTAATGAAGTAGAGGCACTAAATGAGTGTATTCCAGTCCAGTTAAATGCTTCCGTTAAATCCAAGAATCCCTGAGCCAGCTTGCCATCAGTTCCAGTAATAGGGATAGTAGTCGTTGCTGACTGGGTAGATGAAGCGTAATCGGTTGGAAGGCACATATAAGCAGTAGTGTCTCCTGAACCAGCTGAAGCCCCCGAGGCAACTTCACTTCTTGTCGGTATTTCTACAAGCCCTTTAGTATCTCCCGAAGCGTCAGCTGCTCCCGATGTAGCTACATTATCAACATAAGCTTTATTTGCCAGCCAAGATTCTCCTGTGATAAAGGAATATCCTGTCGTGTCATACCTTGGAGGACTGCTTGAACTAAATGTATATTGTCCCGTAATAGTAGATGTCGTTCTCTCAAAAACTATCTCATCATAGAAAGCAGGTGAGTTGCTAAATATCACCAGCGAACCTCCTGAGTGGGAGTAAGCCAATGATGAAGAGGCATTATAAGGATAAAGCGGGTCTAATCCTCTGCTTACTCCTGATAATGTCGCTTGGTCGGAAGCACCAGCTTGAGATATGCCTGTAAATGATATGAATTCCAGTTTGTCGGAAGAACCGGGTTCTATCGTGGCATAGCCAATTTCTCCAAAGTTAGACATCGTTATTTCCCTACCATCTCTCGTTTGAAGAGATGTAAGCGTAACAGATGTAGCGTTGGCTGTTATTCCCGAACCGGCCAGATAATGAAAACCCGAACCTACGGGGTTAAAAGCACCAAATTCGGCACTTGTTTCCTGTAAAACCTCAACCCTTTCTTCTAATTGTGATATTTGTTTATCGGCAACAATTACTCCGCTGATTAGGAGTCCAACTATTATTATTGTTGCTCCAATTTTGATTATACTCATTGTTTTAGGTTAACTGGCTGATTAGGTGAAATGCTGGCATTAGCACCGATAGCAACCAATTCCCATTGATGGTCGTCCCCCTCCGAGAGAAGTTCAAACTGCACTTCTCCAAAATCAAGAGCGGGAATTTCTTTAATTACTTTAAATTTGGGAAGAGCTGAACCAAGCTCCGGGTTAGCTCCGTGAGGGGAAGTTCCTATTGGCTGAACCCCTATTGCTCCACTGCTCTCCCCTTTAAATGTTATACTCGTATCCGAACCGTCTATTGTTCTTTCTTTAATTCCGGTATCTCCTTTGAAATCATATCTTGTTGTTAATGTAATCTTCGTATTTGATGATATATAACCTTCTACAAGCACTTCGTCAAATCTCTTGTTGGCATATCTATCCCCATAAGAATTGTAGGCGAACCGAGCTACTGACTTAAAGGGATTTCCATTATCATTCTTACCGCTAAACAGGGTATATGATTCGGAAGCACCATTGGAATGTCCTATCAAATCACTTCCTGATTGGGAGAATCTTCTAATAGGTAATACTTGTGACGGTTGCCATATTCTTATTTTTTCTCCTTCAATATACACTATTTCATTGATATAAACTTTGGAATTGACCGGCGATGCTACATATATTCTGTCTTTGTGGGCATAAATATGTCCGTTTGTAAAATCCTCATTATTAAAGTCCGGCTGTATATCATAGGACAAATCTATAATCTGGGGTTCATCTATATTCTCTATACTTCCTATTGCTCTTAATTTAGGTTCATTGGACACATAAAGTATTAAATCACCCTCCGTTGTTATTAAATCAGCTGATTTTGCTCCCCTATCAGGACCTGTTTTTAATTTCTCCAGCGATGTCGGTTCTGTTAATGTTCCTGAAATATCCAACTGGCTAAAAGAAACCTTATAAATAGAACTTCTACCGGCAAATACAATCATATTTTGATTCTGGGGAGCTAACCCCACTCCCTTTTCGTCCATTGTCAGTATATCTCCCTCACCGGGAACTCTCGGACTGCTATATGAATAATCGGTATAATCACTATCAGATGATAAGTATAGAAGCCGTGAACCCGTAGAACCTACATAAGCCTGATTATTGAGAATCCCAATAAAATCATTATTGAATCCTGAAGCCGGAGTATTGCTATTCGTTACTATCTTCTGAAGAGCTATATCTCCAGAAGAAACTCCTCCTGTGGAAGGATCGGGTGTTACTCCTGTTAGGGTAGTAGTGCTTTCTCCTCCCGTATAGGTGTATTCCGTTCCATTTATGACTATTGTTTTGTCTCTACCAGTATAGAAGTTAGCTTCAGCCCAAGTAGCGGTTCCTTTTTTGGTTATCGTATTAGATGTTACCGAATCAATCTCGGCTGTTCCTCCAGACCATTCATATATATTAGCATTTCCCACTACGAACAATAGAACTTCTAATTTTTCGGTATTATCCCACCAAGTTGTAAAATTGAAATCCACGGCAGACCAGCTGTCTGATAATCTCGTCCAAGCTCCTATTGAGGAGGTATAAACCTCTAATTCATCATCATAGCTTCTTCCTAGTATCTCCGTGCCATCTGTTGCTATCCATCTAAATCCTGATTCAATTGCGTTGGTATCCGTGCTTGAAGACCCCAATAATTCATATCCATTTCTTGTAGATATTTTCCCCTCTTTTGTTAAAAGAACATTTTGACTACCATCAACCATAAATTCGGCTGATAGGTTAGTCTGGTCTTCTCTCGTATTATATCCTTTAAATCTGTTTATAATTTGAAAAGTCATCTTAATCTATAATAAGTATTTTTCTGCCTTATCGCTTTACTTGGATGTTTTAATTTGTATTCCTTATAGGCGTCTTCCAATTCCATCATAGAAAACTCAACATCAAAGCCGGAGTCCCCACCTTGTGATTGTTGAGCCATATATTTTAAACACTCCATTAACCATATCTGATAAGCGTCGGAATCCAGCTCCACTACATCGCTATCCGAAGAAGTAGTTGCTTTCCAAGTTCCCGAACTGCTAAATCCGTATTCCGAGTAATATTTAATATCGTAAATCTCTCCATTGGAGCAGACAATTTTATCCACTCGGAAATCAGTGTCAGCAGTCCCGTCATAGGTTATAGTCACTCTCAAATAGTCAACGGCTGAACTATCCGGACTCCCCGTCTCGGAAGCTCCGTTCCAATCAAAGGCAAGTATGTTCCAGCCCTCTTTGAATGAATTGGCGTCTATTGGGCTTGTGGTGTCATTATCCCAGTAAGCGGTTGAAGACGAACCCCATCTTAGATTTACATTGCTTACTATATCGGGATTGGGAATGTATAATCTGATAAATACCTTACCGGTATCTTCCTCGTCTTCCAAATCAATCGCAGTCATATCGGATATTTCTATATATCCGGAAGTTCCCGAGCCGTCCAAATCAAACTTAAGTGAAGCATTGCCGTTAATATAGTATTGAGTATCAGCTTCTAAATTAGTCGCATCTCCACCTACCGACCAAGTTCCATTCTCAGTCGTTGAATTCATATTATGAAGAGTGTTGTTGATAAACCCAGTATCAATGGAAAGCCGAAGTGATTTTTCGTTGTCATCGTGTTCAACGGTAAAACTAAGATTGTTTTTGTCTATATCAAATCTTCTCATTCCAACCTGATAGGGATTTTCGTGTTCCTCTCTATTTACCTGTGGAGCTATGTCCACTATCTTATTCCCCTTTAAGTCATCCGGAGCAGAATAGTTATTTATATCATTATGAACCGCTCCTGTTATCTGTTGTTTTCTAATACTCCCATCGGGATCAATCTTACTTAAAACCTTCCTCATTGCTCTTTGAAACAAATTATTGAGGCTGGTAATCTTACTTAACGTTCCCCCGTGTATCATTCCCGTTAAATCATTTTTAGCGTTGCTTATGGTATAAGTCGGCATAGAAATATAATTATTTTTCTAATTAAATTGACCTTTTTTCTTTTAGCTAAAAAATAACGCTTACAAAATCCAAATGGATAGTTCCAATCCAGTTTTTTGCGGTCGTTGGAATAGTGGTCAAATACTTTCCAGTATTCTCCATCTTTATATCCATAGAGAGTGCAATAATGATTATCAGGCATCTTTTGAGGATTAATATATATCCCATCATCATTCCATATCCAAGCAAACACTGATACCCCCAAAGGAGACCTTTTAAGAGCTTCCTTTAATATGTCCTGTCTTTTACCCGAATAATCATTGGCAAAGACCCATTCGTGGCCAAATATCCACTCATTAATCCATTTTTGACCTATTTTAAGATATTTCTCGGTCATTGGGTTGGGAGAATAATAATCGTCCCAAGTAACTATTGACTCATTAAATGGCAACATTTCTTCGGGAATTACACCTTTCTTTCTAATAGACTCAGCTACTTTATTGGGTGAATTCCCTGATTGGTCGGTATCAGCCAATACACCCGTATATCTCTCGGACTTATTAGCCAATATCCCTCTTTTTCTTAATATAATCTCCAGACAATTCAATGTTCCATAGGAAACACAATTCTGGGTTTCTAGTCCATTTCTCTTTTGAAGCTCCGAATCAGGCAGATAAATATCCCATTGGCCATATTGGTTGAGAACCTTACCTGATAGCTTATTGCCCCCAAAAACATAGTCTTCGGGTTTTGGTATGTCTGGCTTAAAGCCGTGTCCATTCATTTTTCTATAATTGAAACATTAGTAGTTGCGTTGGCTATCCCCATAACAGCCCCTCTATATAGATGATTAGCATCTATGATATAACAAGGAGTCGTTGTGGTTCGGCCTGAAATAAGGAATCCTTCTTGGACTCTTAGACTTGAAGTGGAATCAGTCTCGTGAATCCATACTTTACTATCATCCGTAGAACATATAGAAGCATAAATTCTATTTGTATTCCTTGAAAGTATAGTCGAAGAGGCATTTGGCCCAAGAATCTTATCATATACCGTAGAGCTTGAATTAGTAACTCCTCCGCTATACCAATCAGAGGGATAATAGCCGAATTTCTTATCAGACCAGATATAATTCAAAGCCGATATGGCAACTACAATTATCAATCCGTATGTTATGTATTTTAGTATTTTCATATATTTTTTTATGGGTAGTCCGCCTCTCTGCAAGGTGAGAGGCGAATTTACCCCCGATAAACGGTTTTATTTACAGAATCCAGGTTTAGTAGTGGTAGCAATTAATCCTCCTCCGGTATCTAAACTTGAAGTTGCCGGATAGATGTAGATTGCATGTCCACTTGTAGCAAAACCCATTTCCAGACAGCCACTTACACCCTTACCGATAATAAGAGTGGTACTAGCTGATTCTGATACTGTTACGGTAGAGGATGCTGTAAAAGCTCCATCAACATCTAAAGTAGAACTAAATGTTCCTGTATCGGATGTAATAGAGCCGTCCACATTTCCACTTCCATCAATTATTGTTGTTCCATCAACCGAGAATCCTTCCTCAGAATCCACAGGTCCAGTATAATGGGTAGTTCCACCAAAAGTTCCTCCATAGTATCCAGCAATCCCTATAATCAAAGCAATAATTATTCCGATTCCATATAGTATGTCCTTAATTTCAATCTTCATAAATGAGAAACTTATTAGACAGTTCCGTTTGATCCTGCAATTCCAACCCAAGTGATAGGTCCAACTAATTCACGGAAACTTGCCTTATATTTCCATCTGTTCTGGTTATCGTATTTAGGCTCAACTAAATCTGTTTTCAAGTCTCTTTTTACCCATCGGGTAACAGAATGATTGTCTGAAACAGCAAAATAGCTGGTATTCGCATTAGTGTTGTCCGCTTCACTTGAATCAAGGAAGATAGATGTCCCTACTCTTACACCAGGATAAATCAATGAAAAGAAGTTAATATCGTTGTCTCCGGTTTGTGCAGCCTGTTCTGACTGAGTTATTTCCACTGCTTCCTTAAAGAGAGCAGGTGGGAATAGTAAACCAGTGACTAATTGAGAATTTTTCCTTCCATTATGACCATCCTGAAGTTTGAGTGATCTGATAAGAGTATCAAGGTTGTCTGGTGAGAGAGTTCCTGTTTCCAAGTTATCTACCGTAGAACCATCCATAGCGGTATGGCTATTTGATATCATAGCGACATCATCATCGGTAGTAATTCCAGAAAAGGCATCTCCGTATGACTGGTCAAAAGCGTGATAGTCTCTGGAATATCGAGCCATCTTCCCCATACTTCTAATATTCTTCTCTACAGAGCTATGTAAATCATCTTCATTAAATTCTTCTGAGATATACATAGAATCTCTGTAGGTCTTAATATAATGGGTTTGCTTATTCCCAGAACGGATAGTTTCCTCTCTTTCGACCTGTTCCTCGGTGTGTTCCTTGAAAAGACCCGGACCCTGATTGACTTCGGTGATTACAGCTCCTCCATTGACACTTCCTGAACCATCCTTAAAGAAAGTAGGACTTGTGGCTAAAACCTCATTAGGTTGAGCCGTCCTATCATCTGCTTCAAAGAATAGTTCATCAATGGCAGTTTTGGCAATGTTTGGATTATTTCCTGTATTGAATGACATATTAGTAGTATGGTGCAGCTTCAGAAGCCATTGCGTGAACAAGGACGTCTAAAGTTCCCTTAACTGGATCACCGTCAACAATCTTTAAACTATGGACATTGGGGTCGCTACCTTCATCTTCATCAATAGTAAAGTTAGTACCGTCATAATCAAAAGTAACCCAGTCATTAACTAAAGCGTTAATTTTTGTCTGGGTGTTTACATTAGTACTGGTATTAGCATTACCCTGAAGAACAGTTTGTGCAGGCTTAATAGTCTGAACAAGAACGTGTCCATCAGCACTTGATGTGTCATCTGACTCAGCAGCAGATATTCCAATGAATTCGTGGGTTCCAACAAGAGGGCCTCCTGTCCCAGCAATCTCAGCAAAATTATTTCCAGTTCCACCGACAACTACAGGTTCACCAGCCTTAATGGTGGCTGACCTATAAGAAGCGGTAGTTTGGTCTTCTGCCCTATACTCTCGGACTTCTCCTCCATTTTTAATTACTTTTACGTCGTTTTCTGCCATAAGTTGTTGACTTGACTACCTTCCAACTTACGACCTTTTATTTAAGTCTTACCTGTTCGCCAGTTTCGGGATCAACGCCCAATTTACCACTTCTGGTGATGAACAATCCTTTTTCGCTATCCCATCTCATTCCCATACGCTTAACAAATTTCTGCATATCAGATGTAAGACGGGGAGCAGGTTTGTCTGTTTTTTTCTGACCAGGTGTGCCTGAACCTTTCCCTTTGGCAAGTCCAGAATTGTTGGCTCGTTTTATTTCCGATAACTGATGATTTATTCGTTTTTTGTTGGCGAGAGCTTGAGCATTTTCAATGTCTTCTCTGAAATTTCCAGTAGGTGTGATAGTATTTTTAAGATGAAACCTTATTAGTTTCTTCTCATCTTCCGATGAAGCAATACTATTAAGATATTCATCTCTTTTATCACGCTGAAACTCAGAGATAATCTTTTTAGAAGTAGCCTCACTTGCCTCCCGAGCAGCTGATTTTATGGTTTCATCAATATCGACATCACCTTTTCTTTCCAGCTCTCTTCGGCGTTTCTTTTCCCTTTCTACGGCATCTTCAGACTTTTTAAGACGTTTTTTTGCTTCTTCAAGCTCTACTTGGTAGTCTATTTCGGTCGTTTCATCAGGTTCAGCACCCTGATTGGTATCCTTATCATCTTCTTCCGGCTTAGCCGGTTTATCCGGTTTGTCCGGTTTTGAAGATTCATCAGGATTGGAATCCTCTTTGGGATCCTTAGGATCCTTTTCGGGATTCTCTTTATTTTCTTCTGACATAATCTGGTTTTAAAAGCCCCAGCAGACTTTATTTTTATTCTGGATTTTGGCCCAGCAACCATTAACCTTTCTGAATACGCTTCAGCAGGCGGAACTAACAGAGTAGTTCAATGAGAGTATCCACCCCGACCTGGTAAATGAATACTCTCAATCAACTACTCTATTTTTGACAGAGTTTTTATTCTCTTTTCCAATAAGTATCGGATATATATCATCGCTTTGGCAAACATTGTATCATTCTCCTTGTGAGACTTATACAATAGTCTATGAGCATTATATTGTATATCCCGATACAATAATTGTAAAAGTTCATCTTTATCGAGCTCTTTGGCTCTTCTAAGGACTTCATTTGTCCTGTCAGGGTTTAGTTCTTTACCCTCTACGATTATCACAGGTAATTTCCCATTTCTCACAATCCGACCTCCTTGCTTTTTGATTTTCAGCAGGTCGTCTTCGCTTATTCCTTTAAGGAGATTCTTTATGAGAAAATTTAGAATTATCTGTTTCATTTGGATTATTTAACTATTTTTTTTAGTCCTTTTCTTTCGCAAGGTTTTGGGCTTCTTTTTAGACTTCTTTCTGGGTTTCCTTTTTGATTTTTTTGGTTTCTTCTTGGGTTTCTTGTATATATTCTTTCCAAGAACTTTCCCGCCAAGACGTTTTTCATAAATATCGGCTACCTCCAATAAATCCTCAGGATCGCCCCCTTCTTTCTTAACTATGTTTCTTGCCCTTCTTAGTTTATCATTATTGGGAAATCTCATTTATAACCTCCCCCAAGACCTTCATAGATAAATTGAACCAATTTATCGTAATCCTTCTTAGGGTCAAGACCACTCTCAATACCTTTCTTATACAGCTTAGTCTCTCCTGATTCATCTCTTCCTTTCTTTGTTTCAACACCAAAGAGACCTTCTTGTCTTATAGTCTTCTTAGCCCTGTTTAACTTTATCTGTGAAATGTATTTCTTTTTCATAATTATTGTTGATTAAGTAGACCTTTAAGTGCTCCTGTTTTAGTGGCTTGCTCTACCAACGGAGTTGTTTTGCCTCCACCGGCAGCCATCTGGGCCGGAATCTCACCCTTTGCCATATATTTATCAGCTTCTCCTTTTGCTACTACATTGACCAAGAAATCCCTTGTTACTGATTTATGTTCCGTATAAGGATTGGCTATCATTCTGTCATATGCTTCAAGTTTAATTGCCTTTTCAAAAGCCTCACTTTCGGGAATCATATTATCAGCTGAAACGGTTATTAGGAATTTCATATTAGCAAATCTTTCTGGATTTATTCTCACCAATTCCATATCTTCATCTATTTCAGAAGCCATTTGGTCTTCTTTTCTTTCTCTTTCCTTTGGGGTAAGTTCTTTACCTACCAGAGATTCATCAAATTCTATCTTCTTGGTTATCCTTTTGCCCTCTTTCTCCTCGTCTGGCAACAAGAAACTCCTATATTTCATTCTTACACTTCCTCCCAATATTTCTTCTACCTGCCCCACGGTCTGATGATGTATAATCAAATCAATCATTAGATAACCTGTTTTAGTAACCAATCTGGCTATCATTTTGCCGAATAATCCCAACTGAATCCGGGCATTTCTTTCCACTTGAGCCATTTCAAAGGCGGTTTTGGACTCTGATGTGGGTATTCCCTGCCTTATTTTGTCTTGAGAAGATTCAGACATTGAACGTTCTATTTCCTGCAATGCTCTATATCCGGCATTAAGGTTTGTTATTTGTAATGGCTCTACTGAACCTTCTTGTGGCAGACTGGTAACTCCTCCGGGGTATATTACCTGTTCATCAAATTCCTCTCCTACTCCCCTTAGAGCAACCGGAGGCATTACGCTTAAAAATGTTCCGTCCATTACCATTCTATACATCGTATCCACTAAGTCCTGTTCAGGGGCAAGTTTCTCAACGGCTGATTTGTAAAAGATAAATCTTCCTTCATCTATCGGCTCATATCCTGACTTGCTAAAAGGATAGATTGGAACTTCAACTGGCTTTCCATTCTGGTCTTTAACTGTTCGGCGATGGCTCATCATATTCTCGGCAGGGTCATCATCTCCCAAATAGATTCCATTGACGAACACAACCTCTATGTCTTTTTGGCGATTGTAATAGGTTACTTCCTCGGCCAATGAATCCAATGAATCATCAAACTGGTCATAAAACATTCCATCATCTTCATTAAAAAGAGCTCTTACTCCCCGTTGAACATACTGAAAGTTCTTATGGTCTTCATACAGGGCTTTGGCATCGCTGTAATCTATCATTCTCTTTCTGATAAGGAATCTCTGTTTTTGCTCGTCATACTGATAAGGATCGGCTATCAGCATCTCATCAGCCGGAACTATGTGAGACTGAAGACCCGATAAAACCTCATCTACTACCTCTCTGTAAGTTAATTCTCCATTATCCTGCCTTTCTTTTATGGTCTGGATTACTTCATTAAACTCTACTTTCATCCAGACAATGGGATTAACTAAAGCTGAAAGAACAGCAAATAGATTCTTTTCCTCATAATCGCTGTGCTTGATGTTATACTTAATCAGGTCTCTCATTGTATTCCCCGCTTGTTTATCCAGTTCATCTTGGTCGTTTTGAGCAAAAGTATTGGGGAATATCGTTCTGGCAGTTAAGTGAGCCGCCATTGAGATAATCTTGCTTCTAGTAATAGGTCTAATGCCATTCCACCTCCAAGACTCATTGGGATCTTCTGATTTCGGTTCTATATAGTTGTTAAACTTCCTCTGATTATCGTTCATTATTGTAATTAAAGAACGATTATTAAATTCTTGAAAAGGTTTGTGGTTGATATTGTAGCCGGTTTCATAATCAACTTTAACCTCTGAAGTAAAATCTCTTATTTTGGACGAAGGCTGATACATTGACTTCATTGCCTCCGGCTGTCCTTTATTGTCTAAAATTAATTCTCCTTTCATTTTGTTTTTCCATATCCTACCCATTTAGGACGGAATTGGACTATTTTTTCTTGTTTAAAATTGTCTTTCATTTGAAAACCTATTGCTGTTGCTATTAATCTATCCCAATGTTGAGTAGTATCCTCATCTCTCTTAACTTCACTTAAATCATCAGTATTATAGGTTCTCATTTCTTTTAATATGTATTTTGAAGGTATATCTACCAAGTTATCGTGAACTGCTCTTCTTAATTCATACATCATTTTAGGTTTGGTGGTTAAGTTGGTATCCCAACCCAATAATTTTGTTTTTTCATCACTTCTTCTATCGGTTCTGGTGTAGGAATATATGTTATTTACCGGATAAATGTGCTTTAATTCAGTAATAGTAGCGTGTCCGGGATTATTTCTTTCAGGAGCTACAACAGCCATTCCATATTTTTCTCCTCCGTTTTTAATTTCGTGAGCAAATAAGTCAGGAGCTATTTCATTATTCTCGTATTCAGCCACTATCTTTGGCTTTTCTGGGGTGAAATCCCATATAACTATTGTATTTGACGCCCGACCTACTCCTTCCGACACATCAGCACCTAATCCATATCTATGTCCCGGCTTGTATTCTTCGTAATAAATCCAATTACCTTCCTTTCTTCCTTCCTGTGTGTTATCCATATAAGAATCAACAATATCCTGATCGTAGAACTTTCTACCGGAATACATAAATGCTTCATCTGGATAGGTAGGATATTCCTGTTTTATATCTTCCTTTAATGACTTTCTCTGCTCGGAATACCATTTAATCTGACTATCGGATATGTTGTGTTTTTTTTGATATTCCTTTAAATCTTGAGGAATCGGTATATCTCCTTCTAAGGAACAATCTTTATCATCAATCCATCCAAAGAAATGAAACTTGAAATCTAATGGACTCTTGGGTTCTTTGTCCATAAACTCCTGACACAACTCATAGAAAAGTCCCGTTTCACCCTTAGCTGTTGATTCTATATCCACTCTTCCTTTTGTGGGAACTGCCGGAATAGAACCAGTTATTATCTCTCTTGCTTTCTTGGGATACTTAGCAGCAATCTCTCCCAACTCTGATATGTGCAATCTATTAACAGTAGTCGAACGAGCTGATGTAGTTACTCTGGCTATTGAACCATTATTGAAAGATATCTCCCGAGCTGATTCTGTATCTGATTGGTATAATCTTCTTAATGGAAAGTTATCCCAAGCTACCTGAATCTTCTCAAATATCTCTTTGGCGTGATTCAAACTATCCGCTATTATCGTGAACTTGAAGTTTCTATTGAAAAGAACATCGTCTAATCCGTCTATACAGGCATTGGTGGTGTTATGCGAAACAAATCCTTCTGCTATATATGTTCCTACTGAAGTTTGTAAATCAATCATTTCTCTTACACCCATTTTCTTTATCTTTATTATTTTAGATTGTCCGATGGATGTTTTCTTACCCGGAAGTTCTCTTCCTTTCCAGAAACGATTTCCCAAGAAACGAGAAGGTCTTGTTTTTCCAATTAATTTAAATATCTCATCCATCCTCCCAAATCTAATACTAAATACAGAATCTTTACCAAGTTTACTTTTTCTCTTATCCTCTCTAACCTCATAATGATAACCCTCTCTTTTACAATAATCTATCATTTTATCCCAAACCAATCCCTTTCTTTGACTAACACTAATCCCATTAGAATGATTTTTACAATGCCTCATTGACCCCTCTCCATCTAAAATTCCTCCAAACCAACCATCTTCAAAATTTCCATCATCCCAGGGTTTTGTAATCCATCTTACTTTTGTTCCAACTGTTAATTTACCTTTAAAATCCTCTCTTCCCTCTATTGATCTCCATTTATATTGTGTCCTCGCTTTTCTTGATAACCAGGGATGTTTCCCTGTGCAAATTACCTCTCTACCATCATCAAATGTAATTTTATAAGATTGTCGCTTTAATCTAACTGCATCCTCTACTATTCCTATCTTCATTTTTCTTCCCTTTCCTTGTCCATAATTATTAAACTCATCAACTGATATTATTTTTTTTCCAACCTTAATATCTTTAATTGCTACCCATCTTAAATCGGCAGTTAATATCCTTGTGCTGGGATCAAGGCAAAATCCGTGTTGTCGGCTTTTAAGGATTATATTTCTTGAATGTGCTTCATTATTATACTTCTCTTGGACTTCCTTCTCTTTAAACGTTACTAATTTTTCATTCTTATCTATTACCTTGTAAAGATGATTAATCCTCCATTTCTTGCTCGCCAGTCTCTTTTTGTTTTTCTCTGTTAATTTCATCTAATAATCTATTTATATTTATCTGACCTGAATGCTCTATTGCCTGCTTAGGCATTCCATCTATATAGTTCCATATCTGCTTAATTGTAGTGGTATCTCCATCTATTACTGCTTTCTTTAATATTCTCTTAATTAGAAGCTGTAAATATGTTGCCTTGTCTTGGCCTTCTGGTTTTTCTTCCAACTTCCTTTTGATTTCCGTTGTTATAGAAATACCAGCACCTTTTGGTCTGCCTTCTTTATTTATTCTGGGGTCTCCCTTGGTAAAAGGTTTTCCCGGAACGCTTTTTTTTGCTGTTTTTTCTGCACTCATATCTGGATGCTTCTTTGCATTTTTTTTATATGGTTTTATTTTTTCCTTTTCCATTTTTTACTATGTTTTTTTGCTAAATATGCTTTATAAGCTCTATTTGCCGAAGCTCTTGTTTTATACATACATTTTCCACTCCCTATTCTATATTTTCCATTTGAACATTTTCTTACCGGCATAATTGTTTTAAAATCTCATTTAGTAGATAAATAATAGTTCCGCCAAACAAGAATCCCATTGATAATTTTAAATATTGGATAATTTTTTCTTCTTTTTCCATATTATTCAATTTCCATAGGTCTAATAGGATTTTTCTCTTTTAGGAGATAAAATAATTTGTTTTTCAGAATCCATTGCTTTTTTTCATAAGTTAATCCTCTGTGATCGTAGTTAGGTCTTCGTAAGCACCAATACATATCATTTTCATCTAACTTTATTTCATCTATGTCTATTCTTTTTAATGCTTCCGTTAGTTTCTTTAGAACCCATTTAGGGAGTCGTCTTACTGCTTTTCTGGCTTTCTTGGTATTTTTTATTACTCCATCATTATTGGAACGGCTTATTAGGATATCCAATAATCTGATTAATTCTTTTCGGGGTTTTTTTAGATTGTCCTTATTTAGATTCCCCAGAACATCCTGTCCGATAAACCTATAAACAAACTCATATTCCCATATCATACATAGATTATAAGCCAATCTTTTATCTGGTATCACTCTGTATATCTCTCTTCCACTTTTACAGAATCTGTTTTCCTTGATTCTATAGGGTTCAAATGCCCTATCGGCATAGCTATTGAACCATTTAATCCACTTCTTGGGTCTGATGAGTAAAAGCCATTTCTTATTGCCTATTAACTCTATAGTCGCCTTTAATACCCGTTTAACCATCCCTGCGGCTCTGACCGGATAGGGATAGATATAACCCTTGAACGGAATATTAATGCCTTTTAAATATGTAAATGTACCCTTTGGTTTAGAAATGTCTATACTTTCCAGTTGACCATATACCTTCTGAATCCTTGTCTTTTTCCTTATTTCCTTAGGCGGACCCGGTATTTCAAAATTCATCTTCTTTTAAGTTTAACTTCTATTCCCAACTCTCTCATTGGTATGGAATAAAATCTTTCGCTAGATTTAGAATTGATGTGGTCTTTCGTTAAATCCAGTAGTTTTAACGCCTCTTTAACACTTTTATCTCTAAGGGCATCAAGAATATTCTTAATGGTCTCTTCATATTCCAAACGTTTGGATTCAAGCATTTCTTGGTTTTGGGTTTTCTTTCCCATTGATATAATTTGTTAATTCATTTTCCAGTGAGCTTTCTTTCCAAGCCATTGCTGATTCAGTAGTGGCCAGAGTTCCAGCTACACTGCAAGCATTTTTTAGTGCTATCTTTACGACCTTTACAGGATCTAATATATTATCAGAAATCTTTAAATTACCTCCGGCATTCTCTTGAATTGTCTCATAGGGACTTATAAGAGGACTCTTGAGTATATCTTTCTTGTCTAATTTGGAAGAAATCTCCTTTAGAGCCAATCCACCTCCCTTAACAACTCCTTCCTCCATTGCTGACTTAACAGCATTAACAGCATCATCTAATTTATGCTTAATATAATACTTCTCGGAATCGGATGAACTTCCAACCTTAATTATCCCGACACCACTTGATAAAGAAGCTATCCTTCGCTTTAGTTTTTCCTTGTCTCTCTTTACTTCTTCGTTTTTAATACGTTCTTTGAGTTCTTTTATCTTCTTGTTAACCTCTTTTTTTGACCCCTTGCCGTCTATGATAACCACTTCCTTATCTCTGACTACTACTTTTCTTGCCCACCCCATTTCACTTGGAGTAGTATTTTGTAAACTCATTCCTGCTTTGGCGTTAACAAATGTAGCCCCAGTATAGAGGCAAATATCTTCTATCTGATCGGTAGTAAGAGCTGGAATTTTAACTGCCAATACATCAAATTTACCTTGCAATCTAGTAGCCACCAATGATTTTAGAACATCAGCACTAAACTTTGGAGCCATTATTACCATTTTCTTTTCTCCTCTTTTAAAAAGAGGTTTAACAATAGCTTCAGCCTGAACCGCAGACTCAACTTCATTATTAGTCACCATAATATTGACATTTTCCTTAGATGACTCTCTTCGTTCAGGATTAGTCCACATCCAATTATGTCCGGGCTTTCCCGGAAATCTCATTCCCTTGATAATCTCAATATCCGATTCATAAAAATAAGTATCATCAACGGCAACAAATCCATCTTTTCCCAATTCGTGCATCATTTCAGCTATCTTATCTGCCCAGAATTCATCCTCAACGGAAGCAAAAGCTACTTTTCTTATATCTTCTTGGGATTCAATCTTTTTAGCTTTATTATTTAATTTAGAAAGAACATTTTTTAATGATTCATCTATTTCTCTCTTAACCCCCATTGCATTTATTTCTCCCTGCAAAAGAGATTTACCCGTATCTAATCTTTTAAACGCCTCATTAAGAATAGACTGCATTAACACCAATGAAGTAGATGTTCCATCGCCAACCATCTCATTCGTCTTGAGGGCAGTCTCAGTAGCTGTTGAGGCCCCCAATTCCTCTATTTCATCCTCTAATAATATCTGTCTGGCCAGAGTTACCCCATCATTGGTGATAATTGGAGTTCTACCTCTCTCTTCAAAAATATTATTCTTGCCATAAGGCCCGAGGGTTGTTTTGACAACATCAACTACTTTATCAACACCATTTTTTAAAGATTCCCGGGCTTCTTGGCCTTTTTTAATTATCCTATAATGTTGCTTTGGCATTATTATCCGCCGATTTAGGTCGGTTGCGAATAACCTCCTTTGTGGGCAGGTCGGTTATTCTGCATCTTATCCCCCAAATTCGGGATTTATCAGTTAAATATAACCTTTTTAGCTCCTCTCTCTTTCCTTGAATTTCAACATCAAGATTTAAGTTTTCATTTAGATTATCTCCATATTCCGCCCTAATATAAGAATCCAAATCACTTCTATTTTTAAAATCTTCTATTTTTATTATTTCTGTCATAAAAAAAATCCAAAGTAAAAAAACTTTAGATATTAAAAAAACTTAAATTGTTATAATTAACAAACATTTGGCCTCTATTATTTATTATAACACGATATCTCCTTTTTTATTGACATTCTGGCTCTTTTAAGATACACCCCCACTGAACCGATGCTTATTCCCATTTTCTTTGCTATTTCTTTATACTTATATCCCTTACTTCTTAGATTTACTACCTTTCTTTCCTGGGAAGATAAATTATTGATAACTGACTGGATGCCAAATAGTTGTTCATAATGTTCTTCATAAGATGGTTCTTGATATAATTTTGATATTGATAACATAAAAAGCACTTAACACTTAAGTGCTTCGTAAAGCAATAATAGTGGATAGCTTCGTAAAGCTAAATCACTTTGGACTTTTAACTTGTTTTATATAATATTCTATTTTGATTCGCTTTTTAATTAATATTATCTTTTCACACTTAGAACACTTAATTTCCTGCTCATCTGGAGCATCCTTTGTTTCCATTAGGACATTATTACAATTAGGGCAATATATTTTCATCTCGTAGTATATTAAAATAATGTTTTGTTAATGGCCTGCTTTTCTCTAATATCATATGACATTTTAAACATAAAACCAATGTTTGATTAAAATCCCATAACAACTCAGGTTTTCGGTAATACCATACCCTTTTATGGCGATGAGCAAATGTCAGCCCAAATCTACTTCCACATATTTCACAATAATCTATTCCTTTCTCTTGATATAATTCTTTTAATTTACGATTGGCTTTTTGATTTATCTTTGTCTGTTTTCTCATATAAGCATTTAAGATGATAGAATTCTGTTCTTATGACTTTTCCGTTTTTATAGACCGGTCTGGCACTAAATCCATCTTTTCCCGATTTGGATATATAAACCGTTTCCCCACAAATTTTACATTTATTTACCATATATTTTCTTCCAACATCTCTTACAGCTTGGCCACCTATAACAATAACCATCAATTATCATTATATTAGCACATTTCCTTTGAATAACCGAATCCCATATATCATCTCTAAAAAAATATCTTTCTATACAGAATTCCTTAAAAGTATCCTTTCCATATTGAAGAATACCATATTTTGGTTTTCCGTCGGTATCTTTAGGATTATATGCGTCAGTGGTGCTTCCACTTTCGTCACCGATCATACACTCAATTAATTCTTCAAAGACAATCGGTTTATCGTGAAGAGTGGCCAATGATTCTCCTTTTATCAAGAATGGCGGTGATACACTAACTAAAGTATTGTTCTCTATGATTAACATCTCGCCTGCCCTATCCATTCCGGTCTCTACCACTCTTTCTCCCGTTAGGGGAAACAACAACAAAGACAGGGATAGGGCGAGCAAGACAATTATTTCAAGGGGAGGTTCTTCTTCTTTTTTATTTTGTTTAGACATACAATTAGAAGCTTCTCAATTCCTCTTTTAATGTTTCAATTGCTTTTTCAAGGGTTTCTTTACAGAAAGCAACTTCTTCCCCAGAAAAATTACGGCAATGAATACACCATTTATTATTTATTTTATCAATTATTATGCTATAGAATCTGGTTCGTGTATTTTCATAGTGCTTTCTAAAATATCGTTTATTATCCATAACATCGTCCATTGCTTTTTTGTATTCTAATTCACCTTCTCGTTGTTTTTCAAGTAAATCCTCAATAAATGATTCTAAGAAGTGAAGCTCATCGGGGCTATTTTTGAAATGAATACCAAATTCCAATTTGAGTTGTTTTCGCCAGTTTTCTTTTTTCATAGTTGTTTATTTGTTAGGGTTTTAAAAGTGGCTGGCATATCTTTTCCCAACCCCTTCTGGCTTTTCCACCAACCTGAAAATCATCCGAACCACTACACCAAATAAGAGCTTCAACATATTTCTTGAGTTCCTTTTTACATTCTTTTCTCATCTCCTTCTTTTGTTCTTGGAGGGATTTGGTAATGGCTTGAGTGATTATCTGTGATGTTTCCTTTTCCCACTTTGCATAATTAGCTGTGCTATCATATTCACGATAGACTTCATATAACTCCTCTACTATCTCCTCTATTCTCTTTT
>Ga0180433_10004548_pt1 | contig 19392 bp, 22 predicted proteins | sample SS_ome_8_FD_132980 | JGI IMG/M metagenome (GOLD analysis project Ga0180433, IMG submission 132980) | Hypersaline lake sediment archaeal communities from the Salton Sea, California, USA - SS_1_D_1 metaG | ecosystem: Environmental > Aquatic > Non-marine Saline and Alkaline > Hypersaline >... | reverse complement strand
GAAAGATTGTTGAGCATGTCCATGATTCTCGCTATTTAGCCCCGGATGAATTCAAAAAAAGACGGGAATTTAGCCGCCAGTATAAGCATATTAAATTATTCGGGAGAATATCCGATAAGGTTATTGTTTTAACCGAGCAGAATTATGCGTTCTTAAGAGACAATAATTTATACGATGAAAGCCAGATTAGAAAAATTCATAATGGCATTCCTTTTTCGAACAGAGAAAACCCCCGCAGTAAAACCGATAGAAACCTGCGGGATAAACTGGACATTAAAGAAGATAATTTAATCATTTTGACACCTTCCCGGTTATCGCCAGAAAAAAATGTTGATTTAATTTTCGAACTTGCTCCCCGGGTAAGAGAAAAATATCCGAAGGCCGTTTTTATTATCTCCGGAGACGGACCTTTGTTCGAAGAATTCAGGAAGAAAACTCAGGAGCTTAAACTTGAAGATACCGTAAGGATGATTGGATTCTACCCTCAGATATTCGACCTTTTAGAGATAACCGATATCTTTTTGCTGCCTTCGCTTTTAGAGCTGCATTCCATTGCTATTTTAGAGGCGCTAAGTATGAAGGTTCCGGTAGTTGTCTCCAAGGATGTCGGCTCTAACGATGAGTTTATTAAAGATTGGCATAACGGGGTTCTCATCAATCCTTTCGGTTCTGATGGCTGGGCTGAGGCTATCATTAAACTTCTCGGGGATAAAGAACTTCGCCGGGCAATCGGCCAAAGAGGATATGAATTATGCCAGAATAATTTCGATATTAAAGATGTTACCCGAAGAATCGAGAGAGTTTATGTTGAACTTATCGGTAAATAAAAATAATATTTTACTTACGATTATTTTCGCCTTTTTATTCGGCTTAAGCTTATGTCTCTTTCTGCCTTTAGCTACAAAAAATATATTTTTTATTTTAGCTATTCCTTTAATCGGCGCCTTTTTTCTTTTGATGGTGATTAATCTTAAAGCCATGCTGGTCGTTCTGCTTTTCATACGGGTTTTGATGGACCCGCTTTTAAACATGACCAAACTGCATATTTTGGGTGAAAATATTGGCGCCGGAGGAGTAATAAACCTTCTCATTATTCTTCTGGCGGCGGGCCTGGCAATTTTAAATTTCAGGCGCCTTTCTAAAAGCAGGTTTTTTAGAAACTGGGTGGTTTTCCTGTTTATTTGTGCATTTACGATAATCTATGCCCCTTTCCCGGGCAGGGCCCTTAAGTTATTTTTTAATTTGCTTAGCTATATGGCCATGGCCTTGATTCCATTTTTTATAGTCGAAAGCCGCAAGGATGAAAGATTCTGGCTTAAGATAATTTTTTTTAGTTCATTCTTGCCGATTGCTTTTGCAAATTTCGATTTACTAACCGGCGGAAGTTATTATGTATACACAGGGATGCGGATTAAAGGGACTTTTACCCATCCAAACATTTTGGCTTTTTATCTGGTTTTGATAATTGCCTTGGTGTTTTATATCCTTAAAAGCCGGAGACTTTCAATGACGAATGCCAGAAGAAATTTTCTCCTCGTTTATATGGCTGATTTATTTATTCTTCTTTTAGCAACTAAAACACGAAGCGCCTGGATATCTTGCTGGGGAATGTTTTTTATATATGGTCTCTTAAAAGAGAAGAAATACCTTTTTTTATCTCTGGTTGTACCGCTGGCATTATTATTGCATCCGGCGGTGATGCAAAGAATAAACAATTTGTTTTTAAAGGCCAGTGAGTTGCCAAAGGATAGATTGAATTCTTTTGCCTGGAGGATGGAATTGTGGAAAAGTAGCCTGCCTTGGGTTAAAAAACGATTTTTCCTGGGATATGGGCTGGGGTCATTTCGGAGATTATCTTACAACTTTTTTAACTTATCGTATTCAGATGTTGCTTCGCATAATATTTACCTTGAGATTTTATTTGAAACCGGCATTATAGGCTTGATAAGTTATCTGGCTATTTATATTGGTGCCTTAAAAACTTTTTTCAGACAAATGAAAAGTAAGGCATCGGAAAAATCTCTTGAATATACGATTGTATTTTCCTATGTTATCAGCTATATGATCGTTTGTTTTGCGGATAATCTATTATACTATTTAGCCTTCAATTGGTATTTTTGGTTTTTTGCGGGTCTGATGTTAAGAACTATACAGTTAGAGGGGAAGAATGATTTCGGTTATCGTGCCATCGTTTAATTCCGCTTTAACCATAGAGGCAACGCTTAAAGCCTTAGCCAGACAGACAAAGGCGAGTCTTATAAAAGAGATAATTGTGGTTGATTCCTCCACTGATAAGAAAACCAAAATGATACTTTCCCAAAGGAAAGCCGATAAGTTGAAAGTTTTAAATGGCGGAATTAAAATTATGCCGGCCCGAAGCCGGAATATTGGTGCCGCCGAGGCTAAAGGGAAAGTGCTGGCCTTTATCGACGCGGATGCTTATCCGGATGAAATCTGGCTTGAGGAGATTTTCGAGGCCTATCAATCTGGTTGCCGGGCAGGGGGAGGCGGTATTGACGTAAATAAGGAGCAGATAAATAACCCAATTGCCCTGGCACAGTTTTACCTTCAGTTCAATGAATATATAAATACGGGTGAAAGGCGAATAAAAAGTTTTGTCCCGGCCTGTAACCTTTTTTGTGAGCGGCAACTATTCCAAAAAGCAGGTGGTTTTCCAGAGATACGGGCGGCGGAAGACGTTCTTTTTGGATTAGAAATCAATAAAAGGAGCCCACTCTGGTTTTTGCCAGAAGCTAAGGTTTATCATATTTTTCGGGAGAAGTGGGGGGCATTTATAAGGAATCAAATGCTTCTGGGTAAATATGTGAGTATTTATCGCCAGAAGCACTATGGCCGCTTTATCTATAAAGGAATTATACCTTTAATTTTCTTTCCTGCTTTTTTACTGGTAAAACTATCCAGGATTTTCGTAAGGATAGGAAAAGCCGGCTGGGTTCATATCTTTCGTTTTATTAAAGTGGCACCAATATTTCTATCTGGATTGTTTTTCTGGAGTATTGGTTTTATAAATGGATGTACGACTTCAAATGAAAATTTTAAATATTAATTATGACAATATAACGAAGGCGGCAGCTTTAGAGAAAGCTTTCCGATTATTAGATACCAATCGTAAGGCCAACATCTTTTTCTTAAATGCCGATTGTTTATATAAGGCCCAAAAAGACAAAGAGTATTGTCGTATTTTAAATTCGGCCGACTTAGTTCTGCCCGATGGAATTGGATTGAAACTAACTACCAGGTTCTTTGGCAGGCAGATGAGAGAAAATTGTAATGGTTCTGATTTTTCCCCTTTGCTTCTGGCCAGAGCCGCCCAGAAAGGAGATAAGGTGTTTTTTCTTGGCGGCCGGGAAGGGGTAGCTGATGAGGCGATGAGATATGTAATGAAAAAAATCCCAGGCATCCAAATTGTCGGGAGCCATCCAGGTTATATTGAAAACCATCAGGCGGTAATCGATAAGATAAATAATTCCGGAGCAGATATTTTGTTCGTGGCCATGGGTGTGCCGCTTCAAGAAAAATGGATTGTCCGCCACCGTGAGAAAATAAAACCGAGGCTCTGCCTGGGGGTGGGAGCCCTATTAGATTTTTTATCCGGCCGAATCAAGAGGGCACCGAGGATTCTACGAATGATTCATCTGGAATGGGCCTGGCGGATACTAATGGAGCCAAGGAGACTCTGGAAGAGATATTTAGTTAATGACCTTAAAGTTTTTTGGCTGGTTTTGAAAAGAAAAATTTCCAGCTTGTAATGAAATCCTTAAAAGGAGTAATTTTTCATGGATTTTGAAAAAAGTGGGCGGTGGATAAACAATTTGGGATTAACCGCTTTAGCCGGTTATGCCTTATTTTTACACCTTTCTAATCCGGCCGCTTTAGATATCTTCTGTTTCGAAGATGGTTTGATTGAATGGTTGACGGCTTTATTTTATCTGTTGGCGGCAGTTATTTTCATCTATGCTTCCAGGTGGTGTGGTTTAAAAAACATCTGGTACTGGGGATTTGTTTTCCTTTTTTTAATAGTCGCCGGTGAAGAAATAAGCTGGGGCCAGCGGATATTTAATTTTGCCACCCCCAAAATGCTTGGTGATATAAATGTTCAGGCAGAGGCGAGCTTCCATAATATTGAAGGCATCCATGGAAGTATAAGGGCGGTGGGTTTAATTTTTATCGCGGTGATTTGTTATTTTATCCCTTTAACTGACAGGTTTGTCGGCTGGCTCGGGAGGTTTTATAGAAAAATCCGACTGCCGATTTATCCTCTCTGGAGTATCACCTTGCCAACAATCGGTATTTTATTTATGCTTATCCCCAGATTGTTTTTTGGCGAGGTGGTATTTAATTTAGATGAGATAGGAGAAATCTATTTGTCAGCGGGATTTTTAGTTTTTTCTCTTTCAGAATATAATTTGACGGTCAAAACCAAAAAAGGATTTAAAAAGTGAGTCAAAAAACGAAGAGAGCGATGGGCTTTTTGCTTTATTTTAGCGGCCTCTGGAGACTGGCCAGGGGGAAAAAATTTACCATCCTTTCGTATCACCGGATATGTGAGAAACATTATGGCGACCCGTTCTTATGTGTTACACCTCAGAACTTTGAACGGCAGATTCAATACCTGAAAAGACGGTATGCAATTATTTCTTTGACAGAGTTAATCAAACTTATGTCTCAGCCGGAACTGACAGATGAGCAATTCCTGGCTATCACTTTTGATGACGGATACCGAGATAATTATACTTACGCCTATCCAATTCTGAAAAAATATAGGGTTCCAGCAACTATATTTTTGACTACCGGGTATATCGATACGGATAAATTATTCTGGTGGGACCGGCTTGCCAGAGTTGTTAAGGCAATTAATGGGAAGAATGGCAAATTAAGATTTAAAGAGGATATTTATCCGATAGAGATGAAAAAGAGCTTAGATTTAATGCTCTCAAGTGATGAACCTAATCATAAGGAAGCAATGCCGAGACTTTGTCTTATGTTTAAAGAAATGGAAGAAAAAAAAAGAGAGCGGATACTTGACGATTTAGAAAAACAGATGGGTGAGGCGCTTACTGATGGTCGGGAGAGACCCTATCCTTTAAGCTGGAAGGAGATAAAAGAGATGAACGAAGGGGGGATAAGTTTTGGCTCCCATACGGTCAACCACACCATTTTATCCAGGGTAGAACTAACCCGGGCCAGAGAGGAAATTGTGCAGTCAAAATTAGAGATAGAGAAAAGAATCGGAAAAAAAGTAGAGCATTTTTCTTATCCAAACGGGCGCAAAGAGGATTTTAACAGGGAGATGAAAGAGTTACTTAAAGATAATAATTATCTAAGTGCCTGTTCGGCTATTAATGGGGCAACCGGCCGGCACGATGATCTATTCTCCTTAAAACGGAGGGATGTTACTAATTCACCTGTTTATATTTTCGCTTTAAAAGTATCGGGTATCTTCGATTGGTTCTGGTTGAAAACCGAAAAAGGAAAGATTAATCAGTATGAGACGCTTTTTAGTTAATATGATGCTTTTGTTTTTATTTGTCGGTCTATTAGCGGTTATAATTTTAATTTTTATGGCTGAGGCGGAATTTAACCAGGCAAGGGTATTGGAAGATCGGTATCTTTGGAAAAAAGCGGAAACGAAATACCAAAAGGCAGTTGATTTAAATCCAATAAACGCTAAATACTTAACCGGCCTGGGTGATTTTTTAAAAAGACAAAGCAATTATTATGAAGATAGACTCTCTTTAATTGAGCGGGCAGAGGCGGCATATAAAGGTGCGGCCAGACTAAATCCCGGCTGGGCAGAATCTTTATATCTGTTAGGCGATGCAGAGTTAACTCACAGCTCATTTATTATAGCTGACAATCAAGAATCCAAAGGACGACGCTCAAAGTTGCAAGCTCGGGCAATAGCCAATTTTAAAACGGCAATTAAAAATGACCCATACAATTTCAGGATAAATTATTTAACGGGCATGAAAATGATTTCACTCTGGGATTTTCTTAGTAGGGAGGAAAGACAGTTTAGCCTGGAAAGGCTCGAATATGCCCTCTGGGAGAAACCCTGGTATGGTGATTTTGTTTTTCAGGGAATTATGTATTATACTGGAAATTTTAGTCTGGCAGAGAAGATTACCGAAGATAATTTAGGAGGAACCGAGGCGTTACTTTCATTTATTCAGAAAAATAATCTCTGGCAACATCGCCGGAAAATAACTAAGAGGCTTTGTGACCTTAGGAGGATGAAAAATCCCAAAGCATTTGAAGATGCGAAGAAGGCGCAGTTAAGATATTTAAAGGAATTAAAGAATCGTTGCCTCCGGAAGCAACGTAGTAATGATGATTTGCGCTGGCGGTCGGCCGAGGAGTGGCAAGGAAGGTATAAAGACGGAGGCGATAGATATGTAAATGGCCGGATGTATAAGGAAGGGACAATGTATCTTCCTATTTATTTGCCTCAAGGGAGGATGAAAATTTTTATTGAAGCTAAGGGTTCTCCAGCGAGAGATATTTATCCATATATGGTGGTAGAGCTGGATGGAGAGCTGATTGGTGAGAGGCTGGTTAACCAAAAGAGATGGCGGGAGTATGGTTTTGCCGTAGATACCGATGGCGGAATAAAGGTTTTAAGCGTAAGTTTTGTAAATGACGGTGAAAATCCGGAAAAAGGAGAAGACCGGAATTTATACATTGGAGAAGCAAGAGTAATAAAAGAATAAGGTTGAGGTTAAGGTTGAGGTTGAGGGAGTCAGAGTGAAGTATAAATCTTTTGAAGATTTTAGTTTAACTTCACAAATTAGACGTTCTACTTTATCTGTGTCGGGTAATATAGCTGAAGGCTTTGGTCACAAGCATACTAAAGATAAACTTAATTTTTATTATAATTCCCGAGCTTCATTAGCGGAAACCAAAAGCCATTTGCTATATGGTAGGAAGGTCGGATATTTCCGCGAAAAAGATTTCGACAGTATTATGAAGCAAATTAAGGAAAGCTGGAAAGTTATTTAATATCTTCCTTAAAAAATAGTTCTTAACCTATACCTAAACCTTAATCTTAGATAAAAATATCTATGGTGAGTAAATATTATAAACAAATACTGTGGTTCGGTTTGGCCGGGGTGATGATTTTTGCACCTTTAGCTAGAGGGGCAGTGAGAATCTGGTCGATTACGCCGATTGAGGCGGTGATGGCGATATTGGTTTTTTTGTGGCTCTGGCGGGTTAATAATGCGACAGTTCATGGTTCATTGCTCATAGCTGATAGCAATAAGGATAATAATTTGACTCTAGAAAAAGAAAAAAGAAAAAACAAGAGAAAGTTAGTTAAAACGCCAATTGATTTGCCGATTTGGCTGTTTGTCGGAGTGGCTGGTTTTTCCTGTATTTTCAGTATTTATAAAGAAGCAAGTTTATTTGAGATGCTGCGGCTGTTTTCCGTCGTTGGATGTTTTTATTTGGTAGTCAACAATTTTGGCCGCCAGTTAAGTTTTCGCCTGTCCAGTTTAATAGTCATTATGGCCTCAGGAATGGCTCTTTTAGGCCTGGGACAGTATTTTGCCGGGCTTAAACATGGCTGGTGGATTCCCGACAATTTTTTAGCCGCCAGCTATGTTAACCATAATCATTTTGCCGCTTATCTGGAGTTAGCGATTCCCATAGCCTTAGGAATGCTTTTAGCCCTCTTTCCAAATGTTGCAGGGCCAACGCGGCAGGATTTATATCTTGTTAACTATAAGGATAGAATATGGGTGAAGCTGGGGTTACTGGTTGGGGTAGGACTGATGTTGGCGGGATTGCTCTTTTCTCAATCAAGGGGAGCCTGGGTTTCATTAGGGATAGCACTTATAGTAATGAATATTGTCTTAATTAGAAAAGGGATACTAAAAATTAAAAGTTTAGCTATTTTCTTTTTAATCATTTTGTTGGGACTAGTTTACATATACGCCGGTTATGACCAGACAGCGAAACGGCTACAAAGTGTTGAAGGAGTGCAGAAAGAACTTTCCTATGAAGGGCGAAAAAAAATATGGCAGGGAAGTGTAGAAATGATTAAAGATAATCCTTTACATGGCACCGGAATTGGAACTTTCGTCTGGGGATTTCCTGCTTACCGGCCCAAAGGGTTAGAAGTCCAAGCGCATTATGCCCACAATGATTACTTGCATATGATGGCGGAGACAGGGGTTTTTTCTTTGCCACTTATGGTCTGGATGATTTGGGTGGTAGTCGGGAAAGGATTTAATATGACTTATGGCCCATGGTTCATTGTTCGTGGTAAAGAAGAAAAAAATAAGGGAAGAGAAAAAAAAGGTAATTTTAGTTTGATGGACGGTATCGTCTTGGGCAGCGCCGTGGGAATTCTTAGTTTATCTTTACATGGATTGGTTGATTTTAATTTTCATATCCCGGCTAATATGCTGGCGATTGCCGCTTTAGCCGGAATAATTATGCGAAAAAGAGGAGGATGCAAAAATGCTTAAAGAACAACAAAGTTTAGTTAAATGGGTAACAATGACTTTGGATGCCCTGGTGGTGGTAGTAGCTTTTTTCGCCGCCTATTTTCTAAGGGTTCATTTTCACACTTTTTATAAACTTGACCTATTTCCTTCGGAACATATCATCGGAGGAATGGCAAACTTCCAAATTTATCTACTGGCCCTCTTTTTATGGGTGCCACTGTGGGTTTTGATGCTTTCTCTGAATGGATTGTATCGTCCATTTCGTACCCGTTTTTTTCTGGAGATGGCCTGGGGGATTATTAGAGCAGCCTTTTTTACTACCATTGCCTTTGCCAGCATCGCCTTTATCTTGAAGATGCAATTTGTCAGCCGGTTTTTCTTTATTATCCTTGTTGGTTTAACCTCTCTTTTACTAATCTCCGAGAAATGGGTGACTTTTTCGGTGATGCATTATTTCCGGATGAAAGGCTACAATTTCCGCCGGCTTTTACTGGTTGGCAGCGAAGGGCGGATGGAGAAATTTATTAAAACCATCGAAGCTCATCCTGAATGGGGACTGCGAATCAGCGGAGTGGTAAATGATAAGCTGGATAGTGTCGGCAAGGAACTTTTTGGGATCAAAGTTATGGGAGTGTTAAAGGATATCCCCCGGATATTGCGGGAAAATGTTATTGATGAGGTTATCTTTATCGTACCATTGATGTGGCTGCCGCGGATACAGGCCTGTATTACTTACTGTGAAACTCAAGGGGTGAAGGCTTCTCTTGCCGCTGATTTGTTTAATTTAAGAATCGCCCGGGCACGCCAGACTGATTTAAATGGATTCCCTCTTATAAGCTTTGAGACGATTTTCGGCCGGGAATGGCAGTTGTTGGTTAAGCGACTGGTGGATTTAACTTTTTCTACTCTGGGGATAATCATTTTTTCTCCATTTTTCGTGATGATTTCAACCGCTATTAAGTTGACATCTCCTGGCCCGGTATTTTTCAAGCAGAAGCGTATGGGGATGAACGGCCGCATTTTTACCCTTTTTAAATTCCGGACGATGTATAAAGACGCCGAAGAAAAATTAGTTGAATTAAAGCACTTGAATGAGATGGATGGGCCGGTATTTAAAATAAAAAATGACCCGCGGATGACCCCCGTAGGCAAGTTTTTGCGGACGACCAGCATTGATGAGTTGCCTCAACTGTTCAATATTTTGAGGGGACATATGAGCCTGGTTGGGCCCCGGCCGCCAATACCCGGAGAAGTAAATCAATATGAGAACTGGCAGAAAAGACGGCTGAGTATGCGTCCCGGGCTTACCTGTTTTTGGCAGATTAACGGCCGAAATAAGTTGAATTTTAAAAAGTGGATAGAGATGGATTTAAAATATATTGATAACTGGTCTCTTCGGCTGGACTTTAAAATTCTAATGAAAACTATCCCGGTGGTCCTTTTTGGCGCTGGTGCCAGTTAATTTTCGATAGCTAAATTTTTCCATTTAAGGTAGAATAAATCTGTTCCTTAATCATAAGTAATTAGATTCAGGGGGGGGAAGAAAGATGACGAAAAAAATTTTTATCTGGATAACAGCCGGGATGCTTTGTTTGATGTTTCTTCCTTTTGGCTGCGCCAAGAGGGGAAAAGAAGAAAAGGTAGTGGCAAAAATAAATGATTATGAGATGACCGTTGCCGACCTTGAGGATGAAATTACTTATTCTCCATACGCCGGCCTCAAAGAGCAGAACCTGGATGAGATACTTGATTTGGCCATTAGAAAGCAAATTTTGATTCAAGAAGCCCAAAGACAGGGGTTAGATAAGCAAAAAAGTTTTATGAGGACTATCGAACGCTATTGGCAGCAAACTTTAATCAAAGAGTTATTGGAAAAAGAAACAAAAAGAGTTTTTAATAGCGTCGCTAAAGAGAGGCAAAAAGAAGCCCTGAATGATTGGATGGAGGGGCTTTATAAAAAGGCGAAGATAAAGATAGATAAAAAGGTGCTGGAGGAAATGGAAGAGAGGTAGCGCTTGGCTTCCGCCAAAAAGTGTCAGAGCGTCAAAGTATCAAAGTGTCAAAGTATCAGAGTGTTCTGCAAAGAAGACAAACGAGATAAGGGAATAACGAAATCAGGAGGAGAAAAATGATGAAACAGAAAAATAGAAGGAAAAACTATTTTATTAAAAAGAAGTTTCAGGGTAACTTTATTTTCAGGTTTTCTTTCCTTTTAATTTTAGGATTGGTCCTCTCGGGAACTATCCTTTATCTTTTTTCCCGAGGGACTCTGACGACCACCTTTGTTAATTCCCGTCTTTCGATAGTTAACACGGCCCATTATATCCTGCCGGGCCTATTGGGTTCAAGTTTGATAACCATCGTTTTAGTCAGCCTGGCCACGGCAGTGGTGATAATGTATCTTTCGCACCGGATTGCCGGGCCGTTATATAAGGTGGAAAGAAGCGCTCAGGAAATCGGCGCCGGTGATTTAACTTTGAAAATCAGGCTGCGTTCAACCGATGAAATGGCAAAACTGGCCGATTGTTTTAACCAAATGACGGAAGATTTAAAAAAGCATCTTTTAGAAATAAAGACCAAATCGGAAGATTTAGGAAAATACCTGACGGCCCTCAAAGAAAAAGATACCGCCAAAGAGCTTTTAGAGAAAAAGAGGCAGTTGGATAGCGCTATCGATTATTTTAAAGTAGGAGCATAGTTGGCTGATGGTTCGAATTGGCTCTTGGCGCATAGCTTATGGCTGATAGGAAAATAATGAAAGGTAAAATTTATATTATCTTATTCCTCCTGATATTACTTTTCCCATTTCCGGCGGATGCCCAACTTGATAATGGGGTAAATGAGGAATGGATGAAGATTGAGTCAAAATATTGCACTATTTTTTGTCATCCCGACGTTAACCTGGGAAGGGTTAATAGAAAAATCCGAATCAGATTTTATGACCTTGATTGCAGCCGTAATTTCGCCAATTATGAAAGTGAGGAAAAACAGTTGGCAGAGAAGTTTGACTGTATATTCCAAAAGGCAGAAAAGATTTTAGATATGTATCCGCGGAAGATTCACCTGATGGTTAAAATTTTTAAAAACCAGGCCCAGTTAGATAGAGCTTATAAGAAAACCTTTGGGCAGGAAAATGATACCCAAAGGATTTCATATTATGTGCATAAATATACAACCATTTATACGACCCAATCGGCTATCCGGCAGGGTGTCCTGGCACATGAAATTGGTCATGCGGTTTCTGACCATTATTTTTTAATATTACCTCCGGTAAAAATTAAGGAACTTTTAGCCCAATATGTTGAAATTCACCTGGAGGAATGAAAAATAAATAAACTTGACAAGCCATTTAGTCTGTGATATCTACTAATTACGGTTTAAGTTTGTCAGTTGAAAAGGAGAGGTGGTATATGAAGATACTGAAATACACTTTAGTTATTTTGGCAATAAACATTCTGGTTTTCCCCAGTATAATGAAGGCGGAAGTACGAGAAGATATCGCTCTAGGGGAGGATATGACTGTAGCCCAGTTTGCCGGTATCATGGTTGACTTGTTAGACCTTGAGAGGCCAAGTGGAAGCGAAACTCTTCCTGAAGCCGAGCTTTTTGAAGTTGAGACAAATATGCTGGCCGAAAGAGGCATTTCGACATTTTTAGAGTTAAAACCAGAGGAATTGGTTACCTGCAGTATCTTTGTCAATGTGCTTTACGATGCCTTGCTGGGTCCGAACGAAGACACAACCGAGGAAAAAGTTGCTTATTTATCTGACCGGGGATATATGGATCGCTGTGTTCCGGGTGAGATTTTATTGGCCAGGACGATAATTACGGTTTTGAATATTCCGGCTTTGACAAAAGCAATTGCCGAAGCCTATGGGGCACCAGGCGGCGCCGGATTTAAAGGAATTAGTCTGGCACCTTCAAATCCTGCCCCAGAATCAATTGTGCCAACGGGACCCGTATTTAGCGCACCACCGCCGCCACCAGCTGGTCCGGGACCGACGCCGACCGCAACACCTCCAACGACACCCACGCCACCGCCGGCACCGCCAGCCAGTCCAATTTAATAGCGGAACAAGCAAAATTAAGAATAATAAAACCCCATAAAAATTTATGGGGTTTTTTTTAGGGATTGTCCAGAAAAATACTCAGTAAATATGTTTTGTAATTTAGTTATAACTAAACTATAATACATTATTATGGAACCGGCAGTTTATAGTCCTTTACAACTGAGAGAGCTTTTCCATCTGGAATTTTTAAGGTGGTTTGGCCGAAAAGTTAAGGCGCAATTTTATGCTATCAAAGGCGGAGCAAATTTACGGTTTTTTTACAAAAGTTTTCGATATTCAGAATATATGGATTTGGATATTCAGGGGGTGACGGTAAGTGTTCTGAAAGAGACAGTTATGAAAATACTGCAGGCTTCGTCTTTTCAGGATGCCTTTAAGCCATTTGGTATAGAAAAGGCGGTGCCGTCAGAAATCAAACGGGCAAAACAAACGGAAACGACTCAAAGATTTAAAATTCATTTAATAACTTTTGCAGGAGAAGACCTTTTTACCAAGATTGAATTTTCGCGCCGAGGATTTAAAGGGGAAATTATTGTTCAACCGGTTTCATCAGTTATCTTAAGGGCATACAAGCTGCCGCCTTTATTAGTTCCTCATTACGATATTCAATCAGCAATTATGCAGAAAATAGGAGCACTTACTGCCAGGACAATAATTCAGGCAAGGGATATTTTCGACTTATATATTTTAAGTTCGCAGTATAAGCCTCTTAAAGAAAAAAAGATAAAAATGAGTAAAGCTTTAGCCAAAGCGGGTGAAAATATTTTTGAAATTAGTTTTGAGCAGTTTCAGGATGCAGTTATGTCTTATTTCTCCTTAGATGACCAGAGTGTATATAATTCGTCAACAGCCTGGGATGAAATCAAGTTAAAGGTAGCTAATTTTATTGATGACTTACGGAGAGAATATGCCTAAAGGCTCTATTTTGGTATTTATTAAAAAGCTGGAGCGGCCGGTATTTACCACATATGAATTAGCCTCTTTTTCAGGGAAGTCTCTTTCGGCGACAACCCAGGCACTTACTTTTCTTGAAAAAGAAGGGCTAATTTTAAAGATTTACCGGGGTATCTGGGCTGAAAGAGGGAATAAACGTTTGAATGCCTATAGCGTGATTCCTTTTTTATTCCCCAAGCATCGCGCCTATGTTTCTTTTATAAGCGCCCTGCATTTGTATGGAATAATTGAACAGATCCCCCAGATGGTTACGCTTGCCTCAACCGCTCACACCAGGATGATTCGGACAAAAATAGGAGTATTTTCCGTCCATAGAATTATTCCTTTGTTTTCTAATGGATTCAACTGGTATAAAGGAAGCGGCAGTTTCTTAATTGCCGAACCAGAAAAGGCATTAGTTGATAGTTTATACCTCTCTGCCTGCCGGAAAAAACAATTTGGTTATTTCCCAGAATTACATTTCCCAAGAGAATTTAGTTTCAAAAAAGTAAGAAGCTGGGCAAAGAAGATTCCTAATCCGAGAATCAGCTCAAATGTCCAGAAAAAGATATTGGCATTTAAAAAATAAGAAAGATTGATTTTCTTTATCTCTTATGATATAATCAAATCCGGCTACAATTTACCAAAGAGGGAAACGAAAGAATCAACTTAGGGGTTGGATATCGGATATATGAAGAGACAAGCCGCATACTTTATATCCTCTATGGCCGTGGCAATATTTTTTGCCGGTTCAGCCCTGGCCAGTTATGAAATGGTGAAGGAATTCGAAGAAAAAGAAACCCGCTTGAAGATAGAAGAGCTATCCCCGCAACCGGAAGAAAATTTTTTTGAGGCGCCGGTTAAAGAAGAGCCGGCTGAAAAAGAATGGCTGATTGAAAGAGAATGGCCGGAGGAGGAAGGTATAATTCCCGAAAAAGAATTTTCCCCAGAAGAAGAGGCTTTCCCGCCTACAGAAATACCGATTATTGAAGAAGGAATCCTGGAGCCGCTAAAAGAGATATCCCCTGAAAAAAGCGAGAAACACGCTGAAATCCAAAGGATAAAGAATAACAGCTATTACTTGGGGGCGGATGATGTCATTAAGGTATCGGTCCTGCGCCATCCGGAATTCTCCGGGGAATTTGTCGTTGAGCCTAACGGATATATCTCGGTACCCTATTTAGACCCGGTAAAGGCCGAAGGGTTGACTAAATATCAGCTCAGAGACAGGCTGACGGCGGTTTTATCCGATTTTATCGAAAAACCCACCGTTGATGTGCGAATAACCGAATACAAAAGCCAGTTTATTTATGTCGTGGGCGCCGTTAACCGCCCGGGTAAATATTCAACCCAGGGGAAAAAGATGACCGTAAGAGATGCGATTACCGCCGCCGAAATGCCGAGCCGCGGGGCTTCCCTGCGTTATGCCTATGTTTTCAGCCCGGATCCGGATGTGCCGAAAAAAACGGTTAAACTATACGATTTGATGTACCGGGGGAAAATGGAAGATAATATCGAATTGAAACCAGGCGAAATTATTTATATCCGTGCAACAGTCATTTCGAAATTAGGCGGTTTTCTCGAGCAACTCCTCAATCCTGTCGAAAGAGCCACTGCCATCAAATACATACAAGAGGCATATTGAAGAGGTAGCCGGCTATGCCCATCACCAAGGTTAAAGTCAGCTTAAAGGATTATGTCCAGGTTATTTTCCGCCGAAGGTGGCTGTTCATCATCCCGTTTATCAGCGTTTTTGCCACTTCCACCCTGGGTAGTTTTCTTTTGCCTAAGGTTTTTGCCTCATATACGACTATCCTGGTTACCGAGGAGAAAATAGTCAGTCCTTTAATCGGCGATTTGGCGGTATCCACCGCAGTAAAAGAACGCCTCAATGCCTTAACAGAGGAGATTCTAAGCTGGGACAGCCTGGTCGAGCTGACTAATAAAGTCGGGCTGGGCAAAGAGATAAAATCACAAGAGGAATATGAAAAACTGCTTTTGGGTATCCGGGATAAAGTTATTGTCGACCTGAAAGGACAAGATATTATCCAGATATCCTATCGGGGGAAAAATCCGGAGCAGGTTCAGCAAATTGCGGCTACTTTGACCGATATTTTTATTGAAAAAAATCTTCAGTCAATAACCGAAGAGGCCTCCTCGGCGATTCAGTTTATCGAAAACCAGCTGGTTATTTATAAAGAGAAGCTGGAAAAGTCGGAAAAAGCCTTAAAGGAATTTAAAGAGAAGTATCAGGCAGAATTACCGGGTGAGGTAAATGTTAATCTGGGCCGGCTGGTTGATTTTCAATCTGAACTGCTTAAGGTCCAATTAGAACTGGAAGATGCCATGCGAAGTAAAAGGCTTTTAGAAAGGCAGCTTTCCGGAGAAGAACAGGTTGTCGTTTCTGAAGTTACCCGGATAAGAAACCCGCTGGTTGCCCAGTTGACCCAGCACCTGGTCGATTTAAAGATGCAGCTTAATACTCTTTTGGTTGACGCCAAAGAAAGCCATCCCCTGGTGCATGAACTGAGGAGGGAGATTGCCGATATCCAAAATCAAATTGACCAGGAAAAGGAAAGTACGATTAGCGAAGAAACTTCAGCGGTTAATCCGGTTTATCAGGAACTGGAACAGCAGCATCGAGCAGTCGAACTGACAATCGATTCTTTAAAGTCCCGTCAAAAAACGCTGAAAACACTGGAAAAAGATTATCAGCTACGGGTAAGAAGCGTGCCGGCGCAAGAGCAGGAATTGGCCGAATTAACCCGGGATACCCGGGTAAATGAGGGGATTTACAGCATGCTTCTGCAGAGGTTAGAAGCGGCCAAGATTTCCCAGCGGCTGGAGACTTCCGATAAAGGAACTAAATTCCGGGTTTTGAATGAAGCCCGCTTGCCGCTCAAGCCGATTAAGCCGAATAAGGTAAAAATTTCTTTTTTAGGCCTTTTTGTGGGCACCCTTTTGGGATTTGCCACTGTTTTTGTGCGTGAATTCACCGACCATTCCATAAGCAGTATCGAAGATGCCAAGGCGCTTTTGGATTTACCGGTATTGGCTTCTATCCCGCGTATCTATACCCAGCGGGAAATTCACCTTCTTAAGCTTAAACAGAATCTTTTATTAATCGCCGTGGGGCTGGTTGTTTTTACCATGATTGTAGTTATTATTGTGAGCAAGGTGTTAGGATAAAATGGCGGGAAACGATAAAATAAATGAAATTCTAAATAGGGTAAGAGAAAAAAAGGAACGGCCGGCGAGGGAATTCCGGTCTTCCCGGTTTACGGCAATAAAGGATTTTTTTAACCAATTCAAGTCTTCCTCCCGATTGACCTATATTGCCGACAAAACGGATGAAAGCGGCATTGACCCCCGGGTGGTTACCTATTATTCATCCGACTCGCCGATTTCGGAACAGTATCGGATTTTACGGACTCATATTTTTGTTTCACAGCCCGATAACCCGCCCAAAACCATTCTTTTAACCAGCTGCCATCGTCAGGAAGGGAAAACCCTGACGGCCGTCAATTTAGCCATTACCTTAGCCCAGGATTCCCATAAAAAGGTTTTACTTATCGATGCCGATTTGAGAAAGGGAGAAATCAGTAAAATTCTGAATCTGTCCGAGGCGCCGGGTCTGGCTGAAGTATTAAAAGGCCAAGCGGAACTGGCAGAGGTTATTCAAGAGGGAAGGATTCCCGGGGTTTCGGTAATTACCGCCGGAGCCAACCCATTAAATCCTTCCGAACTTTTAGGCCAGGCGAAGATAAAAGAGAGCTTGAGACTGATAAAGGAAAGCTATGACCAGATAATTATCGATGCCCCGCCATTAATTCCGGTTACCGACGGCGCTCTTTTAGCCCCGTTGGTTGATGGGATAATCCTGGTTATCAAGGCGGAGGTTACCCGATTAGAAATAGTTGAACACGCCCAATTTCTACTCAAACAGGCCAAGGGAAAGCTCCTCGGCTATGTCCTTTCCAATGTCGAGTATCACATCCCCGAGTATATCCATAAATATTTGTAGATATAAAAGAGTATAAAAGAATAAAGAAAATTTGACAGGAGTATATTTGTATGGTATACTCCTTTTTGATTTATTCTCTAAATGAATGTTATATAACAGCATATATGGAAATTAGAAGGAGGAGAGAAGTTGATGAATAACAAGCTGATGACCACCAAAGAGCTGGCTGAATATATGCAGCTTAATCCCTTGACTGTTTACCGAAAGGTCAAGGAAGGCGAAATCCCTTATATCCGGCTGGGTCGCTCCATTCGCTTCAAAAAGGAGCAGATTGATAAATGGCTGGAAGCAGAAACACAAGAAAATAGATAAAAGTGTCAAAGTATCATAGTGTCATCGCTCACTTTGTTCGCTAGTATCAAAGTTTGACAACGGGAGTGTACAGTGGCAGAAAAAGGCTATAGAAAACTAAAAGTCTGGCAGAAAGCTCATAACTTGGCAGTTGAAATCTATCGGACTACAGAGAATTTTCCCAAAGAAGAACTATATGGGATTACTTCACAATTAAGAAGGGCTTCATTTTCTGTGCCTTTAAATATTGTTGAAGGACAGGCAAGCAGCAGCAAAAAAGAATTTATTAATTTTCTTAATATTGCTAACCGATCCTTAGTAGAGGCAGAATATTTATTAGAAACATGCGAGGAATTAAATTTTCTAAACAGGATAGATTATGAAAAGTTAGAACGTCTACGTTCTGAAGTTGGCATTATTTTAAATGCATTTGTTAAATCTGTAAAAAGTAAACTCTGACACTCTGATACTCTGACACTTTGATACTTTGACACTATGAGACTTAGAAGGAAGCCAATATTAATTGGCATTAGCGGCGGGACCGGCTCAGGGAAAACCACCCTGGCCGAAACCCTGCAGGCAAAGATAGGCAAGGCAGATTGCCATATAATCAGCCAGGATAGTTATTATAAAGACAGAAGCCCGATGGAATTCTTAAATAGGGAAAAACTCAATTTTGACGAACCGGCCGCTTTTGACCTGTCTTTACTGATTGAACATTTAAAAAAGCTTAAGGCGGGTAAGGCCGTTGAGGTACCTATTTATGATTATAAGAGCCATACCAGGAAAAAAGGCCGGGGTAGAAAGATTTTATCTCAAGGTTTTATTATCTTCGAAGGAATATTACTTTTTGCGGCCAAGGGAATCCGCTCTCTTTTTGATTTAAAGATATACATTGAGGCCTCTCCTGAGGTTCGTTTTCAAAGGAGACTGGAAAGAGACATAAAAGAGAGGGGAAGAAGCGAAGAATCAGTTAAAAAGCAGTACCAGGCAACCGTTTTACCCATGCACCTTAAGTATATTGAGCCTTCGCGGCAGTTTGCAGATATAGTTGTATCAGGAGAGGAACCGACAGAAGAATCATGGCAGAAGATAGAGGCGAAATTAAAAGGATATTTTTGAAAACCGTGATAGGACATATCTATGGCATTGCTGATTGAAAATATAGGACATATGTCCTATTCTTTGAATTAAGGTTTAGAAGTGAAAGTGAGATAGAGTAAGATGAAACTTGGGATAAAAATAAAATCAAACAAAAGGAATTGTTGCTTTACGGTCCAATAAATAAGGTAAAACTTTTATGAAAAAAATAGCGATTGTTAATCCAGAATTAGGCTATGCAGGTCCTGATGCAGTAGCTATATGGATGATCGAGGCTTTAAAAAACAAATACGATTTAACTTTAATTACTACTGTTTCCCCAAATCTCAACAAGCTTAATAAATTTTTTAATAGTTCGTTAGATGATAAAATTAAAGTTAAACAGATATATCTACCAAAATTTTTACGTAATACCTCTAGGACTCGCCTTTTGAAATTACATCTTTTGATGCGATATTGTAAAAAGCATAAAGATAATTACGATTTGTTTATAAGTAGCTAT
>Ga0180433_10004547_pt1 | contig 19394 bp, 19 predicted proteins | sample SS_ome_8_FD_132980 | JGI IMG/M metagenome (GOLD analysis project Ga0180433, IMG submission 132980) | Hypersaline lake sediment archaeal communities from the Salton Sea, California, USA - SS_1_D_1 metaG | ecosystem: Environmental > Aquatic > Non-marine Saline and Alkaline > Hypersaline >... | reverse complement strand
CCTCTGTGGTTTTTTTCAAAACAACTTGCAGGATATGGAATCATCTATATAACAATGGCAATCATTATGTTTATCACAGCAACAGTACCAGTGATAGCCAAAACAGTTTTGTACGAACGGCATGCAAGTAAGTGAAAACTAAACGCGACAACTGACAGGCATAAAAAAGGCAGCAACAAAAAATGCTGCTGCCCTCGCACAAGTCTTTTTTTTCTTTAAAAATATGAATACATCATCCTATCATAAACCTTTTTGCCAAAATAAGAAGTTCCCAGATAACCAGCTATTACTACCATTCCTCCCAGAAAAACTCTACTAAGGGCCTGATCACACTTTACCTTTCTTTTCCACAACTCTCCGTTGCTACGATTAATAAGAACTTGTATTGTTGCAGAAATTTTTTTTTCTCCAGAATTGTGAGTTTCATAAAAACCTTCCCCATAATTCTGAGAATAATAAGCAGGGGAATCCCCAACCACAACCTCATCATAAGAAATTCTCTTATTGTTAAGTATGACAAACCCCCATCTCCCATTAAATCTATGATTATCTTGATTAAAACACCAATCAATCTCGCTTTGTGTTAGACCTTTTCCTTTGAGCTTTTCAGTCAGCTCATCACTACGATACTCAGGCAACATACCATTAATATATTTTACCGGACAAAAACCACTCGAATCATCTTTAATATCCTTTTTTGCTTTTTTCAGTCGAATTTTTTTTTGTAAAAATTCATTTTCTTCCTTACGAAAAGTTCGGTATTTATTAACTTGGTAACAACCATAGATAAAACCCCCCACCATAGTAAGCTTTCCAACTTTGCTCAAAAAAGATGAACGAGGCTGATAAGATCTCCTACTGAAGCGAGAAACATTAAAAGAAGACAAGCCCCTGCTGCACTCAGACTGCATGCCACAAGCCAACAGGCCAAGGCTTAAAACTGTTACAAATAACTTTTTCATTTTTATTCCTCCATTACCTTTTAAAAAATAAAATAATGCTAACTTCTTTTATTTTTTTAGTCTTCTAATATCAAGGTCAAACTATTTACCAAAAAAAAATTCAAATATTCCAACTCTTTTTTTACGGCTTCCTATAGTCTCTCCAACCCTGCCATTTCTTTTTCTTCTTCGATTAAAATAACCATATCTATATCAGCATTTTTCTCGCTAACCGTATTTTTGACCCTTTCTATCATTTCTCGGATCACTTTTTGTTTTTCTACAGCATCGTTGTAAAGCTTTCTTTTATTCTCAGCCTCTTCTTCTAATCTCTTTATCTTTTTGCGGAAATATTCCATCGACTCTTCAGCTGCAATCCTTTTAAAAATATCCGCCTCTTTCTTTGATCTTTCTTCCTTATTTTTTATTTCACTGGTCTTTTCGTTCTCATAAGCCCACTGATTATTGATACACAAATGATCACAATACCGCTCTTTTTCTGATTCATACAAGCGAAAAGCCTCCCCAAACTCTCTCTTCCGCGTCTTAATCTCTGCATCCATGCACTCAGAATGCATGCCACAAGCCAACAGACCAAGGCTTAAAACTGTTACAAATAACTTTTTCATTTTGATTCCTCCATTAAATTAACTCAAAACTCTCATATACCCTTATTTTAAAGCATTCTTGCCCCCTTTGCAAAAGCCCCCCACCTCTGGCAGACTGGATATATGAATTGATTCAAAATGGAGGATTTAGACGTGTTTTATAAAAATCTTATACTCACCCTGCTTTTTGCCTTAAACGTGGCATACGGCGGCAATTTGATCGAAAAAATCGACCCTTCTAGCTGTCCGACAGACAGAAATCTATCCGCTTGGTGCACAGAACAGCTCTGCAGCCAGCAAAACGACCTCCAGGAGGAGCTTTTAAGGCTCCTGAGAGTCGAAAAGGCCGATTGGGAGCGCAAAAAGAAAGAAGAGGCTCCGAAATTCTATGAATTTTGTCAAAACGACATAAAAGAAAATTTATCGAAAAAGCCGTTGCCGCAAGAGATTATTAAACCCACCTACGAGCTTCTGAGCAGCAAAAAAATAAAAAAACTGCTCGGCATTGTGACCACAGACATAAATCCTAACGACAAAAAAATTACAGCTCTAAAAAATGATGGATCAATGATCAAGATACTCTGCGCCAATGATTCAATTGAAGCTGATGCAGCAACTGACCACCTGCATGTTTTTATAAACCCTGAAGCACTGCTCTCAACACACAAAACACCAGAAGAAATAAAAGCAACAATTGCTCATGAATTGATTCATATTTTGTACGAAGATGTTTTAGATTCCGACTGCTTAAATAAATTGTACAAAATCCAAAAAAAACGGTTTAAAATTCCACGAAAAAAATTTTCAAAACTCAGAGCACAATGGGAACGCGGCCAAGAAGCACGAGCAGATATTTTGTCGGGATTGATCGATATTAAACTAGCAAAAGCACACGAGCAACATTTTTTCCGCAACATGCCAAAAAAAACAAAAAGAATGAAAGCCTCAAGTCTGCACCCAACAAACTTTCAACGACATGAGTATATGAAAAAAATAGTACAAGCAATGAAAACTAAAAAAGCACACCAAAAACCAAACAACTATTTTCTTTGGACTCTTTTGCTTACAGCATTATTGTTATTTTTATTTTTTATCACAAAAAAATTATGGAAAAAAAACCTATGAAATTGAAAAAACTGGTCTTGATAGTTTTGGCCGGACTGTTTGTAACGCAACCGACAACTTACAGCGAAAACAAAAAAGCTCTCAAGCCGATTAAAGTCTCTTTAACGCTAACAGGACTAAAAATAAAAGCGTTTGGATTTTCCAAGGAAATTGCAGCATTTAAACCAAAAAATGCAGCAACCATAGAAAAATGGCTGCAAAACACAAATAATGTTATCGATTGGATTGAAAATAAAAAAATTGCAGAAAAATCATTCTGGCTGCTTACTGCAAAAGGAAGAAAAAAAGTTTGTGCTTTTCTCCAAAAACAAAAAACGGAAATCAAAAAAAGTCAAAAAAAACTTCGACTTAGCTTAAAGTTTGGAAAAATAGCAAAATATCTTCCATTTATCGGTAGCTGCGCTTTTGTTTGCACTCCACTTTTAAAAATAGACTCGCGGAAACAAGAAGCTGTATATGCAAGAGCATGCACCCTTCCAATTGCATATTTTTTGGGATGCGCCCTGGAAAAATACCTAAAAGTAAGGCTCGAGCTCGCTGAGAAGCTTCTTGAAGTTCAAAAGAAAATCGAACAACTTATCGAAAAATTCCAAAAGGCAGAAGCAATCGTAGAAGCACAAGCTGCAGCAATAGTAGATCCAATCAAAAAAAAATGGGAAAAGACAAAAGAAAAATGGAAAGAAAAAAAAGAAAACGTAAAAAATTTTCTGTTAAATCCATTTGGAAAAAAACAAAACCCTCAAAAAGCTTCCCCCTCTAGCACAAACTAGCAAAAAAACACAACCCTTGCGCGCAACTCAAAAAATATAATATAATTCTCTTAGAAACATAGGAGTGTTTTAAGGGGAGTTTATATCATGAAATTTTTCTCATCTAAAAAACTGTTTTTTGTGCTATGTACTGTTGTTATTGTTGTCTCCATTCCACTACTTGCTCAAATCAAAATCAAAAAAACTGAAGACAAGCTCATCATTACAACAGAAAAGCGAAAGTTTATTGATCCAGCTGCAATGAAAGAAATAGAAAAAATAACTCTTTCAGCGCCACAATTCCACAAAGATATGAGTTTTTCTGCTGCAAAAAAACAACTTAATGCTTTTGATGAACAAATTTTCATATTAGGTGAAAACTTATCAAGCATTAAAAAAACATCCAAAAAAGAAAAAAACGAAATTATAGATTTTTTGATTGCACAGCTGCCTGGACTCATTGACCTGCGAGTTTCTCTTGAGCCAAAAATAAAGCTTGGCAGAAAAATTATGAGAAAAGATTTTTACAAAATACTCATGCAGATAACAAACCAAACAAAAAAGCTCAAAGCGCTAATTGCTGCAAAAACATTTATTAAAAAAATATATCCACAAACAAAAGAGCTTGTAGATCAGGCTGAATCAACAGGACAAATGGCAAGCGGCCTCATAGATGATTTAGAAAAAATGATTCAAGCTTCATCTTAATGGCGAACCAATTAAAAACATGCTAGGCTGGACACTCTGATGTGTCCTCTAAATGCTGTCTTAATGCGAAAAACCAAATGAAATCTCCAGAAATCCGTAAAAAGTTTTTTGAATTTTTTAAAAAGCGTGGTCATGAACAAGTAGAAAGCTCTTCCCTTATTCCCGCACAAGATCCAACTCTTTTATTTGCCAACGCCGGCATGAATCAATTTAAAGATATCTTTTTGGGCAAAGAAACTCGCAGCTACAAACGTGCTGTTTCTATTCAAAAATGCATGCGGGCTGGTGGAAAGCATAATGATCTGGACAATGTTGGGTTCACCAAACGCCACCTGACCTTTTTTGAGATGATGGGCAACTTTTCTTTTGGCGACTACTTTAAAAAAGAAGCAATCGAATTTGCCTGGGAATTTTTGACACAGCAAATGAAACTTCCCGTAGAAAAATTGCATGTTTCTGTATTTCAAACAGATGACGAATCATACAACATTTGGCTAAACGATATCGGTCTACCTGCAGAAAAAATCCACCGCCTTGGTGCAAAAGAGAACTTTTGGCAGATGGGAGACACTGGCCCATGCGGACCATGCACAGAAATTCACTTAGATCGCGGGCCAAAAGACACCGAGTGCAAAGACTGTGGACCAGATTGTGACTGCGATCGGTTCCTAGAAATTTGGAACCTGGTATTCATGCAGTTTAATCGGCAACCAGACGGCACAGACAAACCACTCAAACAAACAGGCGTTGATACTGGCATGGGGCTAGAACGACTTTGCGTTGCGGTACAAAACTGTGATTCGGTTTTTGAAACGGATCTATTTGCAAACATTTTACAAAAAATAGAGCTGCTTTCTGGCGTTAACTACAAAAAATCTAACGTGGAAGTTAAAGCAGCGTTTCATGTTTTAGCAGACCATATTCGTGCATGCTCGCTATTAATTTCTGACGGCTGCGCACCATCGAACGAAGGTCGAGGCTATGTGTTGCGCAAAGTAATTCGTAGAGCAGCACTGTTTACCCAAAGACTTTCTGATAAAAACTTTTTCCCAAGCCTTGTCGATGCTGTTGTTAAAGACCTTGGTCCATTTTATCCAGAACTAAAAACAAACGAAAAATTGATCGTCAAAGTGCTTAAAAGCGAAGTTGAAAAGTTTTCTGCAAACTTAGTCCGTGGCCAAAAAATTTTGGCAGATTTTTTTAAAAAAGAAACCAAAGGCAAACTTATCTCTGGCCCGCAGGCTTTTACACTGTACGACACATACGGTTTTCCCCTTGAACTGACCATTTTAATGGCGCAGGACAATGGTTTTGCTGTTGATTCGGACGGCTTTGAAAAAGAAATGGAAAAACAACAAACCAGGTCCCGAGTCGGCAAAAATAAAGAAGAAAAAAAACTAAACATTAAACTTGATAAAAAAATCGCTACAGAATTTACGGGGTATGAAGAACTTGGAACCGGTGCAAGAATCACGGCAATAATTACCGAAAATAAAATTACAGGTCAAGCAAAAGCGGGTTCAAGCTGCTGGGTTATAACTGACAAGTCACCCTTTTACGTCCAAAGCGGTGGGCAAGAAGCTGATACAGGTTGGATAATCACGCAAGAAAAAAAAATTCCGGTCAAAAAGGTACAAAAATTTGAAAACGTTAATGGAGAAGTTGCTATCGGCCTACTGGTCAAAACACCGGTAAACTTAAAAAATAACGATACAGTAACGCTTGCCGTTGACGGTAAACACAGAGGTGACACAACAAGAAACCACACCGCAACACACTTGTTGCAATCTGCGCTGGTCAATCTGTTTGGCAAGCATATAAAACAATCTGGCTCGCAGGTAACAGAAAATAATCTTCGCTTTGATTTTACCTATCATGAAAACTTGTCAGACAAGCAAATTAAACAAGTAGAAGATCTGGTTAATGAAAAAATCATGGAAAATATTCCTCTCAGCACGACAATCACAACACACAAGGAGGCAGTCAATCGCGGAGCAATCGCATTCTTTGGTGACAAATATAACCCAGAAGCAGTGCGTGTTGTTGAGGTTCCAGGTTTTTCTGCAGAGCTATGTGGAGGAACACACGTTCGTGCGACCGGAGATATCGGCAGCTTTAAAATTGTTGAAATTTCTGCCCTTTCGGCCGGGCAACGCAGAATTATTGCAGTCACCGGCGATGCAGCACTAAAACTGTTTCAAAAAAGTTTTGAAGACATAAAAACCTTAAGCCAAACCTTTAAGGTTCAGCGGGAGCATGTTGTTGATGCTGTACAAAAGCAACAACAACAGATTAAAGATCTACAGCAACAACTAAAAAAACTAAAAAAAGAACAAATTCAAGCAAACATTCCAATCTGGCAAAAAGAAACTGCCACTATCAACGGCATTCCGTTTTTGTTTATTGCACTCAAAGACCAAGCTCCAGACGCATTACGACAGGTAATAAAACAACTACAGGCAAAACAACCAGGCTTTTATTTTGTCATCAGTGAAACCGAAGATAAAACAGTTTTTGTGTGTGAAGCACACAAGCAATTTGCGGACAAGTTAAATTTGCAAAAATTAGCCTCGCAGCTAAAAGAAAAGTTCGGCATGCGAGGTGGTGGCAACAAAACCAACCTTCAAGGCGGCATGGCCAAATTTGACCCAAAATTGAAATCGTTTGTCGTGGAGTGGATAGAGAATCCGTCTTCGCTCCCAAAAGGAACTTCCTCGGACAAGTAAAAAAAAGCATGAAAAAAGAGCCGCGGTATAAAAACCACGGCTCTTTTTTATTTTGTAAAGTCTTATAAGTTACATTTACTAACTTAATCTTTTAACCAGCGCTCTCTCTAAAAATCAATCAATTCATTTATGATACTATTGGAACGTAACTTCTTTTTACGAACCAAAAACTCCAAATGAATATTCGAAACCTTTAGAGCCTCAATCAAACGCTTTTTTGAACACTGATTGATACCAATACAAATTTTATCAACCGGAGCAAGCCCATCTGCTAGCCCCAAAACCAGCTTGTCCAATTTATTTTTCTCTATAAGCCATGCAGAGCGTGCCTTATCTTTTTTGCTTTCGCCTTTTTCTTTTTTGATATTTGCCTTCAACTGCGCAACTTCTTTGTTTCGCTCCTTGATTTCCCTCAAAACAAATTGTAAATCCTGATTTTTCCCAATTTCTTTAACAAAACCTTTTGTAATAGATCTTGCAGAATTAGATGAAAACCTTTTAATATCTTCTAAATGAAAAGAAGCCTCCAAAACTATTTTTTCAGCTTCCAAAATAGCTTTAGAAATTTCACTACATCTCATCTGCCCGGCTGCACCAAGCAACCCAACACACAAAACAACCGATAAAAATTTTTTAAAAATATTCATAATAATCCTCCTTACCCGACCTGTCCGCTGTAGTTTTAACGTAAGAGGAAATAGCTAAAAGCGCTCACGGACAATATAAAACATAACCTCCAACCTTTTTTTAGACTTTCTACCCCTATTTAAGGGTCTAATTTCATATTAGCAAATATGGTGCCGGCCGCAACAGGGTAGCCAAAAGCCGCTCCAGGAGAGCAAAAAGGCTTTTTACAGCTCTTCTTGATGAACTTGCAATAATCCCTCTATCAAATCCACCGACTGGTCGATTAATTGGTCAATTTCGGCTGCATCTTCAATAAAATTCTGCAGAACATAGTTTCCGACCATTTTTTTGTCCTCTGGACGACCAATTCCAAATCGAAGACGAGCAAAATCTTTACCAACATACTCAATAATCGAACGCAAACCATTATGCCCTCTGGCACTGCCACCAAAGCGCACTTTTATTTTGCCAAACGGATACTCAAGTTCATCGTGAACCACGAGTACATTTTCTGCTTTAATTCCCTGTTTATTTAAAAACGGCATTACTTTACCAGATTGATTCATAAATGTTTGGGGTTTGACTAACACAAGCTTTTTGTCCCCAATGCGGATTGTTGCAACCTCCATGATTTCTTTTTGCTGCCACTGCCCGCCATACCGCTGAGCAAGGGCATCAACCACCCGAAAACCAATATTGTGCCGATTGCCATAATATTTTACCCCCGGGTTACCCAAACCTATAACCGCCAAAATTGGGTGCTCCAATTTTTGTTCCATCTTTTCTCCTACAAAAAAAGCCGCCCATCTTTGCGCTATACGCTTTTTTGGGCAGCCTTTTTTTATCTTTTAAAACAGTTTTTTATGCTGTTGCTTTCTTGCTTGAAGAATTTTTTGCCTTTGCCAACTTCACATTACGATTATCATCCATTTTTGCGATGACTTCTTTAGTGCAGTTTGCTTTTTCTGACGCATACAAAATACCACCTGGACCAAACACAAGATCAATATCATTTGCTTGCGCATAAAGCTGCACAGCTTCTTGGTGTTCACGCAAAACACGCTCTTGTTTGCTTTGCATGGTTATTTTCATATCTTCGTCTGCTTCTTGCACCTTTGTTTTGTACTCACGCTCTAAACGAACAATCTTTTTTTGCTCACGCTCGCGTCCAGATTCAGACAACGTAGATGCTTTTGCCTGGAACTCTTTTGCGGCAACAGAAAACTCCTGTTCCAATTTTTTGATTTCAGCAGTCAATTCATCACGTTTTTTTTCTAACTCTTTTCCAACAACCATTCCTTCTTGCGACTCACGAATTGCGGCAAATGAATCAACATAACGAATGGTAAGATCCAATTCTGGATTAGATTTTTTTTTAGGTGAATTACAAAATACAATGCTAGAAAGAAGTGCGGTTGAAAAGACAATTGCTGTTTTATTTATCACTTTCATAAAAAAAGACCCTCAAATAAAAAATGAATATACTGACCAAAACAACGTTATGAATGTATCGAGATTTGATTAAAAGTCAATCTCATGACAAGCTTAATGGAACAAGTTCAAAATCATCCAAATCAATTTTTTTTTTCTTTTTTGGCTTTATACCAATCATTTTTTTAAAGCTTTGATACATAAGGTACAAGCCACCTGATGTCATCACACTACTTGCTCCATATCCAAGCAAAGGAAAAATCGAATACATACCTTCATCAGAACAAAATTTTACAGTCAAAAGAAAACCAACAACACCAGCTACCGTCATCCCTCCACCAAAAACAAAACCAGCTGCACCGTCACACACATCTGTTGCAATACAATCACCACGCGCAGAAACAAAAACTATTGAAATGAAAAGAAAAATAATTGTTAGAAAAGATTTTTTAACCACGTCTTTACTCCTTTTAGTAACAGCCAAAACATTTTAACGCATAAAAAAAGCTACACTTTTTTATGTAGCTTTTCTATAGACAAAAAAGAAAAATTTTAAACTGTCCACATCGAAATTATATCTTCTGGCGCAGAAAGACAATGGTCACGGCAATCATCAACGACCGTTACATCAGAAGCTTTGATTACTGAGCCCTCAGAGCCTTCAACATTAACCTTTACTTTTTCTGCATATTCAATATTTGTTGTGTTATTGATAACTATCTGATTATACTCTTTTTTTTCGACCGGATAACACCCAAAACCTGAATGGTACGGAGGCCAAAATTGCGGGTCCAACATACCAACAGAATCATCGCAGTCAAAAAAGCAAGAGTGCATGTCGTCAGACTCATTTACAAAAACGTAAACTTCTTCATCATCCTCTACACCGTTACTATCTGTACCAAACAGTTGGTCTAAAGAAAAAAGTGTAGCGATAATACCTACGCCGACAGCAACTGGAACCCAATTCTCTTTATCATTTTTACATGCGGCGACAAGAGCAGCAATTCCTGCCGCACCAACAACCGCCCAAAAACCTTTTTTTGCAGCCCGATTCACACAAGAACCTTCTTCTGACCCGCTATAACAAGAACTAACGGCTAAAGATGATATCAAAATACAAGAGAGAATTTTTTTGTTAAAAAAACAAGATTCGAACATAAGAAAACCCTTCGGTAGCTATTAATCGTTTTAAACGACTCCACTTTCTCAACTCATAAAAGGGTACCAAAACAAGACAAGAAGACAACTTTTTGATTTTTTATTTTCTTTTTCTTACAACCCACTTGCGAAGTTCTTCCAACACCACAACAGAAGATGATGCCAAAATAACAAGCCCCCATTCATGTAAGGAAATCGGTTTTGTTTTAAATAATTTCTGCATAAACGGGTTATGAAGCACAAGAACTTGTAAAGCAAACACTAACGCCATAGCAGCAAGCAACCACTTGTTGCTAAAAAATCCAAGTGAAAAAATAGATTTTATTTCTGATCTACAGTTAAGGGCATTAAACCACTGAAACATCGCCATACTAACTAATGCAAGAGAGCGAGCATGAACTAAATCTTTATTGCACTGAAAGCAAAAAATCAATAAAGAAAAAACAGCCATCGGCGTAGCCATGAAAAGCATTTTGCCAAGCATGTCCCAATCAACTACTTTTGACAATCGCTTACGCGCTTCTGGCTCCATCAGACCAGATTCTTTTTTTTCTTTCGTCAGCGCCATATCCAAAAAACCATCTGTTACCAAGTTAAGCCATAATATTTGCACCGCAGTCAACGGCAAAGGCAAGCCAAGCGACAGTGCCCCTAAAACAACAAGCACTTCTCCGGCATTAGTTGAAAAAAAATATAAAACAACACGACGCAGCGTAAAAAAAATATGCCTTCCATACTCAATTGCCTTGGCAATGCTGATAAATGAGTCATCAAGTAAAATCATGTCTGATGCTTGTTTTGCAGCATCGGTACCAATCCGTCCCATCGCAATACCTAAATCTGCGGCAGCAAGTGACGGAACATCGTTTACTCCATCGCCAGTCATAGCAACAATATTTTTTTGCCTACGCAACTCATTGACAATTCTCAGTTTTTGTTTTGGCGTTACTCGCGCAAAAACTGTCGCAGTGCGCACTGCATCACAAAACTCTTTTGCAGAGAGAACTTCCAACTCTTTCCCCTCCAAGACACGATCTCCATCAGAAAAAATGCCAACGGCACGAGCAACAAACAAAGCTGTTTGTCTATGATCACCTGTTGCCATAATAACCCGAATTCCTGCAGCTCTGGTCTTTGCAATAATTTCACGAACTTCCGACCGAATAGAATCTTGAATGCCGCAAAATCCAAGCAACTCTAGACTGTCTCGCTCAAGCAAATTTTTAAACCAATCTTGTAATTCCCTGCCATTTTGATTTTTTGGAACCTTCTTCAGATCAAATTCTTTTTGTGCAACCGCAACAACTCTCAGTCCATCATTGAGCATACTGCTAAGATTTTCTTTTGTTTGCTCTGTTGGAAAATCCGTAAGGCTCATAATTTTTTCTGGAACGCCAGAAACAAATGCGATTCCCTTTTTGCCCTCGACAGAATAAGCTTTTTTGCAAAAAACTGCGTGATACTGCAAACGAGCATCAAACGGAATTTCAAAAACTTTTTCATACCGCTGCTCCAAATTTGCCTTATCAAACCCTAATTTGCCAGCAAAAATCGACATCGCAATTTCTGTTGGACTTCCCTTAATATCAAACAAATTTATATCTGGTAAAAAATTCAACTCAGAACTATTGAGCAACGCTCCTGCTTTCCCCAGCTGCTGTAAAAGCGGAAACTGTTCAAGGTCAACTTTTTTTCCGGACAGCATTACATCGCCCTGTGCAAAGTACCCAACACCAGAAACAGAAAACTGCTGCCCTCCTACTGAGCCCCTGGAAACAACCATTTCATTTCGTGTTAGCGTTCCTGTTTTGTCTATTACCACAGCATCTGCTCGACCAAGAGCCTCAACCGCTTGCATTCGCTTGACCAAAACATTTTTACGTGCCAATGCATAGGCACCAGAAACCAACACAAGCGTCAACACAACTGGCAAACCTTCTGGAATAACGCAAATAAACAAAGCGGTAAGCGTTGTAAACAATTCTGGTATCGCTTTACCAGTTAACCAGCCGATAACAAATAAAAAAATACAAATGCCAAAAATAAACCATAAAATAAAATAAGAAAGCCTATTGATATCTTTTTTGAGCGGCATTTGCGGATCGATCGTTTCAACTGCCTCTTGGTGAATTTGTCCAATCTGTGTTGCAATACCAACTGCTACAACAATAGCCCTGCCAGAACCAGATAAAATATACGTTCCTTTAAAAAGCATGTTGCTTTGTTCTAAAATATCATCAGCAGAGGCAAGAGGCTCATTTGTTTTTTGTACAGAGCCAGATTCACCAGTCAACACAGACTCATCAACTTGCAAAGTATTCGATTCTATAATGCGAGCATCTGCAGGAACACGTTCTCCTTCTTGCAGCAAAATAATATCTCCAACAACAAGCTGGGTGTTGTCAACAAACTGTTTTTTATGATTTCGCAAAACAACACAGGTTGTTTTTATAAATCGCCTGAGTCCTTCTAAAATAGTTTGCGCCCGCCCCTCTTGAATGGTGCCAACAAATGCGTTAAACAAAAGCACGCCACTGACAAAAAGCGCATCAAACTTGTCCTTGCCAACAAAAAAAATAACAACAGCAGCAATAAGTAAAATATAAATAAGTGGACTTTTAAACTGACGAAAAAAAACAGAAACCCAAGATTCTCTCGGTTTTTCTGGAATTTTATTTGGCCCAAACGCGCCCAAACGCCTCTCTGCCTCTTTTTGACTTAACCCCATCTGTAGATCAACCTGCAGCTCCTGGGAAATAGATTTGACGGTTTTTTGGCTCCAATTCATTGACTCTCCTTTTTGCAAATCTTTACCAAAAGATTGAAAATCAGTCTATTACGAGAAAGGACAAAAAGGAAACAAGAGAGATAAGAAAAGGACACAGCCCGTCGTCGCAGAAGCTATGCCGGACACAGCCCGTCGTCGCAGAAGCTATGCCGGACACAGCCCGTCGTCGCAGAAGCTATGCCGGACACAGCCCGTCGTCGCAGATGCTATGCCGGACACAGCCCGTCGTCGCAGATGCTATGCCGGACACAGCGGAACTTGATTTATATCCCTAAATGAACTTCACCCCTCTCCCCTTCAGGCATGGTTCAGAAAAACCGTTCCGCGTGTGTCTTGTATTTCAACCAATTTGACTATAAAAAAAAAATTGGTCAATTTTCAATAGTTTTGAAAATTGACCAAAAAAGCTGAAGTCTACGCACTTTTTTCTCAAGCTTCTTGCTCCGGACAATTCTGAACCATATACTTGAAACAAGTTTCACAATACCCAAAATTTCAAGGAAAAAACCTAATGTTTGGATTTTTAAAGAAAAAACTACAAAAAATTTATAACTCATTTACTACAAAAATACACTCCCTTTTTACCAAAACAACAGTCGATGAAGAAACTCTCAAAGAATTGGAAACTATATTAATTGCAGCAGATGCCGGCGTAGCAACGACCAAAAAAATTATTAAAAACTTGCGAGCACAAATTCTAAGCGGGACCATCAAAGAAGGCCAAGATTTGCACAAGGCTCTGGCGGCCCAGCTAAACAAAACACTTGAAGCAAAACAGTTTGAAAAAAAATCTAATATTTTCTTACTCGTTGGGATAAACGGCAGCGGGAAAACTACTTTTGCCGCAAAACTTGCTAACCAGCTAAAAAATGATGGTAAAAAAGTACTTCTCGTAGCTGCAGACACATTTCGTGCTGCAGCAGTGGAACAACTTACCGATTGGGCTAAAAAAATAAACGTTGCAATAGAAATAGGCAAACCAGAACAAGATCCTGCATCCGTTGTTTTTACAGCATGTCAGCGGTATAAATCAGAAAATTTTGATGCGTTAATTATAGACACAGCAGGCCGCCTACAAACAAAAACAAACCTGATGAAAGAACTTGAAAAAATAAAAAAAATTATCACCCGTCATTTGCCAGACACATCAATCAATACGCTTTTGACCATAGACGCAATGCTTGGACAAAATTCTTTGCAACAAGCGCGAGTGTTTCATGAAAGCACCCAGCTTGACGGAATCATTCTGACAAAAATGGATGGTACAGGAAAAGGAGCAATACTTTTTGCCATTGTTGAGGAGCTAAACATACCAATTGCATACATCTCTTTCGGAGAGCAGCTGCAACAGTTTAAACTGTTTTATGGAAAACAGTATGTTGATCAGCTCTTAGGGGGGGATGATTATGAAGGAAATCAAACAGACTAGTCTTTTGCTGCTTTTTTTAGTTTTTACTGCAGCTACCACTAAACCGATGGAAAAAAAAATAGAAATGGAACAAGAAACAGACGGCAAAAAGCGTCTGCGACAATTCTCTGACGGTTGTGAAAATAGCGCGAAGGCAATGGCATTCACAATGGTCGCAAAAGAAATGCTTGCCCCAACAACAATCCGTCAAGGCTGGGCAAAAGATACCGGAATGAATTTTATTTTTTATGGTTACATTGCAGGAAAAACAAAAAAAGCATTTTCATCTGCCAGAAACCATTTTTATAACATAAGTCCACGCTGGCTTCAATCTTGTTTTGACCAATCAGAAAACAGGCCCGAAGAAGCTCTAGAAACACAAACGGACAGACTTATACAAACAACAAAATCGACAGGAAAAGGATTACTTTGCTTGGGTGCAGCATTTGGCAGTGGATGGATTGGCAAAAACTTCACCAAATTTCTGCACAAAGACGCAGCAGAAACTATTGAAACGTATAACCTGCACTACCCAATCGAACAGTACCAAGCGATTGAAGCTGGAGACTTTTTTGGCCTCAGCCTGAAGCATTTTTCTATTGCCGGCTCAAGCATATATTCTGCATGTAGACAATGTTGTGGAAAAAAGTAAAAAAAATAAAAAAATGGCGTGAGCAAAAAATACTGCCCACGCCTAAAATTTAAAAAAGCTTTTGTCCATCAAAAACAAGGCCTAGAAAACGTTTTTTTACCATTTATGCTGCAACCCTGCCTCTTCTTTAAGAAAATTCATCTTCTGTTTTTCCATAAGAACTTTCAATCTTATACTCTTAAGATTATTCTGCATTTCATCAGCATGCTTTTCAAGCTCAAGCTTGCTCATAGAATCTAAATCTGTTGCAGTACCAAAAAAGATATCTTGTCCTAAAAAATCAAGCTCAATATTGTCTAAAACGACGAACTTAGGAATTTTAGGTCCTTTAACTCTATTTTTAGCCCATTCCTCAGACTTTTCATACTCTTTAGCATCTTTAATAACCTCTTCAGAATCTTTTGTAATCGCTTCGTATTCGGAACGATAGTGCTGAATACGTCTCTTAATAAGTCCAACATCGAACGAACTCATCTGCCCCGGCCTCTTCAAATCTTCTTTTTCTTCTTTTCTCAGCATCTCGTCAATTTCCTTAGCTAAATTCCTCGAACCATTCGACGCAAACACATTAGAAAACAAAAAACCTGAAAAAAATAAAAAAACTGCGAACTTTGCAACTTTCATAAAAAATCCTCCTAAAAAAAGCCTAGAACAAAATCTAGACAAAAAACCAATAATACAAACTGTCACTAAAGACAGTTTATCACAAAGAAGGGGGGCAGGACAACAGGGTCCGCAGGGTTTCAAATAGGGCACACCTAGGGCATATCCGGCAAATATAGCTTTCGGCCGATTAGATAAGCCGATACCCTCCCTAAAAAAATACCAAGAAATTGAAGCTGGAGACTTTTTTTGCCTCAATCTAGCACTTTTCACCAATGTCAGCTAGAGCATAATTTGCGCATGTAGCCTACCCTCTAGCTTTTCCGTTTTTTCTTTTTCTTGTTTTAATATTTTCTGAAGATCCTCAGAAGACAAGCTATCTAAAATCGCTTCGTATTCCCTTCTTTCCTGAAGAAAGTACTTACAATATATTGAATATCTCTCAAGCTTTTTTTCAAGCTTCTTATTCTCCGCTGCTAAATTTTCTATAACTTGCTGAACTGAACCGTCTGTCTGCACTGCAACATCGTCATTTTCTGGTTTTTCTCGTCCAAGAGCCCGTCCCGAACAAAAACCTTCGTAACGAGCTTTGTCGCATAGCTCATTAGACTTCTTTTGTAGACGCCTATACTCTTTGAGCAAAAGCTTATACTGCCATCTTTCCTCTTTGTACCTTTCAAACCGATACTCAGACGTCTGTTCTGAACTTGCTAATTGGCGCCTAAAACTATTACGCTCCATTTGAACTTTTAAAAAAGGAATTAAAATCGGGCTATCAACACTTATTTTTTGACTTCCTGATACTAAAGCAGCACGATGAACCAAAAATAAAACTACCACAACTCTGTTTGTGTGCATAAGATACCCCCCTAAACATTAGTAACTTACGCTATGAAAAAAACCCCCACTTGCATAACCCCCAAACTCTTTTCTGATCAGAAAGTCTAAAGCTTGTCAATTTTGCCTGTAATTAGTTCTTATTTTTTTTTTAGTTTTTTCTCCAGCCTTTTATTTTCTTTGCTCAGTTTTTCTGTAGCTTCAGAAATGATATTTTCTGGAAGTTCATAAAGTAACTCCTTCAGATATTTATTTTCTTCGACAAAATAGTTACTATACTTCCTATGTCTTTTAACCCTGTCATTAGCCTTTTCGACCTCCGCTTGAAGCTTCCCGTTACGCTCAAGCAGCTGATTTATGACTTCTTCAACATCACTTTCTGCTTCACAAACCGGAATCTCAACCTCAATACGTTCTGCTTGTAGCCCTCCTTGTTCTTCACCATCCTCAAAACCTTTTTTATAGCCTTCTTTTAACCCAACATTCTTGCCTCGTTCAAAGGTCTTAAAAAGATTTTTTTGCTTTAGTTTCTGAATCTCATTTTCAAGGTTCTCATTCAAGCCTTTTTTAAGACCATTTTTACGACCCTTTTGATATGCATCACTTAAAGAATTCATCAAAACTTTCTGAGAATATTTTTTTCCTTTTCCCTTTAGTTCTTTCAAGCATCTTTTTGCCTCTTTCTTATACCAGTCTTTCTGACTAAACCTTTCCTGACTTCCAAGTGCACTGAAAACAACAAAGCTGGATAAAAGCAAAACTGTTTTAATTTTTATAGTCTTCACAGAACGGTCCCCCTAAAAAACCCCTAAACTAAAAACCCTTACCCCAAAACCTCCGAAATTAAATCAGATCGAGCAACCTACAGCTCATTACTACGATTATACAAAACTCGATTCATCAAAATCCAGCGTTCTGCCTTTTGTGGACAGAAACTTGCTAAAACTTTGGCTGATTGCTTGCGAAATTTATAGCTCAATGCCTGTTTTTGATACAGCTCATACAACCCACCACGCCCATCTGCCATTTTTATTTGCTGAATTCGGTCAAATGGATCCGTTTTGTCCAAAAGGCCGCAGTAAAAAGGATTTTTTTTAAGCCAAGCATGCTTTTTTGGACTGGCAAAAATATTTTTAGAAACTAACAAAAATAAAAACAAAATATTAAAAATAGTTACATAAAAATTTCTTCGCACTGCTCACCCTCCTTCGACTTCGGCCAGATAGCGAAAACGGGCTTGACGCCTATGACGCCAAGCCCGTTTGGTTACCTAACCGAAAAAATTTCCGCCGCTTTCTCTTAATTTTTGAACCCTTTCAAAATTACTTACGATAAGGGTACGAAAAAAAATATTAGCAAGTCAACGGAGAAAGAAAAAATTTATTCTTTGCCTTCTTTTTGGTTTTGATCTTTATTCATATCAGGCACTTCTTCCAGATCAAGAGTTTCTTTTTCAATTTCCGCCATCGCCTCATCGGCTTTTTTCTTCTCAGCTCTGAGGACTTTGAGTTCGTCTTCTAGCTTTTTTTTCTCTGCATTAAAAAGATCTTTTTTTACCCAGTTTTTCTCTAAAGCTAACATAAGAAAATCTGCCATAGCCTTAGGTTCTTTTTCTTCTCCATAACCTGGATGACAACCATTAAATTTAAGCAAAAAAGAAACCAGAGCTCCATATCGCTCGCTCCAATTTGTAGGAATTGGTCCATTCAGAAATAACGGCCTAAGCTTTTTCTCAAACGACTCCACCCCAGCTCTTTCTCCCAAATCTAATTGACGTTTAGCAACTTCTGAAATTATATCTTTAACACACTCTGGAAAAGCCTCATCGTCTGTGAAGAATCCTTCTTTTTTTGCAAAACGTTTTACGTCAACACGAAACTCTTCGTAGCCTTTGCCTTTTCCTTTGCTAAACAAATTCTGTGCCAAATCATCAATTTTACAGTCTTCTAGATTTTCCTTTGTATCAACACCAAGCTCAACTGCTTTATCAACCAATTTTCCACAGGCTTCATCGTAACCTAAATCATGCACAGCAACTGCGTAGGATATGGCACTCTCATTAGAAAATATAAACGCATTTTCATCAACACCAAGCTCAACTGCTTTCTCTTTAAACTCTCTACAGGCTTCAATAAATCCTTTATCATACCCACTCTTTCCACCCCGCCTCTTACCAATAATCCAACCTAGGCCTGCGGTGACTGCCCCAACGGCTCCAACCTGAAACGTGCGGTTCAAAACAATATTTTTTGCCAAAGGCCACACTTTTTTTGTTGAAAATTCAACAACAGCACCTTTTAAGCCGCCGCCTTTGTCCTCACATGCTAAACCTGTTTGGCAGGCTGTCAAAACCAACGCGGCGATGACAACGCTACAAAACAAACTTTTTGCTTTTTTTTCCATGATGTACTCCTTATAATTTCTTAAAAAAAACATTTTATTTCTTCGCCTGTCTCCATAAAATCTTCAGAAGGATCATCATTCCTTTTTCTTTTTAAGAACTTGATTTTCTTTCTCAAGAAAGAGAACTTTTCTCTTAAGTAAGAAAACTTTATTTTTCAGTTCGCCATTGAAAAAAGCGTTGTTCCCTTCTTTCTCTGAAGAGAACAACGCTTTTTCCTTTGTATCAACACCAAGCTCAACTGTTTTATCAACCAATTCTCTAGAGGCTTTCTTGTAACCTGAATCATACACAGCATCTGCTATGGCGTTAGTATCAAGAGACTTAAGACTTTCTTTATCAACACCAAGTTTTTTTGCTTCTTTTGTAAACGTATTACAGGCTTCATCATAACCTTCATCATACCCAATCTTTTTACCCCGACGCCTCCCAAACCACCAGCCAAAGCTAGTAGCGGCTACACCAGCGGCTCCAACCTGAAACGTGCGGTTCAAAACAACTTTTTTTGCGAAAGGCCACGCTTTTTCTGCTCCAAATTCAACAACAGCACCTTTTAAGCCGCCGCCTTTGTCCTCACATGCTAAACCTGTTTGGCAGGCTGTCAAAACCAACGCGGCGATGACAACGCT
>Ga0180433_10004545_pt1 | contig 19397 bp, 27 predicted proteins | sample SS_ome_8_FD_132980 | JGI IMG/M metagenome (GOLD analysis project Ga0180433, IMG submission 132980) | Hypersaline lake sediment archaeal communities from the Salton Sea, California, USA - SS_1_D_1 metaG | ecosystem: Environmental > Aquatic > Non-marine Saline and Alkaline > Hypersaline >... | reverse complement strand
TTACAGGCACAACATATGGATTAGATGTTGAAGGAGATAATCATATATTTAGAGATATATATTTATGGAATATTGATCAGTCATTTACAATTACATACTATACAGAGAATATATTATTTCAAAATGTTAATGCAACTACTGGTGTAGGATTATTAGGAACATATACATCTAATAGTATTAATGTAACATATAATAATTGGCATAGTAGTGGAATGAGTGTATTTATTGATGGATCAAGTGATCTGAATGCAACGAATTTTCTTTTTGTAAATTCCTCTTTGGGTAGTGATATTATTAGTTTAGACGATCATCAAGAACTTACAATGCTTAATACAACATATGGCACAGAAACAATAGGTGCTGGAAACAGCAACTTAACTAGGCAGTGGTATGTTAATGTGTTAGTTAAAGCTAGTGGTAGCCCACTTAGTGACGTTGATGTGAATATTACTGATGCAACATCCTCATTGATTACAGACGGAGTTAGTGATGCCGGCGGATATGTTTATTCGATACAAACACAATATATAAATACATCTGCTGGACAAACAGATTATACTCCACACAATATTTCAGGATATAAAGAAGGATATGATTATAATAGTAGTTTACTTACTGTAGATGATAATAAGAACTTTATATTAATATTAAAACTTACAGGTGCCGCAGATCCTTGTGTTATGACATTAAATGAGAACTTTACAATGGTTGAAAACATAACTTGTACAGATAAATGGGTAAACTTAGGAACAGGCTGGCTCATTAACGATGGAGACTATATATTACATTTAATAAATTCAAATTTTACTGCCGGAAATATATTAATGACAAATGGAAGTGTAGGAGCAAATGGTGTTCCATTAATTAATATAACATATTCGTCCTCAGATTATTTTTTTAATATAACGGGGTCATAATCAAATGTTATTTAATAATATAGGACTGTATTCAATCTATCAATTGCGATTGAAAGGTACAGATATAAGTAAAGATAAAATGAAGAATGCTACCTCTTATTCTAATAAAACTATTTTTTTCTATTTAAAAATTGCCCGTTTATTCTTAAAAACTAATCCTGACATATATAATATTGCTGATTATAATGATTTTTTGATCAAAAATGTTGCAAAAAAAGAAAGAAGATGTTCAAATTATTATTATGCAATAAAGAAATTTATACAATTAATGGTAGAAGATGTTCCTACTAGAAATAAACTTATAAAACAATTAATAAAGCCACAAATTAGAGACCCTAAAACACTTATTAATAAGGTAAGACTATCAAAGTCAAAAAGATTAGAAGTATTGTTAAATTTAAGTTCTTTAAGACACCAAATAATGGCTTTAATACAATTCCATACAGGAATGAGGATAGGCGACGTAATAAACATACAAGTTGGCAATATCAAGGAAGAAGACTATGAGATAATAGAAAACGGGGCCGTTAAACACGTCAAATGCCTTCGTATAACAACGATCTCGAAAGGAGACAAACATACTACTAAATATATATTTGACAAGGATACGATTACTTATTTAAAGGAATATATAGACAATTTTGATGAGGTTTATAATGAAAAGAAATCGTTACCTTTTAGACGTATGAAACCTTGGGAATCTTATTATTTTTTAAAACTTGTTTATAAGGTAGATGATAGAAAACTTGAGAATACGAAAGATTATACATACGAAAAATATAGAATAGATTTAAAATTTGCCTTAAATGCCTCTAATGTAGATTATTCTAGATTCTCTTCACATGATTTTAGAAGATGTTTCGCAGACGAAGTATACGAAAATTATGATAAAGATATAATATTAACACAGAAGATGCTGGGACATAGTAGAGTAGAAACAACTGTAAGATATTTAAGAACAAGTGGTTTAGATACAAAAGATGTATATAGACAAATGCAAACTTCTAATTAAAAAAATAAAAAAAATATATTCTTTAATATATATGTTATAATATATTTATTTGAATATATTAATTAGCCCGAATGCCGCCAACACGATGATGCCCACTGCGATCAAGCCAAATCCCGCGAAAACAGTTGTCTGTGTAGTTGATATTCCGTTTGTTACGTTTTCGTTTGAACTAGATGGCAATGCTTCTTGTACCTGTGCGATTACGATGTAACCTACCATTAGTACTACACCAATGCCAATTGCTCCAATTGCTATCTCCATAAACATTTTGTTTTTCCTCCATAATTTTTTTCAAAATCGATACCTTTAAGATTACTTAAAGATATTTATTAACGCAAATGAGGCGAGTACAATAATCCCGACTGCGATCAAGCCAAATCCCGCGAATATAGTAACTTGTACACCTGTTAAACCATCTGTTACATTTGTATTAGTTAAACTTGCAGTTGTGTTCTGTGCTGCTGGATGTAATGATACGTTACATGTTGTTCCGCCTGCTGGTGTTGTATTTGCTACTGTATTACTTCCGATAACTACGCCATAACATGGGTTTGCGCCAATTGACGGTACAGGCAATGCAGTATTGACACTAGAAATGATTACATATCCTACCATTAGTACAATACCAATTCCAATTGCGCCAATTGCTATTTCCATAAACATTTTAGTTTACCTCCTAAATTATTATAATTTAATATTAAAATACATAGGTTACTTATATATATATTTTTTTTAGAATTATATTGAAAAATCCGTACTCACTATAAAAAATATTTAAAAATGTATTAAGGCAAGAACAACAGGTCACTTGGGGGTGATACTTTGAAAGCCTTAATACATATTTAAATATTTACTTTTTCATGAATCTCCAACACTTTGTACCTTTTGGAGAGGTGGCAACTGCAAACATTCTATTTCCCTTCTTTACTTGTTTGTAAACATCTGTTTCAAATGTCATTTTATGTTTCATGTCTAAAAATTTTAATTTCATTGTTTTTTCCTCCGTTTTTTCCATATTGTTTTGTTCAAATAGGTTACCCTATTTATTTTACTCCCCGCTGCCTTTTTTAAATAATAACACTACAATTCCTGCTCCTTCTAAAACCAGCATTACAAACATCAAATGTATGCTTGTTGTCTTAACAACTGTATATACACTTACAATGCCTGCGAATATTAAACCTGTTACAAAGTTGGATGTTAAACTTCTTGCTTTTATAAATAATAGTATTTGGAACACTACAAACAAGAACAGTACTAAGTATCCAACGAAAATTGCATTATACATATTATAAACAGCTAATAATGGATTGCCTGCCGCTAAATTACTATATCCTGTTGTTGTTCCATAATTAGGCGGTGCTGTTACTGTCAGCCCTACTATAAATGATGTATTTCCAGCTGTACTGTTTCCATATCCATCGTTTGAAATACTATAAATATAAATTGTATGTTCATTAAAGCTTATATTAATAAGTATATTGTCTATGCTGCTATATGGAAGTAATGTGGATGTATTGCTATCAACAAACTTATAAATATATGTTAGTGTGTCGCCATCTGCATCTGTACTACTTCCGGTTGCTGTAACTGTGGCAGTTGTATTAACACTAGCTGGAAGATAAGTTACAGTTGGTGCACCAGGTAGTGTATTTTGTATTGATACATTGGTAGCATTTGCACTTGAAATATTTCCTAATAATGTAGCTCTGCATCTTGCTTCTATTATATCGTGTGCATCTGTTATTAATACAGTATAATTATTATTGGAACTATAATCTTGTTTTACTGCAGTATCATTGGTATTATAAAATTGATATGTTATTGTAGCTGTTTCATTAGTGTTATTACAATATAATGTGATATTGTTTCCTACCTTTATATTTGTATCTGTAATACTAACTATTTCTGGTATTGTAACATTATCAGATGATGATTCTGCACCAAAAGGATATGCTAATCCGCTTCCACTATTCCATAATTCGGTTATCTCACTATCTGTTAATGTTCTATTCCATATTCCTATCTCATCTAATCTACCAACATAATTTTGTCCTGCTCCACTATATCTTCCAATATAACTATCTCCTGGAGTAAATGGTGTTTCAGGAGAATCCATAGTATCAATTGTACCGTTAAAATAAATATATAAGCTTGTACTATTTTGTAATACTGTAATCATTTGCCATCCACTACCTAATATATTTGTAGATTGTGGTCCACCACCCCCTTCAACATTAACGCCAATATGATTTGTTGTATCTTTTGATATCAAATAATTTCCAAAATCAAACATAGTTCTTGTGCTGCCATCAATTGACGGATTGACCCAAAAGTTTACTGTAAATGTTTGTGCAATAGATAATGTAGTATTAGTAAAATAGTCCCCGTCTGTAAAATTATAACAAGTATTTATTATTCCACTAGCATTAACTTTAGTATTAATTCTTCTTCCTATCCAATTTCCTACACTATCTGCTACTCTTCCTTGTTCACTTTCACTACCGTCATCATCTAATTTCCAATATACATTTATATTGTCAGTCAATGCAGCATTTACACTATATAAACACAATACAATTATTATCAATAATAATATTTTTTTCATTTTATGCATCCTTTCCTGTCCACAATGTAAATATCCAAAATGCATACATTGCAGTTAATATAAAATTTGAAAATACTGTAAATATCATAAATGATACACCAGCTGAAAGATATGGTGAAAAGATTCCTTTTAGCATTTGAGGAAATCCATATAATAATCCTCCGATAACTTGTGCAAGTTTTAATACAAAACCTATTCCTAACCAATCTGTTACTTGCTGAAAAGAATCTTTTTGATTTTGTACAGCACCTTGTCCTTGTGGGTTAATACTATCATTTATACTTCCAAATGCTGTTATAGCACTAGGATCTGCTTCTAATCCTACTCTATATATTTCACTTGTGCCAAATTGCGGAACTACAGCTTGAACTAATAAACTTAAAACATTTGCAGCTATTACAAATATAACCATTGCTGTAACTAATTTCATATTTGTTTACCTCCGCCACCAATAATAACAGCTATTAAACTAAACAATACACACACTGCCATTAATTCAATTGGAAGGGATAACCAACCAAACAATACTAATAAAAATCCTAATCCACTTGCAAACAAACTTATTATATGTGTAGTACTTATTGTGCCATATAAAAATATTATGCTTAATATTATAATTAATGCCCAATCTATTATTTTTTGTCCAAACACATTAGTGATATTTAAATCAATAGTACTTTGTTGTGTAAGATCAACAGTATAATTAAATTGTCTATCAATAAAGTTTACAGTCAACTTACTAAATATGCTACCAGTCAAATTGCTTGTATTATATGTATTAATATAGTTGCCTAGTGGCGTACTAGCATTTAAAACGGTTATAGTACTCACAACAGAACTATCATCTAAACTATTATTATATATCCGCCATACAATACTATTAGTTTGATAACCACTATCATTATATATTAAAAATGCTGTATCGTTTAATTTGCCTATTTGCCAAGTCGCTGTATAATAACTTGGTGCATTTGGACCCATTCCATAATTAAATAGTCTTATATTTCTTGTTCCACTTGTATATGGAATAAATGTTCCTAAATTTATTGTAGGATAATTTGAACTATGTAATTCCAAAAAGTATTCATTATTCTGTAATAAAAATGCTGTAACTTTGTTTTCACTGTCTAATTTTGCGGAATGTATTGTAATATCACCATCTACAGTTCTTTTCTTTATATATAATGATTTATTATTATATTGATTTAATATGTCATCTACAATAAATTCAACATAATTGATTGTAACATTATCAGCGAAATCTATTAAATAAACATCTTCACTATAATCAAAACTATCTTTTGCAATATATCTTCTTACATAACTATCTGCTCCTAAATACACTCTAACATTAAATCCTGTATAAGCACAAGTAATAGGAACAATAGGATTGCTTTTATTTATTGTATATGTTTCATCTCTACCACTTGGACATTCGGCCCATACTTGTATAGTATCAGGAGATGTTACATTAAATGCTCCTAATGTATATTCATTAATAAATTGTAAAGATAAATTGAAACCCATTTGTAATGTTACATTTCTTGTTTCACCTAATACCATGCTACTTACAGCCTGTGAAACTTCCTCAGTTGTTGTATATCCATTTACTGTATAATCTCCTGTTAATGTTAATGCGGTTATGTTGCCAGCTGTTGCTGTATAACCATTACTATATATTCCATCGGTTACAACAGCTGCAAAATTATCAATGCTTGAACCAGTTTTTATATTTATAGCACTAATATTCATTATTGCTTGGTATAATTCAACTGTACCATATGTTTCATTTGTAAATGAATCTATCTGTGAATAATTCATATAGTCTGCATGCTGTATCAATACTTTAAATGTTCCACTACCATATCCAGTCAATGTTATAGGACTACTACTATCGTTGCCTGCTTGTACAAAACCATCAGCTGTTGTAACAATAGTATAATTAAAATTGTCTACTGTATTGCCAGTTATTATTTCTTGAACATCTATTTGTATATTAACATTACATTCTGGAAATGGATCACTGTCACTATACGGATTATAACCACTACCGTCATTATATAATGCACATGCTTGTGAACAATTATTTGCATCACATGTACTTACAGGTACAGTTAATGGCGTGTCCCATATAGATAATTCATCTATCTCTCCTGTAAAAAATTGCGTCCATGACGGAGATGCTTGTATTGTAGCTCCAAAAGTACGATATATTGCAGGTGATTTAATAGCTCCGCCACAACTATCTTCCAAGAAACTATATTCTAAAGGAGCAACTCCACCTATTGTTGTTGCAACATTTGTATCATTTGCACCGTTAATAGTATAAGTCTATCCTCCTTTTCCATTACTAAATGCACTATTCATATTTAATACAACATGTGTCCATGTATCGTTTGCTATAACAATCGAAGAAAATATATTCATTTCGCCATTTTTACAAGGAGTTGAATCACCTGCAATACCTATCGAACGAAATAATAATGTATTATTTGCTTGTAACATTAATTGTGATTGCATCATAGGAGATGTTGTAGATGTTGGTGTTATACTAAATATTGTTCTTAATGTTCCATATCCAGCACTATTAGGTTTTATCCATAATGAAATCGCACCATCATCAACTGTAGCCAATGTATCCGTTGGTGATGTTTGCCATATATTACTTGTACTCGCTAAACTATAATATGCATAAGCATCACTACTCATTATAATACTTTGATTTGATATTCCACTTTCATTAATACCATATGTTCCGCCAACTTGGTCAACAGTACTTAAAGCAATATCAGTATAAGTGTTTCCGCTCTTACTTACATTATTGAATGTTTGATAATATATATTACTAGAACCATCTAAGTTCCATGCATCAGAAAGTACAATAGGTAAAGATAATACAAATATTAATAATAACAATATCTTTCTCAAATTCTAAACCTCTTCAATTTATTAACAGGTGATTTCCTTTTCATTATGTCCTGCATTATATTTTTGTCTTTTATAAAAGGTCTTTTATCTGCCCAGTTAGGTATTCCATCTTTATCTGGATCTTCCATCGGCGGCAATGATTTATTAAATGTTTTTGTTGGACCAGGCGCAAAATGAAATAGTTTATGTAAAGTTTTCACATTTCTTTTTACGTTCGGATTGGTAAGTATTTTTGTATTTAATGCTTTGTCGTCTGTCCAATACTTTCTTTTTGCCTTTTCTATTCTTATATCATTTAATGTAGTCATATTAATCCATCCTGTTCTTTTTTATTACTGCATTAAATATCATTGCCCCTACAACTGTAAATAATAAAACAATAGGTATTGCACCAATAATATATATACCATTATTTGCAATAGCATAACCATTGTTAAGTAATGTTTGATTTGTAACCGTACTATTAAACTGATTTGTTATTACAGGAAATACATTATCCATAAATACATAACTAAATATTATATATAATAATCCGCCAACAACTAATAGAACTAAATAAACAAACCATCCAAACCCTGTACTATATTGTCCTTTTTTATTAAGCATATTGCTCTACCTGTTCTACACGGAATACTGATATAATCATATCAATAAATGGAATTATTGTTAAAAACAATAACCCATAAGTAATTAAATTTAAAACTCCTAATGCTTCTGCTTTAACTGGCGAAGCTGCAGCATCTGTCATACCTACAAACCCCGAATTTATTATTTGTGGAATAACTTGTCCGAGAAAAACTTGTCCCCATAATATATAAAAGAAAACACCTACAAATACTAATATTATGTCAACTTTCACTCTTTCCCATAAAACCATCGTTATATTAGGTTTTTAAGTTTTTTAGACTTAAACCTTTTGCCCCCAATCAATTTTTTAAAATTTGTTTTCTTTGATTTGGTATTATTAGTTTGTGTATTTTTACCAAAATAACTAACATTTTTATATTTATTCATATAAGTTTTTGATTCAGGCATAGAAAATTTAAATCTTTGTAATAACTTCTGGGGATTCTTAATTACAGCACCTAATTTTCCATATCTTATTTTTCCTCTTCTGCTGCCTCCCCCAAATGGAAATCCTGGTAATGGAAATCCGCTTGTTGGAACACCTGTATCAATTTGTGCTTGTGTTTGTGTATTTGTATTTATATTTGTTTGTGTTTGTGTATTTGTTTCTGTTTCTGTATCAGTTGGTGTTTCAGTTTGTGTTAGTGTATTTGTTTGAACAGGTCCTCTCGGTTTTTCTGGTTGTACTCCAACCATTGATAATATTTTTGTTTGTGCATTTACTTTTGTTTCAGTTTGTGTTTGCACAGGACTTTTTGGTTTTTCTGGTTGTACCCCAACCATTGATATTGTTTTTCCTCCTTTAACATTATTTGTTAGTGTAGGACCTTTTATTGTTTTTACTCTTGTTCTTCTAAGTTTTTGTATTAGGTCTGCTGTCAAGTCTCCAGGTTTTTCATATGGATCTAATATATATGTTCCTATTTGTGTTACTTTTGCACTTCTACGTACAAAAGGACTTTTTGATTTTGGGCCCATTCCTATAAATGCGCCTAATGATCCTGCTGTTAATCCGCCAATAGCTCCCCCGCCAATAATCTCTCTAACATCTGTTTTTCTATATTTAGCTTTCTGTGCAGCTAATTCGCTTGCGGCGCCTTCTATAATTCCTGCTTGTCCAATGTCTTTAAAAATACTTCCGTATGTAGCAGGCTTGCCAGCAATTTTGCCTCTACCCCACAACTCACTATAAGTATTTATAGCTAAAGATGCAACAGCCTCACTATTAAACGTAGCATTACGTTGTCTTGTTGCAGCATTAACAGCATTTTGTAATTCCATACCCCCTAATCCTCTTTTTTTATAATAATTTCTAACTCCTTCTTGGAAAGCAGTTTTATCTCCAGCTAAATAAGATATCAATGGAATATTATATGCAAAACCTCTCAATGAGAATTTTTTATTTATTACAGGTATTGGAACATTTGCACTTTGACTAATTTTATTAATTTCTGTATTAAATCCTGCCTGCATTGCACCCGAAAATGTTGATTTTTCTTCTATATACTTTTTTTGTGCTTTTGGTGCAGACTCTTTACTTATATCTAAACCTGCCTCAACTGTTTTACTTGTTAATGCTGTTCCTTCTACTAAACCCAATCCTAATTTTCCTAATGGAACTTTACCAGCAACATTAAATAAAAGTTTTCGTCCAGTTGATACAAGTGCAGGACCTTTACTTACAACAAACTGTGGAAGAAACGCTGCAACAGATGCCTGTTTTATACTTTCTGGAGTGACATCTAATTTTTCTTCTGCAAATTTTAATGTAGCCTCTTTTGTTTTATAAAATGGTGATTTTTTTTGTTTTTCTATTTTTATTTCTTGTTCTTTTTTAAATGATGGAAGTTGTTGTGCTCCATATTCTGAACTTAATTGTTTTGCTTGATTAGCTGTAATTCTATATTTATTTATATTATCAGATTGTATTTCTTCCTTAGTAGCAAAATATGTTTCGCTTTCTTTGCCAGGAACATAATAAACTTTTTTATTAGACTGAACATTTTGTGTTGTTGATGTTTGTGTATTTAATGTTTGTGAAGTATTAGGTTTCATAACATCTGTATTTGTTTGAGGCGTATCTTTTACTAAATCAATTTTACCAAACGTCACTTTTTCTATAAATGGATCGGCTTTTTTAATTACTGAAGAACCAAACTTTGAAATACTAGTACCTAATCCTTTTATAGTTACAGCCATTTTATTTTTTCCTCACCAATTTCTTGATATTAATCTCCATCCAATCTCCAGGTTTAAGATTACAATATTTAGCAATTCTTTTATCAATAATCACTCCTGCAGAACTTCCAACTTTAACTAATTTTTTTGAAAATCTCATTGTATTATTAGTATAATACCAACTACTATATAAAACTTTTGGTTATTTTGACTTAAAAAATACCACTATAAATAAAATACATAGAATTATTATATTAATTAATGAATGTAAATTATACGTGACAATTTCATTAAGGGAGTGCAAATTAACTTCATCTAATACAACATCTTGACTCCTTGGCGTATATTCATAACACTTGAAATAACTATCCTTAAAAAAATTGATTTTTATAGTAGAATTAATACAGCCGTGATGTCGAGCAATCTCAGAATGTATCTGTTCGTGTGTATAACTATTATCAATCATCACAATAGTATAAAATATACAAAATACCATAATATACAAGACATTTTTCAAATATATATTCATTCTCAATCTTATTTTAAGGGCAATACACAGGCGATCTTGTTTTTATAGTGTATTTATCTTTTTTTTTATCTTCTAAGTTAATTTCGTGTATATTGTACGTTGTACGTTCATTTGTGTGTTTAATGCATTTTATATTACGGATTACATGTGTTAATTGCTTTGGTTGCAGTTTATAGTGACTTGTTAGCCTATCATTAACAATTTTAAGTAATTCATCTTTTCCAATACGTCCGTTTCCATTTCTACTAAGTATTGAGATGATTATGTCCTTGTATCGTTCAAGATGGCGAAATAGTCTCATTTATAATACCACCCATTATTTCTTTTGATTTTATCATTCTGTAGTTTATTGTGTGCGTTGATTACAGCTGAAAGTTTTCTTGTATTAGTTATTTTAAACCTATTTGCAATATATTGATTAAGTACAAAAACCAATTCCTTATTACTAATTTTATTTCTATCTTTAAATGCTCTTTTAATTCCACTACGATGTTTTAGGCTAAGTTGATATATTGGTGATAAGTATTTCATTTTGAAAATTCTATATTCAGTTTCAACTGTGTTTTAAGCTTATTAAGTTCCTTTTCAATTCTTAACACCTTTTTTAACATATTCTTGTATATTCGTTTTTCTTGCTTCATTTTGCATCCTCCGTATTTTAATATACTCATATATCTGTTGTAATATAAATATTAGTATTACACTAGCAAAAAATACAAAAGTTGTATAATATCCATTTAAATTGTATTTTTCTCGTGAAAAATACGTTATTAATATAACCAGTATGGGCCATATTAATGCTTCCAACACATAAATTGGTTTTTGCATTTTAGTCCTCCATAATAAAGTCGTCTTCAAAATCTTTAATTCCTTGTACTGTATTAAACTCTGTATCCCAACTTTTTATAATAAATTTTATTAATTCTTCTGTTTCTTTATAATCTTCAGGTTTTGGAGTAAATGTTGGATCAAAATCTTTGAACAAACATCTAAATTTAACAATTCCATCTAAAATTAAGGCTATATGGTGAAAATGCCTGCTATCAAACAATGTTTTCAGATCGCCAGTTAATCCATTTGAAATCTCCCTAAAAATCTTTTTAATCTGTTCTTTATCATAATCCACAACAAATGTTTGACAAGAATCATAAATAGTCTTAAAGTACGAGATATATACACATACAACTATACGTATATGCTTTTTTTCATTTTCATTACTTAGTAGTAGTGAATGCGGATCCTCACGTAACTGTTTATATATGTATAGTTGTTGGTGTATATATCTCTTGTCTTTATAAATGCCAGCATTTTTTAGGGCAATAACTGGGTTATTTTGGATGAATTCATGGTGTTTTTCAGCATTTTGGCAATAAATTAGCATTCTTGCTAAGGTGGATGGGTCTAAGGTTTTCATGTGATTTGTTAAACAATCTTCGACCGGATTTGCTAAAAATAAGCATTTTGCCGTGGCTCTAACCGTAACATTATTGTCATTTCCACTACCAATCGCCCTGTTTTTCCTCTCCAAAAGCATATTCATCTGTCCTAAATGGTTAGAAAAATACTCCTTATTTTGTGTAATTGACTGTTCAATCATCTTCAAAAGTTCGTCAACAACTGCAAATCTATTGCACTTTAATATATATCCTGGAGCAATAGGGTTTGATTTAAAACTTGGTATTAAACCCTTTAAAGTGGAACTACCTGCTTCATATATACCTTCTGTTTCATCAAATTTGTTTGCTAGTACTTCTCCTAAAAATGATTTTCCTGTACCAGTTTTACCAATGTGTAATACATGTAATCCATACCCATTTATTTTACCACTTAATAATTGGGCTATTACTAATTTCTCAACTTCTGGCATTTGACGGTATATTTCATATTCGTTGTCTTCTGTTCTCAAAAATACTATATCTTTAAACTCTTCTGGACTTAATTTAGATTTTTTTATATATTCAACCAATTCTTTTTGTTCTAGTGTTTCTACAGTTGCTTTGGCTTTATATACAAAAAATATTGGAGTTTTCCCTTTCAACTTTAATGTTTTACTAATTTCAGAGAAATCTCCAACTTGTATAATTTGTCCAGTAAATTCATGTTCCTCCTCTGTCAGTTCTTCCTTTGTTAATACTAAGTACTTTTTTTTCTTATATATTACATTATACATAAAAAAATCTTCAGTTAATTCTTCTTCTATTGTTCCTGCCCTTCTGAAATCAATAATATCACCAATAAAAAAATGATTATGGTGTGGGGTTCCTTCTTTATCAAATCTGACGGTAGTTGTTATTAATGTAACTGTTTTCAGGTTTTGGTCTACTTGTATTGGCTTGCCTATAATTTTGTCTCTTGTGTGGCAGTAAAAATCTTTGTATCCTAATTTAGCAGATAGCATTCTACAAGAATCTGATGTAAAATTTTGTACGGTAATAAATTTTATTTTTCTTTCATCATGGCTATATGCTTCATTTCTTAACTTATCTAAATAGTCTTGGTAGTCATTATCCATTTCATCTCTTATTTTTATAACAACATTTGTTTTAATTTCCCAATATCTTTCATTTTCTTTTAATTCTTCATTTCGATCGTTGATTGTGACATACTCTAAATATTCTTTGCCTTTTCCTTCAATAACATCTTTATCAGTTATTTTAAAAACTATATATCGTTCTAAAATTTTTCTAACATTTTTATTTGCTTCAACAGGTTGCATTTCAGGAAAATATTTTAATAAAAATTTATCACCACGATGTGAATTCATATATAATCCTATTCCAAAATCTTCAATCATTTCTGCCATTTTAGTATACCTCACTGATAGTTCCAATCATTTCACAATCAATACTTACAGTACTTCCGTATTTATCTGGTATATCAAAGGTTGGCGTTATTACTAATGGTAATACTCCCTTATAACTATAATTGTTCTTTAGAATTATCCTAACATTCTTACCTGCATATTTTTTTATATGTTCTATATCCATCTTTCCATCTCCTCCAGTTAAATTATATATATTAAGACCTATACGTGGATGTTTGGCGTGCAAAAATTATTAGAAAATAATTTAGCCATCCACGGTATAGATTGCCTTAAAATTTCTTTCTTGCACGCCATATACATTTTCAAAAACCTCTAATATATAAATATTATTGTGATACGTTACGTCTTCCAATAAAGTGTCCGTCTGATGTATAATATTCTTCATTAAATATACAGGGATGACCTGTAGATTTAAAATGTTGTTCCTTATCTTCTTCTTGCATTCTTTCTCCACAATCTTTACATTTCCACATTTTATTCATCCTCCTCTATAGTTGTAAATAAATTATGACCAAATGCCATATGGTGTGTTTCTTTCTCATAAGCCTCTTGAAATTTTTGTCCACATACTTTACACATATATTTTATCATTTTAGTACCTCCTTGCACCAATTTCTTTTCTTTTTATAATTTCTTTCCCTTTAAAATTGATTCTTAGTCTCAATGTACCATAAAATATTACTATCAGTGTAGTTACAAACAATATATTAAGTATAAGTGTTGTATTCATTTTTTATTCGCCTCATAGTATTCTTTTTGTTGTTCCCTAATACGTTCTTTGTTCTCTTGATACCATCTTCTCCTATACTCTTTTAATTCTTCCTCGTGTTTCTCGTTATATCTCTTCATTATTTCTTTTATTTTTTCTGGATTCTTCTTATTCCATCTCTTTTGGTATAGTTTTCTTTTATCTTTTTTATTCATGTTTTGTGTGTCCATTTTGTACCTCCTATATCTATAAATGTATAGGTCCTTTATATATATATTTTTTCCTAGATTAAGTATAAAATGTTGTTTCATATATGTAAATGACAACCCTTTATAAACTATTTATAAAAGGTATATACTACAGAATATAGAATATATTACAATATTTAATATATTGTCTTAAGACAATAGATGGATTTGTTGCTTTAGATTTGAATGTCTTGTCTTAAGACAATAGATGGATGGTGAAAAACCGCTGGCATTTATAAAAGGTATATGCTACAGAATATAGAAAATATTAAATATTGTAATAGAATGCCTATTTTTCATAAAGATTTTCATAAAGTTGAAGAAAATCCAAAAATTTTTCCCATTAAAACCCCAATATAACACAGGAGTAATAACTATTAACTCTTTTGTTTGCTTTCACTAGACGTCGCCAAAAAACCATATCAAAACCATTGGCCTTTATATAGTTTCACATATAATTATACAAATATGTTAATTCAACTGTTTGTTTTGTTCGAAGTCACTATGATTATACTAATGTTGTTAGCTTTCTTTACCAAACAAGAGTTATTATGGGCGATGTCTTTAATGTTAGCAGGGGTATTAATGATAGTTAGCTTTAATGTACAGTATGTTGTGTACCAATATAATGAAACTACTACTGGATATAACTCAGTTGTTGTAAATAACTCCTATCCCTATTTAATGGGTATTAATATGTTATTCTTTTTCATAGGTGTTACATTAGCAATATTTGATATATATGATAAGTACGGAAGTCAACTACATAGTAAAGAACCACCATTGCCTAGAGGACCAATATGAAAACATTATATATTATATTAGGGCTTGTATTATTAAGTTCAATAGTTTCAGCTGGATGGTTTCAACCAGATATGCCACCACCAAAAGTGTGTGGGGCGGTTTCTCCCTCTGCTGGGCGTTGGATGTATATTAATATGGAGCAGTCTATTTCTAATCCCGTATTATGGGATATTGCTTCTTCACCAGACAATCCGTACGTGTATACAACTATGCCTGGCAGAATATATATTATAACAAGCGGTGAGGTTCCTTAAAATGAATAAATATATTTTAATACTTATAGGTTTACTATCCTTGAGTTTAGTGTATGCAGCAGCAGACACTTTAGTCTTAGAGTTCTCTGATGGTAATATAACATTTAACAAAACTATTATAGATGGAACTAAAATAAGTTGTTCTGACATTAATGTAGATAGTGGTGATGCTTGTAATCCTAGTGGTGGGGCGACACCAGACAATGCATCGTTTAATCAAACACTAACCGATACTTTATATGCTGATATAATATGGGGATATAATCAAACACTTGCTACATTGAATTTAACAACAGCGTCATCAGCTAACAATACATTTAATCAAACACTAACCGATACTTTATATGCTGATATAATATGGGGTTATAATCAAACACTAGCTGCAAATAACTATACTGAGGCACAAGGATATATTACAGGATATAGTGAAAGTGATCCTGATTCATTTCATTTGAATCAAGACAACTGGGCGTTTGGGGATGACTATAATTATATAGTAGGATCGAATTGGTATTTCAATCAAAGTAAGTTAGAAACTATTTATTATAATTATTCTGTTGCAAGTGTTATTCGTGGAACACCAGCAGGAAACATAAGTACAATAAATAAATATGACGACATTAGTTATAATATAACAGAAGTTTCAGGCGCTCCAGGATTAGATTTTAGAATTAATTTTTCAGGAGTAGACGATTTAAATCAAATACTTTTTAGATATAAGTCATCGGCAAGCGAATCACATACATCTTTTTTACAATTATGGAACTATGATACAAATAAATGGGAAAATTATGGAACACAAGGATTAGTTTCTGATTATACAATTTTTAATTTTGGTGTTTATGATAGTGCAGAACACATAAGTAGTGGAATTGTACAACTTAGAATATATACTACAGATAACGGAAATATAAATCATATACATTATTTTGATTGGATTACTATAAGTAAAGGTATGGCAACACCAGCAGGTACAGAAGTTGATCCACTTAGTATACATAAAACAGAACTTAATAATAGTCAATTTTATTATAATGGTAATTTGAATTTGAACTTAACTACATTATTATTTGCAAATAAGATATGGAATTATAATCAAACATTGGCTACATTAAATATAACAAATCTTTTATATTCAAATATCATCTGGAATTATAATCAAACATTGGCAACAAATAATTTTACTGTAGCACAAGGTTATCTCACAAGTTATACAGAGACTGATCCTTTGTGGTCCGGTAATAGTAGTAATGTATTAATATGGAGTTACAACCAAACAGAAGCTGCAAATGCATATACAGATGCTCAAGGATTCTTAACAAGTTATACAGAGACTGATCCTTTGTGGTCCGGTAATAGTAGTAATGTATTAATATGGAGTTACAACCAAACAGAAGCTGCAAATGCATATACTGATGCTCAAGGATTCTTAACGAGTGAGAGCGATCCTTTATGGTCTGGTAATAGTAGTAATGTATTAATATGGAGTTACAACCAAACAGAAGCTGCAAATGCATATACTGATGCTCAAGGATTCTTAACGAGTGAGAGTGATCCGGTATGGGACAGTAATAGTACTACTGTATTATTATATGCTTATAATCAAACTTTAGTTACTTTGAATATCAGTGATAATATATACTGGAACGAAGATGAATCTATTATTTCATCTAAACCCGCAGTATTTGCAAATAACATAACTACAACAGGTACTGTTAATTATACTTGGGCTGTTGAGGGGAATAGTTATGTTCTCAGATATTCGTCATAATAAAATGAATAAGTTATTTTTTATCTTTATAATAATAGGAATATTTATAATCAATTTAGCTACTGCTTCTTATGTTGGCACAAGTGGAAAACATATTGCATGGGAAATAAATCAGACTGGACTTGAAGAAAATTTAAATGTATATGTAAATGAAATTAATAGTACAACATATGAATTTTGTGTTGATATAGATGATAGTATAAAACAAGATTTATTAAAAGATTTTAATAAAGCCAAATTGTCTGTCACAAACTATCCAATAACAAAATTATCAAAAGAAAATACATTAACTATAACAGCAACATCGTTTGATTTGACAAGGTTGTCGTCTTCAACTAAAGTATGTTTTAATGTTATTGTAAATGACTTTGAAGATATATTGAGTTTTAAGTTAGGATATCATAGTGTAGAAATAGATGGAAATGCCGAAACATATGGAACAGAACCAGCAGCATCAAAAAACATATTAATAGGACCAGGCGGCGAACTTTATATTACATATGTTGGAAGCACAGATGATTTATGGTTTGGTAATAGTAGCAATAATGGTTCAAATTGGGATACTCAGGAATTAGAAGCTGGTATTTTATTAGATCCTGGTATTTTAATGAATAGTACAAATGATTTAATTGTATATTATAGAAAGTTTTTTAACATATATGCATATGATTCGCACGATAATGGTGTAACATGGAGTTCACCATATTTATTTAAAGATTTTTTAAACGATAGTTTGGTAGATACAGGTTGTGTTCTAGACCAACACGATATAATACATTGTTGTTCAGTCACAGGAAGTGATACATTAACATATTATAATTCTACCACGGGAGTTAATGATGTAATATATGTTAATGATAATACAGGAGATGATTCTGATTTATGTGATGTTGCTGTTGACTCTAATGATTGTCCGTATGTTGTTGCTTATGGAACAGACGGAGATGATATTGATATATGGTCGCCTTGTTTAGATGGATGGGGAAGCAGTAATAGGATAGAAGTTCATGCAAGTACAGGAAGTACAGAACCTACAATGGTAATAGATAATGATGATAATATATATATTACTTTTAGTGAAAGTGCTGATTTATGGTTTGCTAATAGTAGTACAGGTGGAGCTACATGGTCCGCAAAAGAATTAGATAGCCTTGGTTCTTATAAACCAGATATTGCTGTCAATGTAAATGGATATATATATATTGTATATCAAGATTCTGCATCAGCAGGAGACTTTTTTTATTCTAATTCATCAGATAGTGGAGCTACATGGGACGTAAGAACTTTAATTGATCCACAAGCAAATATTTTTGCAAGTATTGCAGATACTAAATATCCCAGTTATGGTAGAATGACAAATCTTATGAATGTTTTAGGTGCAGACACAGGTGCAGACATAAATTATTTTAATGTAACAATACCTTATAGCAATCCCGCAATAGATAATACTCCACCTAAAATTACTGTTGATGTACCTACAGGAACATATTATTATAATGATTTTCCATTAACATTTAGTGTAACACTTGATGAACCTGGAGATACTGTATGGTATAATATAGATAATGGACCGAATATTACAATGAGTACAGGAGATGATTTAACTTTTACTGCTGTAAATACTTCACTGCCTGATAGCACGTATACATTCTATGTTTATGCTAATGATACATCAGGCAATTTAAATGATACAGTTACATCAACATTTACTGTTGATAATTATAAGATTAATACATGTCAAAACCTTACTATTCCTAATACTAATTGGGAGATTATAAATAATCTTACATCAGAGATAAGTTGTATTTATATTAAGGCAAACAATATTAGTATTGACGGAAACGGATATAATATAAATTTTTCAACCATTGATCATAATCCATATGCTGATGCAGCTATTGTTGTTTTAGGAGTTAATGATAGTTATATACACGACGTTACAGTCAATACGAATGATAATTTTGATACAACATTTGGTATTTGGGTTG